>MDSW01125844.1_pt1 | contig 10097 bp, 1 predicted proteins | sample 811171 | NCBI WGS metagenome assembly MDSW01 (sample SAMN05326641, study PRJNA326480) | marine metagenome | isolation source: seawater | place: Atlantic Ocean: North West | collected 2012 | reverse complement strand
GCTGCCCGGCGCGGTCGCAGTGCTCGTCGCCGCGGCGTACTCTGCGATGGTCTGGCGCGACTTCAACGACGGCGATCTCGCGCGGATGTCGTCGAGGCCCGACTGCCGCCCGCTCGATGTGCCGCGGCCGGCGGGCATCGCGGCGGGGGTCGGGCTCGGCTGCTTTGCGCTGACCACGCGCCTCTCGGTCTCCGTGCACGCGCTCGTGGTCCTGCTGTGCGCCAAGGACGCCAACCCCTTTGTGCTCTTCGCGTCGGTTCTGACGATGGTGGACTGGGTGCAGCCGCCGCCGGACTCGCGCGCGTGGCTGTTCGCGCTGATCACGGGCGCGATGGCGGCGTCGCACGCCACCGCGTGCACGTCGTCCTCGAGCGCCGCGCTGGCCGTGGCGGCGTGGGCGTGGGTGCCCAGGGCGCTGGCGCGCGCGGCGTGGCGCGTCCTGCGAAGCGCAGGCGCGGCGTGGGTGTGGGCGTGGAGAGTTAGCATCGGCGAGCGATAATAGCAACGCGTCCTCGCGCGTACAGTGCAGCGCACGCGCTCCGAGCGCGCCCGGAATAAGTACCCGCAGCGGGTGTTTGCGTAACAGGCGAAGGGCGGTGTGGGTGTGTGCGTGTGTGTGCACGCGCGCGCGCGACGGCACACGTCCTCGCCCTTGCGCCGCTAAGTCGACCGGAACCCCTTCCGAGCGGCGGGCACGGATGCGGATGCAGAGGCGCGGCCCCTCGCCGCCGCCGCTGACGATGCGGCTGCGGCTGGGTCTGCTGCTGCTGCTGGCGGCCGCGCCGCAGCGCGCGCTCGGCGCGAACTTTCGGGACAACAACCAGGCGCTCAAGGCGGCGCGCGACGACCCGAGCGGCCGGCACACGTACAGTGCGCTCTGGCTGGAGCCGAACCCGGCCAACCAGGCGCACGCGGGGAGCGCGGGGAGCGCGGGGAGCACGGGCGCGTCGCGGCGCCGCAGCCGGAAGCTGGCCGAGTACAGGCACGTCTACTTTGGCAACGGCACCGGGCAGTGCCTGCCCGAGGTGGGCGACCTCTTCACCTTTGTCGACTACGAGGCGATCGCGCGGGAGAACCAAGCGAAGGCCGCCGGCAGCCTGTTCTGGGAGACGGCGGGCGGCTTCTTCCGCAGTCTGTACGAGCCGATGTTTCGCGAGATCGAAATTGGATACAACGACAGCCTCGCGTCGCCTCTGGAGTCGGACGAAGGGAACGAGGCGCGCGAGGCGCCGCCGAGCCCGCCGGGCTCGAGTCGTCGCTCACTCGCCGAGCGGCGCGAGTGGACGGAGGACGACCTCCTGGCGATGACACCCGAGCAGCTGCGCATGGTATCCCGCGAGCTCTCTGTGTACACTGACGAGCCGAGCCTTGGCGACAGCGGTGGCCCACACGACGATATGATCGGGCGCGAGAGTGCGACGACCGCGGGCGCTCCAAACATGTTAGCTTGGGGGGGCACCGGCAGCATCCTCGGGTTTGCGCACACACTTTACCTGACAGACACAGGGGAGTACATGTGCATCGGCTACGGCGGCGCCCCCGACCCCAGCGACACCTTCCATGTGGGGTCGTACCCCAATCACGGCGCTGTGCGCGTCTACCAGTACAAGGGCGATGGCGCGAACATCGACCGGCACAGCAACGGCCCCTTTGCTGCGGGGTGGGAGCAGCTGGGTGAAGACATCTTCCCGCCGTCCTTTGTCGATATGTGGAAGGCGTGGTCGGGCCAAGACACCGACGCGACGCACGGGCGCTGCAACACTGGCAATCAGTTGGGCGACCCGAACAAATGCTGGGAATCCCGGGTTTCGATGACAAGTTCGATCAACCGCGTGGGCATTCGGCAGCTGTGCAGCGGCATCTCTTACAACCCCACAAAGCCGGCAGGGGAGCGGCTGACGGTGGTGGCGAACTCGCGTGACACCTACCACCCTCGCGACATCGCGGCATTCACTCGGACCAACAACTGGGTCACGAATGCCGAGGCGACCAGTCCATCTGGACAGATTGAGGTGTTTGCGCGCGGACACGCCATGGTCATGAAGTGGGATCCCGACGCGGAAACGTGGTCACGAAAGGGCCAAGTGATGTGGGGCCGACACGCTCACTCCTTCCTGAGCGGCGCGCCATACTTGATCGACGGTGTGATGAGCAAAGACGGCGACACACTTGCGTACAGGGGCACATACTGGCGAAGCTGCGACGCCACTGTCGAGTGGGAATGCGACGAGATTCCCGAAGCCGAGGAAAATCCGCCGTACACGTACAGCGCGGCCACGGTTGAGACCGCGTGCCACAAGGTGGTTCACAGTGGAGACGGCGTTCGCGACGTTTTTACCCGAAAGCCGAGAGCCTACGAGATCAACGTGTTCACGTATGACAACAGCGCCGACAGGTGGCGGCGCTACGTGATGAAGTCAGGCGACACGGCGAGCACAAAAGGTGGCATCAACGCAATCTTTGCCAAGGGCTATCAAGACCAAGGAGACTATTGTCCGGAAGCGCGCTTCCACCCCCACGCGCTCTGCGACGATGGCTCCTGCATTATGGTCGGCACAATCAGTAGTGGAAATAACGGGCCCTACGACTTCGTCTCGTCTACGGGTGATACGTGTCACACCGATACTGACGCCGGTGGCTACCTTCGCGCGGGATACGCACACGAGAGCTCAATGCAGGTGCTTCGGCGCGCGTCGGTAGACCACGCCAGCTACGACACAGCCACGTGGGACGACTGGACTCCGGACAAGGTGAGTCCGCGCCCCGCAGCGTTCACGTGGAACGGTGTGGCGCAGAGCAACGCCGGCACCGGCGCGGGTTACATGAACAACTACCCGATCCACGGCACCAACGACTACCGCCACTTCATCTCCAGCATCGACGGCAAGCTCGGACTGCGCTGCGAAGCTTCTAACTCGTGCGCTCAAACGGGCGGGACCACGTGCGCCAGCACCGATGTCAACAACTGGATGTACTACCGATGGAACTGCGACGCATCAAACCCTGCTCGGCATGGCATGGCGCAGACCTACTTCCACATAATGAGCGGCGACGGAAAGACGGTCGTCGTGCTAGATGGAAAGGCTGCTCCAAGCACCGTCACGGACACTCGCTTTGGGGGAGCTGGGTTCGACAGCGCGACAGGCACGTGCGGCGACATTCCGTTTGTCGATGGGGCGACGCCTGTCAAGGACAATGGGGGCTTTGAAGTGTGGCAGGTCGAAGGCGACGCTGACGCCAACGGGCGCTACACGTGGGGAATCACGCAGATCGCAATCGCGGACGTGGGCTACGACGCGGCCGCGCCGGCACCCGCCGGTGCGCACGAAGGCAGCGCCAACGCGGAAGGCCTCTTCGCGGCCAGAACTCAGTCTCTACAGGGCAGAGGCATGTACCTCGCAGGCTTCTACTATCCGAGCGGTCGAGGGGCGTCCATCTCCAGCGACGGCTCGAGGATGATCGTGGGAGCACATCATGATGCATCCACGGAGTGGGTGGGTAACTTGTGGGCCAAACATCAGGGGTCGGCGTTTGCCTTCGTCAAGGACCCCAGCACTGGCCTCTTTGAGGCCAAGCAGAAGCTGGAGCAGACGGGTGCGCGAGCAAGCAGCGAGGCGCTGTTCGGACAGCACGTGGCGATGAGCGGCGACGGGACCACCGTGGCCATCTCCGCGCCACGATACGAAATGGCGTCCCACGAGCCGTGGGCCAGCTGGAGCGATGACGCGGGGCTGGTCGAGGTGTGGCGGGCGCCACCGCCGCCCTCGCCGCCCTCGCCGCCACCGCTGCCGCCGCCGCCGCCCACCGCGTCGCCGCCGCCGTACATCATCGGCGCCTTCCGGCAGATCGGCTTCGACATGGACGGCGAGGGGGCGGGCGACTACAGCGGCTTCGCCGTCGCGACCAACGGCGACGGCACGATGATCGTCGTCGGCGCGTACGGCAACGACGGCGCGGGCCCCGACGCGGGCCACGTGCGCATCTACCAGCGCGCCGACACGGCCAGCGAGGTCTGGACGCAGCTGGGCGCGGACATCGACGGCGAGGCGGAGGGCGACTACAGCGGCTTCTCCGTCGCCATGAGCACCTACGGGCGCACCGTCGCCGTCGGCGCGTACAGGAACGACGGCGCGGACGGCGCGGACGCCGAGTCGGGCCACGTGCGCGTCTACGACTGGAGCTCCTCGTCGAACACGTGGGTGCAGCGCGGCGGCGACCTCGACGGCGGCGCCGCGGGCGAGCGCCTCGCGTGGAGCGTCGGCCTGAGCGGCGACGGCCTGACGGTGGTCGCCGGCTACATCAGCGGCGGCACGGCCGTCCACGCCACCTCTACCGATGCGGACGCCGAGGTCCCCGCGAACACGGGCGGCTGCGGCGTGCAGCGCTGGACGTGGTCCTCCGCGGCGTCCGCCTGGAGCGCCGCGACGCCCATCGCCACGGGCAGCACGGCCGACGCCACCGGGTTTGCGGTGGCGGTCAACGGCGACGGGACCACCGTGGCCATCGGCGCGCCGGGGGAGAACGGCAACGCCGGCTGCGTCAAGGTGTGGCAGGCCGCCGGCGGCGGCTCGCCCACCGACGTGTACACCTCCGCCACCGGCGGCGACCTGGCGGGCTTCTCGGTGGCGCTCGACGACGCCGGCACGACGCTGGTCGTCGGCGCGCCCGGCTGCGACTCGAACGCCGGCAAGGCCTACACCGTCGCGAGGAGCAGCGGCGGCTCGTGGGGATCCGCCGTCGCGATCACGCCGACCAGCACGCCCGCGGCCAACGACGAGTTCGGCATCGCCGTGGCCACGAACTTCGACGGCCAGCGCGTCGCGGTCGGCGCGCACCGCTCCGACGGCTCGACGACCGCTCAGGGCGACGACGAGGGGCACACGCGCCTCTTCCACTGGAGCGGCTCCAGCTGGAGCCAGTACACGGCCGAGCTGCACGCCAGCTTTGAAACGCAGACCAGGCTGGACTACCCAAGCTTCACGGTTACCTGGGACGCCTTCCTCGGGCCGCAACGGCGGCGCGAGCGCGCGCTCACGGACCTGCAGGTCCAGCTCGCGGTGGCCGAGCCCGAGCGGGCGGCGCGCCTCCTCGAGGGCGGCGGCGACAGCGAGTGGGCGCTCGTCGACCCCTCCACGCTCCAGCCGGGCGACGAGTGGACCTTTGTCGACTACGAGGCCGCGCGGGTGCCCAACAGCACGTGGCAGCCGCGGGGCGGCTTCTTCCGCAACTTCAGACCGGGCGACACCTTCGGGGACGTCCCCGAGCCCGGGTCGTACGAGGACCAGCTGCCAATGTCGGAGACTGAAGAGCTTGAGTACCTGCTGTGGTACGCGCAGAACGTGACCCGCAGACCGAGCGCGCCGCCGAGGCCCATGTGGTTCGGCCCCGACGAGTATCCGGAGATCGAGGGCGGGGGTCGGCGAGCGCGCAAGCTGGCGCTCTTCGACGATACGCCTGCCGGCGACGGCGGCGGCACCAGCGGCGGCGCCAGCGGCGGCGGCAACGCCGTCGACTACGCCGCCTGGGTGGCAAACGGCGGCGTCGACCCCGACGGCGACCCCGACGTGGACGTGCTGACGCGCGAGGATCGGGAGGACTCCGACAACCCGACGGGCGCCAATCGGGGCAACGGCTTGAACCACGGCTTTGGCGACTTCCAGAAACTCAGCGGCGACGGCAAGTACCTGGCTCTCAGCTGGCAAGCTGCTTCCAATGCCGATCACACATTCTTCGGCCCTGTCGGCTATTATGGCAATTCGGCGGGCCTCGTGCGCGTCTTCGAGTACAAGGGCCTCGGGGTTGCCGACACGAACCTTTACCAAAACGGCCCGATGGCGCCCGGCTGGGAGCAGGTGGGTGGCGACATCGAACCCTTCGACATGGACCAGGTCTGGCAGGGAGCCACCGGTCAAACCGAGTGCACGGCCGGCAGCTGCACCAACGACGCCACCACCGCGACTAACAACGGCGACATCAACGGCGCCTACATCGAAGCCAGTAAATGGGGTGGCCCCTCGGGCAGGGGACCGCGATTGGCCTTGCTCGGCCTCGCACAGGCTGAAGGCACCGGCTATCCGATTGTCACTGTGGGTTCGGCCATTACGCCGCATCCGCGCGACGTCAAGAGCAGCTTCGTCTCAAACTGCGATGCGGGTGGGACTGGCGAGTACTTGTGCACGAGCAACTGGCGAGCAGCCACGCACGGACAGCGAGGATACGTTCGGCAGCTGGAGTGGACGGGGAGCGCGTGGGTGCAGAGGGGCGACGTCATGTGGGGATCGCACCCGAAAGCTTGTGACGGACAGTGTCACTACAAGTTCAAGAGCTCGTACGCAGGCAGCTTCTCCGTCAGTCATGATGGCAACGCAATCGCCGTGTCAATGGCCGACGACCAAACCGATTGGTCGTGTTCCGCAATCCCTGGAGACGAGCGCAACGAGCCGGCCGGCGGATTCGTGTACCCAGGAAACGTTGGCGAGTCCTTCTACACCAAATGTAGCAGCCCACAGCCGGCGGCCGTGGAAAACTTCGCACTCGACATCTACACGTGGGACAAGAACATGCCGAATAACAAGGGCGACAGCACGACCGGCAACTGGCGCGTGCAGTACTTCGTGCCAGGGCGCATCATCCCGGATTTTGACGACCCTTACTACCACAGCTGGTGGGCAGGCCTAACGGATTTAAAACGACGCCAGCACATGCCAAAGTTTTCTCTGGGGGGCGATGGGGGCACGGTGCTGGCGTATGGACCCGTACGATGTCATTCGGTGGTCCAGACGGCCGACATTGGCTGGGGCAGTGCATGGCTGGATGCGAGCGAGAGCTCGCAAGGTAATAATCATGCGGGCCCGACCACCATGAACTACGCACGCAACGACAAGGCCATAGGCGACGGATTTTTGTGCACCGTGATGTTCCGACGGAGCTACAGCGTGGACAACGTGGGCGGCAGCGCCTACACGACGTGGACGGTGCAGAACGTGGCCCCGCGGCCGGCCGCGTTCACGTACGACCAGCAGGACCAGCAGTCGTCGTCGAGCAGTCAGTGGGATAAGTTTCCGATTCACCCGACCAACAAGAACCTGCAGTTCATCTCGACGATCGACTCGCCCTTAGGCATGAGGTGGGGCGATGACTCGCGTCAGGGGTTTCACAATTCCTACTGCGACTTCTCTGACGCCGAGCATGATGCGGGCCAGACGGATTCTAGCGTCACGGAGTGCGTACAGGGCGGGTCGCGGCCCAGTTTCGGTGGCAAGTGGGGTCGTCATCCGGCGACAAACCAGTGGGGTCCCCTTTCGTACCTTAGCGGCGACGGCAAGACCCTCGTAATGGTGGACTCATATACGACCGCATTCGGAGGCGCAGGCCAAGCGAACCAGCTTAGCTGCTATCCGACGCGCTGTGGTGACACGCACAGGGGGAACCACATGAACGGCGGCTTTGAGGTTTGGAAGGAGAGCGCGTCACCCGATGACAGTGGGAGGTACACGTGGGAGATCAAGCAGATTGTGGTCGCGGACGCGGCGTACAACTTTGCCTCTCCTAACCCCGACCACGCCGACATGGACAAGCCTTGGCACCCGGCGAGTGCGGGGTCCATCTTTGGCGGGAGCGCGCCGGCTGTCGAAGTTAAAGATGGGCAGGGGGGGGCCGGCGCACTTTGCGGCGACGGCCCCGGGCGTGCATTCGACATTAGCTACGACGGCAGCCACATCATCATTGGGTGCCCCCAATACAAAAAGGACCAAGCGCAGTCGGAGCTGTGGCCGGGAAACCAACGATGCGCTACGTGCTTCAGCGGGGCGGCCTTTGTCTTCGAATGGGAGGACCACGGCGCAAACAGTCGGTTTGTCGCCAAGAAGAAGCTCTGGCAGATCGGGCGCACAGGTCCAGGCGGCGAATCCCTGGAGTCGACGTCTGGAAGCAGAGGGCGCTCCGGCTTTGGGACGTACGTCGGCATCAGCGACGACGGCAAGTTCGCCTCCGTCACGGCGCCGTACTACCACGTTGCGGACCACGCCGTCTACGGCAACTGGAACGAGGACCGGGGCCAGGGGATCGTCGAGGTGTGGTACATGGACGACGGCGTCAACCCGCTCGCAGCCGCCGCCGCCGGCGGCGGCGGCGCCGCTGCCAGCCCGCCGCCGCCGCCGCGCACGTTCGACGGCGTCCTCGACGGGTCGGAGCCGGGCGACCGGTCGGGCCGGTCGCTGGCGCTGAGCGGCGACGGCAAGACGGTCGTCGTCGGCGCGCCGCTGCACGACGGCGACAACACCGGCGCCAGCGACGACCGGGGCCACGTGCGCGCCTTCAGGGTCGCGCCCGACCTGCCGGGCAACACCCTCGTCTCGGAGCTCACCACCGCGATGGTCGGCTCCGCCACGGCGTACGCGGACTCGACGTCGGCCTCGTGCGGCGAGGGGACCACCATGCAGAGCGGCCAGTGCGCCATCGACTGCGGCTACACGGCGCCGCCGCCGCCGCCGCCGCCGCTGTGGCTCACCACCATCGCCGCCGTTCCGCCCTCGCTGCACTTGGACAGTTCCACGACGCCGGAGCTCGTCACGTGGAACGGCTGGCAGGCCGACAAGGACTGGGCGTTCGGGATGACGCAGGACGGCATGGCGGGGCTCGAATGTGGAATCTTCGGGTTCCAGTACGCGGATGGACACGCCTACGCCATTGGGTGGGGGAGCTGGGGATGGTCAATGGAATGGACCAACGACAAAGGCATATGGAATGATGAAAGCCTCGGCATGCACGTAAGGATGACGCAGTTCTGCTCATCCTCGGCCTGCGACTTTGACTGGGTCTTGTCGTACGACGGGAGCTCTCACCGCTCCGGCACGGGCTCCGCGCCCGACATCACGGACTTCACCTTCTTCACTCGCGACCGCAATGGCGACGGCGCCTGGCACGCGCAGCCAACGGCAACGACAAGCGGGTGCTCAGCCAGCGGCACCGATGTGCTCTGCTATTATGGCAACAAAGACCAGATTGACCGCCACGAAGCCGACAGCACTACGCTCACGTGGTCGGCGAATTCGGGAATGACGGCCCATTTCAACGAAAGGTTCGATGGGTACCACGAAACCTTTACAGCTCCAACCAACAACGCGTGTCCAGCTGGCTGGACCTTCAAACAGCTCCGATTTTCGAACGACGCGCTCGAGCTGCAAGACGGCGAGCTCGTCGCGAAGGCGGGCAGCACGGGTCGCCGGCTGTCGGACGGCGCGGACGGCGCGGCGGACGGCGCTTCGCGCGGTTGGCGCGACCGCGACCCGCTCGAGGACGCCGTGGCGGCCGTCGGCCGGCTGCTCGCGAAGGAGCCCGAGCAGGCCGCCCCGCTCTTCCTGCACCTCGAGCCGATGCTGGAGGCGGCGCTGAGCGAGGACGCGTGACCGCGAGAACGCAAAAGCGCAAAAGCGCGAAAGCGCGGCGCGACTTGGACGCAAAAGATAAGGGGTGGGCGTGCGGTGGTGTGATGAGTGGGAGTGGGTGTGAGCTGGAGCGTCCGTGCGCGCAGTCGCGCTGCGGCGCTCGCTCGTCGCGTTCTGAAGTTGTCTGCAGCGTGTATAGAATGAGGATGCTCCACCCGATGGCCCGACCGCGCACGCGCGTGTCGCGGCTGAGCGTCGTGGTGCTGGTGGCGGTCCTGTCGCCGTCTGCGCGTGCGTGGGCCGGGTCGGACGTGGGGTACGACGCCAAGGCCGAGGCGCAGCGGATCCGAGACGCGCTCGCCGCGCTCTCGAGCAAGGCGGAGGCGCGCCTCGCCGCCTCGCGCGCCACGTCGCTCATCACCCTCGGCGCCGACTCGTTGTCGCGCGCGACCGGCGGCCGTCGCCGCCTGTCCGCCCCCCAGTGCGGGTCGGCGGCGGCGTGGGACCAGTGCTGCACCAACATCATGGCGGGCCACTGCAACTGGTACCCGTCGCCGCCGCCGCCGCCGCCGCCCTCGCCGTCTCTGCCCGCCGCTCCGCTCTATCCGGAGACGCGCTCCGCCGCCGAGGCGAGCAAGGCGACACGTGAGGGCTGCGCGCACATGCGCGACCACCTGCGCAGGCTCGCCGCGCCCGGGCTGCGCGACTCGC
>MDSW01099263.1_pt1 | contig 10097 bp, 7 predicted proteins | sample 811171 | NCBI WGS metagenome assembly MDSW01 (sample SAMN05326641, study PRJNA326480) | marine metagenome | isolation source: seawater | place: Atlantic Ocean: North West | collected 2012 | reverse complement strand
TGGATTATTTTCGCTTAAATAAAAAATTTCTTTATGGTACTCTTCATGATTATTAAGAATACTTTTCCCATTAAAATGTATTTTTCCTCTAATATTTTTTTGAAAACCTGCTAGCATTCTTAAGAATGTAGATTTACCTGATCCATTCTTACCTTTTAAAGTAAAGTTTTTTCCAGGAGTAATTTTTAATGATACATCATTAATTACAGTTCTGTTTCCTCTTTCACAGGATACGTTTTCTAAAATTATAGAGTTTTCATGATTGTTCATTTGTGCTCTTTATTTACTTAGTATTATTATTTTAATTTTACCATAGCTTAAATAAAGCTATTATAATAATAAAATTCTACTTAAGGGTAATTTTGAAAAAATTAATAGTATTATCTTTTAAACTTCATAAATTTGCTTTAGAACTAATTTTGATGGATTTAAACTATATATTCAAGGGGGTCAGGGGTGATTTCAATAGGGCAGGATACACTTAAAACTAGAGCTAAACTATCTATTAAAGGGAAAGACTACTTTTACTTCAGTCTTAAAAAGCTAGAAAAATCGATAAAAAAGGATATTTCCAGATTGCCATTCTCTTTAAAAGTAATTCTAGAAAATCTTTTGAGATTTGAAGACGGAAAAACCGTTTTATTGAAGGATATTAAAAGTTTGGCAAATTGGGTAAATAATAAATCAAATAGTGGGGAAATATCCTATAGGCCTGCAAGAGTTCTAATGCAAGATTTTACTGGCGTGCCTGCAGTAGTTGATTTGGCTGCAATGCGAGATGCGATGAAATTACAAGGCGGTAACCCTGATAAAATAAATCCTATGTCTCCTGTTGATTTAGTTATTGATCATTCGGTTATGGTTGATAATTTTGGTAATCAGCAGGCGTTTAAAAAAAATGTTGATTTAGAATACATTAGAAACATTGAAAGATATGAATTTTTAAAATGGGGTCAGGCTGCCTCAACAAACTTCAGAGTTGTTCCTCCAGGAACGGGAATATGTCATCAGGTAAATTTAGAGTATCTAGCTAAAGTTGTATGGAGTTCTAAAATAAATAAAAAGGATTATATTTATCCAGATACTTTAGTTGGTACTGACAGTCATACTACTATGATAAATGGGCTTGCAGTTCTTGGTTGGGGAGTAGGTGGTATTGAGGCAGAAGCAGCAATGCTTGGTCAACCAATATCAATGCTTATTCCGGATGTTGTTGGTTGTAAATTAATAGGTAAGTTAAAAGAAGGAACCACTGCAACTGATTTAGTTCTAACAATTACAGAAAAGTTAAGACAAAAAGGAGTTGTAGGCAAGTTTGTTGAATTCTTTGGAAATGGTCTCAACTACTTAACTCTTGCTGATCGAGCTACGATTTCTAATATGGCGCCAGAATATGGAGCAACCTGCGGTTTTTTTCCTGTAGATTCTGAGACTGTCAATTATTTAAAATCTACTGCAAGGCCAAAAAATCTTATAAATTTGGTTGAAAAATATTACAAGGCACAAGGCATGTGGAGATTTGCTAATTCTCCTGATCCTATTTTTTCGGATATTTTAGAAATAAATATATCTTCAGTTGAACCAAGTCTTGCAGGTCCAAAAAGGCCTCAGGACAGAGTTTTATTATCTGATGTTGAAAAATCTTTTAAAGATGCCGAGAAATCTTTTTTATCTGACAAGAAATCGAATGTTAAATTAGATAAAACAAAAAGTTTTAAAGTAAGAGAATCAAGTTATGATTTAAGCAATGGAGATGTAGTTATTGCCGCAATAACAAGTTGCACAAATACTTCTAATCCTGCTGTAATGCTTGGAGCAGGATTATTGGCAAAAAATGCAATTAATTTAGGGTTAAAAGTAAAACCCTGGGTTAAAACATCTTTAGCTCCTGGTTCAAAGGTTGTTACAGAGTATTTACGTCAAGCGGGTCTCCAAAAATACTTTAATAAGTTAGGTTTTAACCTTGTAGGTTATGGGTGTACAACTTGTATTGGAAATTCAGGCCCTTTGTCAGATGAAATATCTAGAGCGATCATTGATGGAAATTTAATTACTTCTTCGGTATTATCTGGAAATCGAAATTTTGAAGGAAGAGTAAGTCCACTCACAAGAACAAATTATTTAGCATCTCCAATTTTAGTTGTTGCTTATGCTATTGCTGGAAATGTGAAGGTTAACTTATTAAAAGACTCTATTGGTAAAAATAAATTTGGTAAAAAAGTCTTTCTTAAAGATATATGGCCTAATAATGCAGATATAAATAAGACGATTAGTAAAGTTATTAAACCATCTATGTTCAAGAGTCAGTATAAAAGTATATTTGAAGGTGACTTGAAATGGAAGAAAGTTAAAACAAGCAAATCTAAAACTTACAGTTGGTCTTCAAAATCTACCTATGTAAAAAAACCTCCCTATTTTGAAGATATAGATAAAGAAACTAAATTGAAAAATGATTTAAAAAATTCAAGAATTTTAGCTCTTTTAGGGGATTCAATCACAACTGACCATATTTCTCCGGCTGGTGCAATTAAAGAAGATAGTCCAGCAGGAAGATATTTGAAAAAAAATAAAGTTAAGCCTGTAGATTTTAACTCATATGGGTCCAGACGAGGAAATCATGAAGTAATGATGCGTGGAACATTTGCAAATATTAGGCTAAGGAATGAAATGGTCCCTCAAACCGAAGGTGGCTATACAATTCACTATCCCAGCAAAAAACAGGTATCTATTTATGACGCTGCAATGAAATATAAAAAAAACAAAACTAATCTTATTGTTATTGCTGGAAAAGAATATGGTACTGGTTCATCACGGGACTGGGCTGCCAAGGGAACTTCTTTATTAGGTGTTTCAATAGTATTAGCGGAGAGTTTTGAAAGAATACACCGATCAAATCTTGTAGGAATGGGTATAATGCCGCTTGAGTTTTTAGGTAAACAAAATAGGAAAAAGCTATCTCTTAAAGGGGATGAATTAATTGACTTTATTGATTTAGATAGGGGCATTTCCCCTAGAATGAAAGTAAAGTGTAAAATAAAATACTCGTCTGGTAAAACAAAAATTATTGAAACGCAGTGCAGAATTGATACTACGAATGAGGTGGAATATTTTAATAATGGAGGAATACTTCATTTTGTGTTAAGAAATATGATTAAGGAAAGTAAGATAAGTATTTTATAATTAATCTCTAATTTTAATTCCAGAGAGCATAGTCCTGCTTAGTCTTTTTGCAAATATTTGTGCGTCTAAAGGAGGTTCTCCTTCTAGTATTCTAGCTTGGTCTAGTAGAAGAAAAGCAATGTCCTCTAGTGATTTTGCTCCCCCTTTTTCTTTGGATATTCTTGATATAGATTTTAGAAGTTCATGATTTGGGTTTATTTCAAGAATTTTTTTAGAAACTTCATTTATTCTACCTTGTTGTTGTAATAGTTTTTCTACATTCATATCCATACTATCTTCATCAGCTACAAGACATACAGGACTTTCAACAAGTCTCTTAGAAACTCTAACATCTTTCACTTGTTCTTTTAAATTTAATTTTAAGAAGGCTATAAGGCTATCATTATTTTGGTCTGTTTTTTTTCCATCACTCTCACTTTTTTTTGAACTATCTTCAATTATTGAGTTTAACTCTTGTGATGATTGGGTTACTGATTTAAATTTAGTTTCTTTGTAATCAGGAATTATATTTGTCCAAAAACTATCAATTGACTCAGTTAAGAGTAAAACTTCTATCTCATTAGAGATAAAGGCTTCAAGTTGAGGGCTTTTGATAATTGTTTCTTCATTTTCACCAGTGATATAAAAAATATCTTTTTGTGAATCTTTTTTTCTTTTTAGGTAATCATCTAATGTTGTCCATTCGCATTTATGAGTTGTTCTGAATTTAGCAATATTAAATATTTCCTGACGCATTTCTGGGTCTTCATAAAGACCTTCTTTTATAACAGCTCCAAAATTTTTCCAAAAATCAAGAAATTGATCATGCTCTTTATCAGATTTCCTTTTTATTTCTTTGAAAATTCTTTTAATTATATCTTTACGAATTTTCAAAACTAATGGACTAGATTGTAATACCTCTCTACTGATATTGAGGTTTAAGTCCTCAGAATCTACTACCCCTTTTAAAAACCTAAGGTAAGGTGGCACTAGTCCTGGCATTTCATCTGTTACAAAAACTTTTTTCACATAAAGTTTTACATTATGCTTTCTGGCAGGGTCAAATAAATCGAATGGTTTAACCGAAGGTATAAACAGAAGAAGAGTGTATTCTATTTTACCCTCAACTTTTGAGTGTAAAGTTAGCCAGGGCTCGTCAAAACTTTGACCAACGTGATGATAGAATTCTTTATATTGATCTTTAGATATTTCAGATTTTTGTCTTGTCCATAATGCAGAAGCAGTGTTTATTTCTTCTTCTTTATCACCTTTAATTACAATTGGTACTCCAATATGATCAGAATATTTTTTAATTATTTCTTTGATTTGAGATTTATCTAAAAATTTTTTTTCATCCTTTTTTAAATAAAGTATAACAGTAGTACCTCTTATTTCTCTTTTTGATTCAAGAATGCTGAAATTGCCGAGGCCATCGGATGTCCACTTCCATGCTTCTTTACTACCTACCTTTTTTGAAATAACGTCAACTTTTTTTGAAACCATGAAAGCAGCATAAAAACCTACTCCGAATTGACCAATTAGCGATACATTATCATCTGTTTCGTTTTCTGAAGCTTTTTCTACAAATGCGCTTGTGCCAGATCTAGCTATTGTTCCAAGATTTTCAGTAAGTTCTGATTTGCTCATCCCTATACCGTTATCTGAAACTATTAGGGTACCATTTTTATCATCAGTTTCTATTTCAATTTTAAATTTTGCATCCTCTGATATTAATTCAGGTTTAGTAACGCTTTCGTACCTTAATTTGTCACAGGCATCTGAGCTATTTGATATCAATTCTCTGAGAAAAACTTCTTTATCGCTATAAAGAGAGTTAGCCACTATATGTAGTAGTTTGCTGACTTCAGCTTGAAAACTATGTTTTTCTTCCTTTATATTGGTCTTTTTGTTCATATTTTTTCCCTAAAACAGGTTAATCTGACAGATACCACGATTTTATTTATTTACCAATTAAACCAGATCATATAGGTATTTAAATTATTAAAAAAATCAATAGTTTTTAGAAAATAATTTAAGATTATTTTATTTATGAGGAGAAGATATGGCCAGGAGAAAAATTGCTCTTATTGGAGCTGGAAATATTGGGGGCACTTTAGCTCATTTAATTGGTTTGAAACAATTAGGGGACGTTGTCCTTTTTGATATAGCTGATGGATTACCTCAGGGAAAAGCTTTAGATATAGCAGAATCTATACCAGTTGAAGGTGTTGATATTAATTATTCAGGTACAAAGTCTTATTCTAAAATTAAGGGAGCTGATGTGGTTATAGTTACTGCCGGAATTGCTAGAAAACCTGGTATGAGCAGGGATGACCTAATTGAAATTAACACACAGGTTATGAAATCAGTTGGTGAGGGAATTAAGAATTTTGCCCCAAATGCTTTTGTTATATGTATTACCAATCCATTAGATGCAATGGTATGGGCTTTAAGAAAGTATTCTGGTTTAAACCATAAAAAAGTTGTAGGTATGGCAGGTGTTTTAGATTCTGCAAGGTTTAGATATTTTCTATCGGAAGAATTTAAAGTCTCTGTTGAAGATGTTAGTGCATTTGTTTTAGGCGGTCATGGAGATACTATGGTTCCCCTTGTAAGGTATTCAACAGTAGCTGGGATTCCTATCCCAGATTTGGTTAAAATGGGGTGGATAACAAATAAGAAACTTAATTCAATTGTTCAAAGAACAAGAGATGGAGGAGCTGAAATAGTTAGCTTGTTGAAAACTGGTTCAGCCTTTTATGCGCCAGCTGCCTCGGCTATATCAATGGTTGAGTCATATCTTTATGATAAGAGAAGAATACTTCCTTGTGCTGCATATTTAAATGGTGAGTATAATGTTAATGGTTTATATGTAGGAGTACCTGTTGTGATTGGCTCAAAAGGTGTAGAAAAAATTATAGAGATTAAGCTCAACTCAAGCGAGAGAGCTATGTTTAATAAATCAGTGAAAGCAGTAAAAGACCTTGTGTCATCAGTAAAGGCTATTGAAAAAAAATTAGTAAGAAAATCAATTAGAAAATAAAATTATGAATATTCATGAATATCAAGCAAAAGAAATTTTAAAAAAATATGGAGTTAATGTTCTAAAAGGGTTAGTAACTTCTGATCTGGATGAAGTTAACAAAATTGTAGACGATCTTGGTGGTAATGTTTGGGTAGTAAAAGCTCAAATTCACGCAGGTGGAAGAGGAAAAGGAGGAGGTGTTCAAGTAGCAAAATCTAAAAGTGATTTAATAGAAAAAGCCTCTAAAATTCTTGGAATGAATTTAGTTACCCCTCAGACTGGCCCTGAGGGGAAAAAAGTAAATAAAATTTATATAGAACAAGGAGCAGAGATTTTAAGGGAGTTATATTTTAGTATCTTAATTGACAGAAAATCCTCGAAAATAACATTCCTTGCTTCGACTGAAGGAGGGATGGATATTGAAGAGGTAGCAAATGAATCGCCTGATAAACTTTTAAGGATATCAATAGATAATGCTATAGGCGTTATGCCATATCATGTTAGAAGGCTATCATATTTTCTAGAATTAGATAAAAGTTTTTATAAGGAATTAGAGTCTTTTTTATGTTCATCATATGAAGCTTTTAAAGTGTCTGATGCAAGTCTTCTCGAGATAAATCCATTAATTGTTACGGATGAAAAAACACTCATTGCTTTGGACGCGAAAATGAATTTTGATGATAATGCATTATTTAGACAGAGGGAAATTTTCCAATATAGGGATGAAACTGAAGAAGATCCTGTTGAGTTAATTGCTTCTAAATATGATCTAAGTTATATCAAATTGGATGGTTCGATCGGTTGTATGGTTAATGGAGCTGGTCTTGCAATGGCTACAATGGATATAATTAAATTAAACGGAGGTGAGCCAGCTAATTTTTTAGATGTTGGTGGTGGCGCAACTAAGGAAAAAGTTACTGAAGCATTTAAATTAATCATGTCAGATAAAAACGTTAAAGGTATTTTAGTTAATATTTTTGGAGGAATTATGAGGTGCGATATTGTAGCTGAAGGTGTTGTTTCTGCTGCTAGAGAAATAAATTTGGAGGTTCCTCTCGTTGTTAGACTAGAAGGTACAAACGTAGAGATGGGAAAAGAAATCTTAAGTAACTCTGGCTTACCAATAATATCTGCAGATAATTTAGGTGATGCAGCAAAAAAAATTGTTCAATCAATTGGGAATAATTAAAATGAGTATTTTAGTAGATTCAAACACTAAGGTTATCTGTCAAGGTTTTACTGGTTCTCAAGGAACATTTCATTCTGAGCAAGCTTTAAAATATGGGACTAAAGTTGTGGGAGGTGTTACACCTGGCAAAGGTGGTTCAAATCATTTAGGTTTACCTGTATTCAATACCGTACATGAAGCTAAATATTACACTAATGCTAATGCATCTGTAATTTATGTTCCACCTCCTTTTGCAGCTGATGCAATTCTTGAAGCAGTAGATGCTGGAATTGATTTGATTATATGTATTACTGAAGGAATCCCAGTTATTGATATGATAGGTGTTAAAAAAACTCTTGCTAGTTCTGGCTCGAGATTGATCGGGCCAAATTGTCCTGGTGTAATAACTCCGGGTGAATGTAAAATTGGCATTATGCCTGGGCATATTCATAAAAAAGGTAGAACTGGAATAGTTTCTAGATCGGGAACTCTTACTTATGAGGCTGTAGCTCAAACTTCTGCGGTTAATTTAGGTCAGTCAACTTGTGTTGGGATTGGTGGTGATCCAATAAATGGAACAGATTTTGTAGATTGTATAAAGATGTTCCTTGAGGATGACCAAACTGATTCAATTATTATGATTGGCGAAATTGGTGGAAGTGCTGAGGAAGAAGCAGCTGAACTAGTAAAAAAATCAAAAATTAAAAAACCTACTGTTGGTTTTGTTGCAGGTCTGACGGCGCCTCCTGGCAGAAGAATGGGTCATGCTGGTGCGATTATTTCTGGTGGAGAAGGTGGTGCTGAAGAAAAGATAGAAGCTATGGTTTCTGCTGGAATTATAATCGCTGATTCACCAGCTCTTATTGGTGAAACATTACATAATAAAATTAAAAATTAAATCATAAATTTTAATTTAGTCTAAGCCCTAGGGTGCTTAGAAGAATGAATTTTGTAAAGGTAGTCATTATCGGCTTCAGCATATAGTTGTGTAGTTGACAGTGATGAGTGACCTAACAATTCTTGTATAGTTCTTAAATCTCCTCCATTTATCATTAGGTGTGTTGCAAAGCTATGTCTTAGAGAATGTGGGGTTGCAGATTTTGGAAGGTCTAATTTTTTTCTTACATTTCTAAACTTTCTTTGGACAACTCCCGCATTCAGTCTTTTTCCTTGTTTACCATAGAAAACAGGGCTTTCCGAAGACTTCTTATGTGGGCATTCATCAATGTAATTTTCTATTTGCTCCGAAATAATTGGTAGAACAGGTATTAATCTCTCTTTATTTCCTTTTCCTATAACCTTTATTGAATCTTTCATGGGTAAAATATTTTGATTAAGCTTTAGAGCTTCATCTATCCTAAGCCCACAACCGTATAACATTAGAAAAAGAGCTAGATCTCTTTTAATTACCCATGGTTCTTCTTGTTGCAAATTTATCTCATTTTTAAATGATTCTGCTTCATTTTCTGACAGGGGTTTTGGAAAATTATTTTTTCTTTTAGGCGATCTAAGATTGTAGATTTGGGTATTATTTATAATTTTATTTTTATTTAGAAATTTGAACAAGCTTTTAATGGTAGAGATAGACCTAGCTATTGATGAACTAGCTGAACCGTCATTCTTTCTTTTTGCAAGGAAAGATCTGAACTCCGTAACAGTAATTTTTTCTAGATCAGCTTTGGAAATTTTCTTCCCAATATAATCTGAGAAAAAAATTAAGAAAATTGTTATATCATTAGAGTAACTTTTTAGTGTATTTGATGACAAACCTCTTTCATAAAAGATCCATTCAAAAAAATTTTGTATTTCAAAAAATATCTTAGGTTCGACTATTTTGCTAAATGGTAATGTATATTTTTTAATTTTATTTTTTTCTATTAATTTAGCCATAGTTTAAAATATAAGTTTAGGCTTTCCCTAAGAAAATCTAAAAGCTCAGTACCCTGTCTCTCATCAAATTGTTCTAAATTTTTAGAACCTAAAACTAGGAAAACAGCGGGTGAATCATTAAATAAATTTAGTTGAATAATAGCCGAGGATAGTATTTTTTCTGGAGTATCAATGAAAAAAAAGTCATTTTTCTTTGATGTTTTAGAGAGAAATATCTTATTATTTTCAAGTAAAAGTGGTTTAAGACGTTTTATATTCATAAAAGTAATTTTTTTATCAAAATGGTACTCTTTTTTGTTTTCAGTCTCTTCAAAAATTAAGTTAACATAGTCAAGTTCTAATAATTTTTCAAATTTGTACAGAATAAAGTTAACTAAATCTGTAAATGATTTTGTTTTAAGAATCTCAATTACAACTTTATTTATTTTTTCCTGGCTTTTTTGGTTTTCTTTTCCAAGAAAAATTAATTCTGAGTTACTGTCCTTCAAAATAGAGATATTTTTTTGTAAAGACTCAATCATATATTGTTGTATATCAATTAAATTATCTTTACTTCTAGATGGTGGAGAGATGAGTTCAAACAATTCTGGTTTTTCTCTAAAAATTTTTGGGTTTTTTTGTAAAAAATCTTTAACATCTTCTAATTTAATTTTTGAATTATTTTTTTTCTGTGTTTGATTTTTTGTCATTAGACTATTTGGAGTTAATTTTTTGTTTAGTTTTTTCCCAGTCATCTAAGAAGGTTTTAAGACCAGAATCGGTAAGGGGGTGTTTAAATAATTTATGAATAATATTGGGTGGTATAGTGCTCACATCTGCTCCTACTAAAGCAGCTTCAACTAAATGATTAGGATG
>MDSW01072258.1_pt1 | contig 10097 bp, 15 predicted proteins | sample 811171 | NCBI WGS metagenome assembly MDSW01 (sample SAMN05326641, study PRJNA326480) | marine metagenome | isolation source: seawater | place: Atlantic Ocean: North West | collected 2012 | reverse complement strand
TAAATCAATTTGCACTTTATCATTATGAAGCTTTTGCACACGCTTCAGCTCAGGAATAACTTCGGCTATTGAGTTATGCCAATACTCCATATCCCCATCAGGATAGGTTACCTTGAAAGTATGTCTCATTGTGGTGCATCCTTCTTGAGAGTGGCTTCAGCGATAAGCTTACCTTGATTATACAATACGGGATCCTTCATTTTTATATATTCCATAAACATAGTACAGAATAAATAATCCTCGGTAAGTACTTGAATTTTATTACTTAATTCCATACACTCTTTCGCCAAAGCCAATGGACCAAGCTTTAAATGGTTAGGTAGATGTTGACGTATTTTTACATCACCCTCTACTAGTTGTTCTGCTTTCACTTGCATAAGTTTCTCCTTTCTACGAGATGTTACATTAAATATAATTATATAGTACCAACTGGATAAGTGAGTACAAGTTTAAACTTGTCCATTTAGTCTGTGTTGTTCCATAGTCTTTACAATCACATGAACACGTTGACGAGAGACATTATACTTTTTCCCTATCTTAGCAAGACTTGTCCCATTCCTCCAATACTCTTCATAGATTTTTAAATTTCTATCTTTCTTATTCGTGGGGCTGAGACCTTTCCTGCCATCAGAAACATATTTATGTAATTTAAACTTATCAATCCATCTACATATTGTATTTACTGTGACGTTATACCTTTCAGCTAAATGAGTTTTGCTGACGGGTTGTTTATCCCAAGCATTTTCTAATACATAATTGTAAAACTCGGTCCATAATTCATCAGTCAGTTTTGTCATCATCTGTCTCCATTGTAAATTCGTACTGAGTCTTCGTAGTCATACCCTCTTGGTTTTCCCACCACTCTGGGTCACGGTCATAGGGGTGACGAGGTTTATCAGCATCAGTTTTTTTAAACTGCACAACTCGGTCATTACTACGTTTTTCATAAAACGATTGTATAAACCTCAAAGCATTTTCCATACTATCGGCTAAATGTTTTTGTAAGGAAACACCATGATAGTATCTTACTAAATACTTATTTCCAATTTCATATATTTCAAACTTAGGCTCTAAGGGCTTCATAATATCCTTCCTCCATAAAATAAGGTTTAGGTCGTTTTGTCCACTTGGCAAACCGACTCTTTTCAAAATAGTAATATCTGCGATAAGCTTCAATCACACTAGTGTTTTTGTACTCATCAGGCATAGCTTGAGGTGGATCAGTATAATCCCCACTTGGTAAGTAATCCCAACACTGACAATCAATATCAGTTAGTACATCTAAACAAGCATGTCTACGACCATACCGATATTCATACTCTACACACAATGCTATCCCAAACATTCGTAGCCATATGAAATTACGTTTGTTCAAACCACCCCATAGAGTGCATGGATGTTTGGCATGAACTGGTGCATATGGTGGATTAAGACCTAGTTTGTGAGCAATGGTGCAAACCATCTGTGCCGTTTCCAATGGCATTTTGACAATGTGTTTATCACAATGGTACTGAACACATTTATCCATATTGCTATCAAGCATAAATATATTCATAGCGTCACCTGAATAGGTAGCCTACGGTCAGGTGGTAATGAAATACCATAGAGCATAGCTTTACCACCTTGCTCTTTTAGTTGGTCAACAAACTGTTGAGCTTTAAACCCTTCATTAAGGTTGAAGTGTGTTTTCTTGTATTTACCTCTACCGAGAAACTCGGTTACAACATATTCTTGTATGTGGTCACGCAAGTATTCTTCATACACTTCAGCCATTTCTTGATTGATACTCATTTGTATTTCCTCCTTAATTTAATTTCAGTAAACCTAGCAGGGATAACAACTTCAGCATTGCACTTGTTACAACATCTACCGTTGTCAATAGGCTCTGCACTATTACCTTGTGTCCAAAATATTTCACCTTCTTTGGTGCGTTGGGGTTCTATCTGCTTTTTGCAAATACAACAATCAATAATTTGTAAATCCATAATAAACCTCCTTTTTTACAAATATAACTATATTATAAAGGTAGGATATTTAAAATGTAAATACCTAACTGTTCAAATTATTAATTTTAAATGTCTAAGCACTTGTCTCACTGGTTCAAAGTCAGGAAGCTGAGAGTAATGATCCATGAGGTAGTTAACACCAGTCTGCATAATAAGTTTCATGCGAGGATTACTATCATTAAGTTTATGACAATACATGACTAACTCTAACATGTCTGCCATTTTAAGTCTATTTATTTCACGTTTCGTTAACACAAAGTTAATACCAAGATGTTTAGCAACTTTATCTTCTGCCTTTTTAAAAGCTTCTTTAATCTCAGGGTATTCCCACTTTGCCGTCGCTGGAACATCACCCAATACTATCTCTGGTACATCGTGATAGAGGGCGGAGAGTAATAGATTCTTGGAACAGTTATCCCATAGTTGGTCTAAAAGAACGACGACAGCATATGAGTGAGCACCCACAGTTTGCCTCAATCCGCCGAGTGGCACAGTATGATATCGGTTAATAAACTGTGCATCGTATATTGTTTCAATCTTGTCATAATTAATTTGGTTGCTCACTGTGTCCACTACTTAATCCCCTTGTCCATGGTTTATCGCTGAGTGTTTGTTTTGCTTCACCCCAACTATTACCAAGCTCAACATCTACTACACTTGGTACTTGTAGATCCACACACTCCTCCATAATTTCTTGTATTTGTTTACATTGTTTTTCACTCGTTACACTAATGTCAAGCTCATCGTGTACTTGTATCATAGGTAATATGCCTTCTTTATGTAAGGCGACCATTGCTTGTTTGGTTTGATCGGCGGCTGAACCTTGTATAAGTTTGTTCAGGGCTTTATAAGTAAAACACCTTTTGATAGCAGGACCATGTTCAGCATAGGCATCTTCATACGATAGTGGTTTAAATGTTCCATACATGTTTGGCTCCCACTTATCAAACCTACACTTACGACCTAATAGTGTTCGTATTACACCTTTCTTACTCGCTTTATTCATAGCAAAGGTAGCTAACTCTTGTACGAAAGGAACTTTAGCATGGTATTGGGCGAAGAGTTCTTGTGCATCTTCATATTCCAAACCTAACTGCTCTGCTAATTTATTCTTACCCATTCCATAGAATAGACCTAAGTTAATATCTTTTGCTTGTTTCCTGGGAACTCCAACAATATCTGCGGCGAGTTGATGGAAGTCTGTCATTTTATCTTTTGCATACTCAGCCACAAATTGTTGTGCTCCAGTAAAGTTCATCAATCCTGCATAGTGAACAACTAGGCGAGGTTCTTGGCTACTGTAATCAAATGCTCCCCACAAGCTACCTTCTTCAGGTAAAAACAAACTGCGTATGAGTGGACCTATCTCAGCATTCCTTGCAGGAACTTGCTGAAGGTTTGGATTAGTGTAGCTAAATCTGCCAGTGACAGTACCACCACCATCACTACGAAGGGGGTGAGCTTCAGCATATATTCTACCATTATGTTGGTGTTTGAGTATTGTATCAATAAATGTAGTTCTAGCTTTATTTAGTTCCCTTGCCCTAACGACTGCCCGAGGTAACTCATGTTCGTGGTTAGCTAGAAAGTTTTTAGTGAAACTTGGTGCATCAATCTTTTGTGTTCTTGGGTATTTCAAGCCAACTGAATCAAATGCTTTCGCAATAGACTGAGCCGCCCAGATATCAATATCTTGACCACCTACCGAAGCTAATACTTCTTTTTCTTGCTTTTCAAGTTTTTGTTTTAGTATTTCTGCTTTTTCTAAATCAACTCTAACCCCTTGTTTTCGCATAGCTAATACGACTTGGAGTACGTTTGTTTCTAATGTAAATATATCATTAATGTCTTCTTTAGCCATCTCAGTCTGGAACCGTTTCCATAACCTTAATGTTAAACTTGCATCTTGTTCTGCATAAGCACCAACAAAATGAGCAGGGAGTTTCCACATCTCACTCTTAGCATTGACGCCAAAAGACTGAGCGGCTTCATTAAGTTCCGTTTCGTTTTTACGTTCACCTAAATAATCACGACCAAGTGCATTTAGAGCATAACTAAATCTATTCTCATCAAGTAATGCCCCAACAATCATAGTATCAATAATTCTGCCTTTTATATCAATACCCTCTCGCCATAACCATCCAGCATCATACAAAGCATTGTGCATAATATAATCACGGTCAATACTACATAAATCTTTTACCCATGCGAGTGTTTGTTTAGGGTCAAGGTTACCACCGTTTTGATGTCTTATTGGGAAATACCATGAGTCAGATCCAGCAGATACTGCGACTCCTATAACTTCGCCATCGCCTCTAGCCCAACCACTACCGTGTGATAGTAAGTTAGGGTCTTTAGTTTCTAAGTCAATAGCTATTTCTTTTGCATGGGCTAGGTTAGGATAGCCGTCTGGCATAACCCACTCAGTCGGTGGTGTGAATAACGGGAACTGCATCTTCTTTTACTCTCACTTTCATTGGTGTGGAACATCGTGTACAAATATTCCACTTGTTTTTTAATTTACGGAAAGTAGTTTCAACACGAACATTACAATCCTCACAGTAAGCAATAGCTTTTGTGTCTAAGTTTATTTTACTCATTTACCCTTTGTTCGCATATGTGCTTCTACTAATAATAGATAACGTCGCAAGTCTTTAATATCATCCATTAGCCCCTCAGGTCTTTTATCTTCCTCTAGGGCTAGAAAAATATCATAAGTATAATCAAAAACTTGTTTTTCAATGCGATCCCACTTACGAGCTAACATCATAAAAGCACCAATACCACCTCGTTTCCGCCAACTATCACCATAGTCCTCTTCGGCTCTGTCGAGTGAAAGCCAGTCCTCGGCACTTATAATTTCTGTTTGTCTTATAATAGGGCTATATTCTTTTTGTTTTGTCATGATAATTTATCCTCTCTCCTTTTTATCCATTCATGGCAAGCAATCCGCCAGTCATCTGATTTTATTTGTGTTACTGCCTCAGCACACTCTAATAAACTTTTTAACTTCCAACCTTCCCACAGTTTCATCATGGGGATAGCTACCTCAGAAAATATTTTATTAGCAAATTTTCTTTTAGTAGTGCCTTGTATGAAAGAATTAAGTTCGTACTCAAATACACTTTTATCTGTTATTAACGGAGTGGTGTATTCTATGTTTTTAGTTACATAGCAGTCAAACTCAGGTTGTAAGTTATCTAAAGTTTTTAAAGTGTCTACATAAGCATGTAAATTGTGAGTAAACTGAGTGTAAAAGCCTATTTCTACACCACACATAGTCGCCACATATTCTTGTAAATAACTCATATGAACTGCATTAGCACCACAACAACCCCATATCAAATCATTACTTCTGTTGCATACAGTCATATCTAGAAAGCCATCACGAATACTAAAATAAACATGAGTGTTACAAGGTAAGTCCTTTCTGTCGTTACGGTATGCTAAGTCATGCTTTGCATCCCACATTGAAAGAACTGCTCTTCTATCATTTTTGTAAGTGGTTAACCGTTCTACTATCATTTCCAGTTGGTCATAACCAAAGTGCCTTCGCCATCTATGACCATAAGCACCTTGTAAAACCTGACCATCATCACTAAACTCTCGCATTCGTTTGTTATAATATTCAACAAACTTTAAATCGTTACTACCATGCAACATCCAGAGTGATTCCATAAAATGAAAGATGGGGTTTGCATCCCGTTCTTTATAGAATAGTACTCTTTCTTGTGGGTGATTATAAGTAATAGCAACTGGAGTAGGAAACTCTTTTGCTTTACCTACTCTTGTTTCTATTAATCTACCTACATTGTCTAATGATTGTTTAGCTAGGTATAGAGCTTCTGACACATTACCAACGACAAAAGTTTCTACACCGAACATTTTTCTATACATATATCCCCCTTTCTTTGGAGCTTTTTAAAGCCTCTAGAGGCTTAGAGTTTTACCTTTACTAGTTAAGCCACCTAAAACTAATTCAACTTATCAGAGGGCAAGTTAATAAAGTCATAAACTGGCTTGACTGCTTTAGTGTAAGTATTACCATTACAAGCTTTTTCAATAAAGGCATTTGTCATCGCATTGGGCTTCGGTAACTCGTATTTACCCATTCTGTCGGGTAACAACCCATTACGAATTGTGGTGTTATCGCAACCATTACAAGCACCGAAGTTCCGTTGTCCGTGGTACAGTTTCACTCTAGCCGAGTAAAAGGCATCATTGTTCCACAGTTCATCCATGCTATTGTAGTCGCTTACATTACCACACTTATAGATACCAGTCCAGTCATTACAACATAGAGCAACATTGCCGTCCCAGCGAACACTTAGCTCACGGAAAGGTTTTGCACATCGTTTGTCTTGTTGTGTGTAGTTTAGTGGGAAGGCTGATCCAGCATGGTTACTGACTTGAGCATGTGTACCACTTGTTGCAATAGTTAAATCTGCACCGACTACAATTAATTTTTCATTTGGTTTTCTTCTTTTGTGTGGGTTACCCTCTGGGTTTTGAGGATATTCCACAACTTTATGAGGTCCATTATAATTAGCTTTAATTTTATCTACTATACGAATACGTTCATAATTATCTAAAAACAAAACATTAAGTCCTGCTTCCATTAATTCATTTACTTTGTTACTTACATTACCGAGCAGACCACCACCGTTACTAGTCATCATGATAGAAGCTTTGGGGAAGTATTGTCTCGTAGTTTGTATAAACACACAATACTCAGGGTGCATTGTCGGCTCACCGTGCATGGCAAACTCAAAACGTGGATTCCAACCACTCCTTTTTATGCGTGTCAAAACATCAAGTAGAGTATTGCGTGTCATAAATTTGTATTCTTTAGAGTTTTTACCGTGAGTCCAACTTGGACCATCAGCCCCATTATCTCTAATCTGTTGTATACCACAAAAAGAACAAGCGAGGTTACACCCCTCAACTAATTCAATTTGTACTGCGTTCGGGGCATCCTGCTTTAAACGCTCTTTGCCATTGTACTCTAACGTCATATCTTTTTTTCATTCCTTCCCAACCAGTTTTAGTTTCTTTTTCTACAACCTTAACAAAATCTGGGAATAACTCTGCCAGTTTGTTACTTGCTTTTTCTTGTAGCTCAGGTGTTCTGTAATTACTACAACCTCCCTTTTGTCCACTACCACCACGTTGATCCCATGTCCAGTCTACAATAACTGCATTAGGTTGACCTTTTGCAAATAATGATAAAGTCATGTAGTAGTCTTCCATAAGTTCTACATCATTATATTTTATATCGTATTTAGCAATATCGAAAGGTCTAAGACCATGTACTGCGTTGATACGCATACCATGTTTTAATACATGAGGGTAGTGTTTATCGTTCATTTGGCGAGGGCTAAGTCCAACATGCTTGTATTCGTTGAGTAACCTATACATACGTTTGAACAACTCAGGCATATCGTCCTCAGTAGTTTTCCTGAGATTTGGACCATGACCACTAATGCGTTTACCAAATATTAAATCATCATCAAGCATAATAATTTTTTCGTGACCATGTTCTAAAGCATGATCCATAATAAATTCACGCACATTGTTTATGCCAGTTATATCACCTCTGTTTAACACATTCCTGCCATATTTCAAGTGCCATTTAACTTCATTGTCAGGACAAACTAGGCAAGCTCTTTCCCTAGCCCAACCACCAATACTCTTCCATGTTGTTTGTGTCTCTACGCGACCTCTTGTTGGTATGTATATCATTGTATTTTCCCCTCTGGTATACTTTGCATTACTTCTTTAAATTTACTTCTTGGTTTACCTTGACCAAGCCTTACTCTTTCATATTTATCCCACTCACATAAACTGTGTTCAATACAACGCATATCTACATCATAAGGGTTTATAATATCAAGATCAATATAATTGTCTTTTTCAGCTAATATTTCTTGCATAAAGGTATTAGCTCGTTCTTGTGAGTGCATCTTTTTCAGGGGGTAACCGTGTATCCTATTGATACCCCTCATTGCTCCTGGTCCTGCGTTAGCCCAAGTAAAACGGTCTGTCGCCTTGTCCAGTACAGATGTGTAGTTGAGGTCGGAAACGACTTCGTAAGACATAAAGCCTCCGCCTCCCCACCCTTTATAGGAAGCCAACGCTTTGTGTACGGCTTGTAACGACTGAGTTTCGGACGCAATTTGTCCAAGCTTGACCTGACTTTGGTAAATCGGTACAAGGAACTCATATACAACAACCTCCGCTTTTGGTTTTTTAATACCTTGATTAGTTATAATATACGCTCCCGTGAAAGTTTTTAAACCATGTTTTATTCTATTTGAAATTAAATTTACAGTGTGCTCAGGATCCCACTCGAGTGCATCAGCATGTACCCAACCATGAGCTTCAGCAAACTCCATAGTGCCTACCATTCTAAACAAACAACAATTGAATATAATTTCACCGAAGGGGCGATTGTTGTGTGGATCAGTCCATGCTTTTCGCATATAGACTGTAGTACGGTCATTTTCCCTAAAAGGATTTGTAAATTTGTATTCACGCAAAATAGGGTCTTGAGTCCATGGTGGACTGTCCCCCCTTACTCGTGCTAAATAAATAGCATGACGTTCATTTATCCATTTGTAAAAGTTTTCTATCATTAGTCCTTCTCCTCGTTGTTCTTGATCTGACTTTGAAGCCTTGCTTTTCATATCTCTTTGCCTCTTTTTCAACGTATGTTTCTCTAATTAATTTGTTGTCTTTATAGATATAATATTTTCTTGGAGTTATCACTTTGTGTTTATCCCCACTAAATGTTTAAAGTTAGTGACCACAACATAATTAGATTTGTGCATAGGCACAACAGTGTGAGTAACTTGCTTTGCCTCTGCTTCACCACAGTCTAAGCAAGTAGTGTATCCTAACTCTACTCGCTTAGTGGTAATAGTTTCACTACAGTTTCTGCAAAGCATGAGTGTAGTTCCATATTGCTTGTGAAAGTATCCTGAGTGAAGAACCTCTACCAAACTTTTCAGAGGCATCTTGCTGAGCACCATGTAAACCAAAAGCTTTTACTAAAGCATCAGCTATAGACTCTGACATTACACCTTTCAAGCCCTCAATAACTTCACCATTTTCACCATATATGGTTGACTTAGGGTGGCTCGTATCTGATTTGTAAGTACGGACATAGTTCATAACAAACTCTTCAGGCAAACCTAAATCAATAAATGCTTTGGGCTTCCATATAGTATGAGCATCACCCATAACTTCCCAATAGTCTTTTTCATTAACTTCTGTTAATGCTTCAAATAATATTTCTCTACTGTCTGGCATAACTTTCCTTTCTACAAAAGTTTATTTAATTAATAATAACAAGGGATTGGTAGAACACAATATGTTTGTGCTCTACCAGATGAATTAGGCTTTAGCATATTCCAAAGCTTTTACTAGAGCTTTACGCTTGGTCACTGCAGAGTTACCAAACCAAGCAGACACTAGCCTATTGTCTTGAGAGCTAGACTTTTTCTGGTGGTCCATAACATATGTCAGACCATTAAGTGCTCCCCACCAAGTACCTTTAGCAGAGTCTAGTTTAGCTCCAGGACTTTGTTCAATAGCTTGACGAACTAGTTCTGAAGTATTTGTAAACTGCTCATGTATAGGGGGCTGATCAAGGTGGTCAGCTTTTGCCCTTTCAATAAGTAGCTTCGGTTGCAACATCTCAGCAATGTAGTTGTCAATTTGTTCTTGCTTGGCTCGCTTACTAGCAAGAAACTCAGACTGCTCTTGGAACTGTTTCATTTGTTCACCAGAGATACCCAGTGCTTGTTCGGCTGACTGCATAATTTCTTCATCAAACATTTGTAAATGTAACACTCTGAACTTGCCAGTCATACCCTCTTGGTTGAGGGCTAGGGTTATCGTATTGTTGCAAACAACCCTGATAGGTGTGAACATAATTGTCATGGCTGAACCTACCTTGTGACTGTTAGCCATAAGTAAGTAGCCCTCTATTTCATCACCTCCTGCTAATTTAAAACCTTTTTTAATTTTAGCAAGACCCCACACACGTTCACCGTCGGATAAACTTCCTGCAGTATCCATTTCCATGTG
>MDSW01053895.1_pt1 | contig 10097 bp, 19 predicted proteins | sample 811171 | NCBI WGS metagenome assembly MDSW01 (sample SAMN05326641, study PRJNA326480) | marine metagenome | isolation source: seawater | place: Atlantic Ocean: North West | collected 2012 | reverse complement strand
TATTTGTTCATACTTAATTAGTGAATTAAGCATATTCTTAAAAAGAGCTTTACGATGTTCACTTGTTTTGTTTAACTTTCTATAACCAATTCCGTGTCTCATTAATAATTATTTTCCTCTAATTTCTTTGATAATTCAGCAATATTATCTGGAGGCCAATTAGGAATTTCCATACCTAAATACAAGGACATGGTATTTAAAACTTCCTTTATTTCATTAAGAGATTTTCTACCAAAATTCGGCGTTCTTAGCATTTCCGGCTCAGTTTTCTGAACCAAATCTCCAATGTAAATAATATTGTCATTTTTTAAACAGTTCATTGATCTTACTGACAGCTCTAATTCTTCAACTCTTTTTAACAAGTTTCTATTGAACTCTGGCTCTGAAGACTTCACTTCTTTAATAACCTCTTGTGGATCTTCAAAATTTACAAACATTGATAATTGATCTTGAAAAATTCTAGCTGAATAAGCAATTGCATCCTCAGCATCAACGGTGCCGTTTGTTTCAACAGTCATTACTAATTTATCGTAATCTAAGGCGCTACCGGCTCTTGTATTTTCAACTGAAAATGAAACTTTTTTTACTGGACTAAATAGAGAATCTATTGAAATCAGTCCTAAAGGACTATCTTCTGACTTATTTTTAGGTGCTTGAACGTATCCTTTTCCAGTGCTTACCATTAGTTCCATATGAAAATGAGTTTTTTCGTCTAGATTACAGATTGTTTGATCTGGATTTAAAATTTCTATCTCCGGAACAAGAGTTATATCTTTTGCTTTCACTTCTTTAGGTCCTTTGATATCTAAAATAATTTTTTTCGAGCTTGAAGAAGATGATTTGATGGCTAAATTTTTTACATTTAAAACAATATCAGTAACATCTTCTCTGACTCCTTTTATAGAAGAAAATTCATGTAAAACTCCATCAATTTGTAAAGCTGTTACTGCTGCTCCTTGAATAGACGATAATAATATTCTTCTTAAAGAGTTACCAATAGTTTGGCCAAATCCTTTTTCCAAAGGTTCGGCTACTACCTTAGCTATAGTTTTATCTTCGTTACTAGTTATATCTAATTTATTTGGTTTAATAAGTGCTTTCCAATTTTTATCTATAACATTTGTTGTCGCTTGCATTATACTCTCCTTCTTTTAGGTGGCCTTGCACCATTATGTGGCATTGGTGTTGTATCTTTAATTGATAAAATTTTAAATCCTCTTGATTGTAATGAACGTAACGCTGTTTCTCTTCCTGAACCTGGTCCTTTAACTTGAACAGTGAGTGTACGTAAACCTTGTTCATAAGCTTTAGCTCCAGCATCATCGGCTGCTACTTGAGCAGCATATGGAGTTGATTTTCTTGAACCTTTAAATCCTTTAGCTCCAGCAGATGACCATGAAACTACATTTCCGCTATCATCAGCAATTGAAATAATCGTATTATTAAAAGTTGAATAAACATAAGCAATACCTGATGTTATATTCTTTTTAATTTTTTTCTTTTTTTTAAAAGTGCTATTTTTTTTTAAATCAACCTTTTTTTCTTCAGTTTTATTCGATGTTTTTTCGTTTTTTTTATTCATTAATTATTATTTTTTAAGAGGAGTTAGTTTTTTTCCTGCAATTGCAATAGCTTTACCTTTTCTAGTTCTTGCATTACATTGAGTTCTTTGACCTCTTACTGGTAATTTTTTTTTATGCCTCGACCCTCTATAACAAGCTAAATCAACTAATCTCTTTATATTAACTGATACCTCTCTTCTTAAGTCTCCTTCAACTTTATGATTAGCGTCTATAAATTCTCTTATTTTTAATACTTGTTCCTCTGAAAGTTCGTTAACTCTTTTTGAAGAAGGTATATCTAATTTTTTACATATTTTTTTTGAAGAATGTAATCCTATACCGTGAATATAAGTTAGGGCAATACTAACAACTTTATTTTGTGGAATGTTTATCCCTGCAATACGAGCCATAAGTTTATGATTTTAATTTATTGCGTATTTATATTGTCTAATACTTTAAAGTCAACCCTTGATACTCTCAATTAAGCCGCTTATTTCACTACTAATTTCGCTTATAGATCCTTCTCCGTCGACAACTTTAAGTAAATTAGATTGTTTATAAAAGTCTATTACAGTTTTAATATTATTTTCGTAATTAACATATCTTTTTACAGCTATTTGTTCAGTATCATCCACTCTTTTTTCTAAATTTTTCCTTTCGGAAATTCTTTTTTTAATGGTTTCTAGGCTAACAGATAATTTTAAAACCAAATTAATTTTTTGATCATATTTTTTCAACAAGTAATCTAAATTCTTTGCTTGATTAATATTTCTTGGGTACCCGTCAAAAATTAACTTATCCTTGTACAAATCATTTGAAACATATTTTTCAATTAAATTACCCACAATAGAGTCAGAAACTAAATTTCCACTATTTATAATTGATGAAATTTCTTTACCAAGTGTAGTTTTATTTTTTATTTCTTTACGTAAAAGTTCACCAGTAGATAATTGGTGTAAATTGAATTTACTTACTATAAGGTTCGATTGTGTACCTTTACCAGCTCCAGGTGGACCAAAGATAACTATATTCATTAGAATTATTACTTACCAAATTTTGTTTTTTTAATAAGAGATTCATACTGGGAACTCATTAACCTAGTTTGAACTTGCGTAACCGTGTCCATAGCTACAACAACTACAATTAAAATTGATGTTCCACCTAAATAAAATGGAATTGGGTATTTAGCAATTAAAAACTCTGGCATCAAACATACGAATGTTAAATATAATGAGCCAACCGTAGTTAAACGTATTAAAATTGTATCAATATACTCAGCAGTTCTTTCTCCTGGTCTTATTCCAGGTATATACCCACCATACTTTCTTAAATTTTCTGCTGTTTCTTTTGGATTAAAAACAATCGAAGTATAAAAAAAAGAAAAGAAAATTATTCCAGAGGCATAAAGCAACATATAGAGCGGCTGTCCTTGTGTGAACATTGATGAGATTTTCAAAAAAGTATCTGACTCTGCAAAGCCAAAATTTGAGATTGTTATTGGTAATAATAGTAATGCAGAAGCAAATATTGCAGGGATTACTCCAGCAGTATTAATTTTTAAAGGAAGATGTGATGACTCGCCTCCGTAAATTTTATTTCCAACTTGCCTTTTAGGATAATTGATTAAAATTTTTCTCATCGCTCTTTCAAAAAAAACAATAAATAAAACAGTTAATATAACTAAAACAAATATTCCAACAATCATAACTGCTGACAATGCACCAGTCCTACCAAGTTCGAAAGTTGATGCCAAAGCTCTAGGTATTTCCGCTACAATTCCAGAAAAAATTATTAATGAAATACCGTTTCCAACTCCTCTTAAAGTAATTTGTTCGCCAAGCCACATCAGAAAAGTTGTACCAGCAACTAAAGAAATTGTTGTGATTATTCTAAAAGACATACCGGGATCTATTACTAAATTTCCCGCATTTTCTAATCCTACCGATACTCCATAGCCTTGTAAGCACGCAATTAAAACTGTTCCATATCTTGTAATTTGAGTAATTTTTTTTCTTCCAATTTCACCCTGTTCTTTTAAATTTTTAAAATAATCAGATACACCAGTAAGCAATTGAACAATAATAGAAGATGAAATATACGGCATTATACCAAGTGCAAAAATTGCCATCCTTGTTACGGCACCTCCAGAAAACATGTTAAACATTCCTAGTAAACCTTTTTGACTTGACGCCATGATTTCTTTTAAAGCTAATGGGTCAATACCTGCTAAAGGCACGTATGTACCTAATCTGTAAATTATTAAAATGAAAATAGTAAAAAATATTCTATTTTTTAAATCCTTTGCTTGACTGAATGCACCCGCTGTATTGATTGACTCACTAGACATAGCTGATTATTTTTTAATAATATTTATCTTACCGCCTGCTTTTTCAATTTTCGACAAAGCTTGTTTGGAAACAAAATGTGCAGAAATTTCAACATTTTTTTTAATATCTCCAGAACCTAAAATTTTTAATTTTTTAAATTTCTTATTGATTAAATTTTTCTCTTTCAAAATTTTTAAATCTAAATTGCCTTTAATGTTATTTTTAGATTTATCTAAAAAATTTTGTATCCTTGAGAGATTAAGAATAGCAATATTACTGTTATTTAATGATTTAAAACCTCTTTTTGGCAAACGTCTATATAAAGGCATTTGTCCACCTTCAAAACTTTTAATTGCTACACCTGATCTAGATTTTTGACCTTTATGTCCTCTTGAAGAAGTTTTTCCTCTCCCCGATCCTATACCTCTCCCGACTCTGATTTTCTTTTTATTGTTTTTAGTCAAATTATTTAAATACATTTTTATTTAGTCTCTCTTTTTAAAACGATATCTGATATTTTTTTTCCTCTAATAGCTGATAAGATTTTTGGTGAATTTTGCGATTTTAATCCATTTAAACAAGCCTTTAAAACATTGTGCGGGTTAGCTGAGCCAAGAGATTTCGCCACAACATCTTGAATACCAAGAACTTCACATACAGATCTTATAGCACCGCCAGCAATTATTCCTGTTCCTGCTGGAGCAGCTCTTAAAAAAACTTTTCCTGATCCATTTTTACCTTTAACATCATGATGAAGAGTTCTTCCTTCTTTAAGAGGTATTTTTATTAAATTTCTTTTTGCTACTTCTGTAGCTTTTTTTATAGCATCAGGAACTTGTTTAGATTTACCTTGACCAATACCTATTGAGCCTTTTTGATTTCCGACCACAACTAAAGCTGCAAATCCAAATCTCCTTCCACCTTTCACAACTTTAGTGATTCTATTAATCGCAACTAACTTTTCTTTAATATCACTTTCTATTTTTTTATTTTCAGACATATTAAAATTTTAAACCATTTTTTCTTAATGTTTCGGCAAAAGCTTTTACTCTTCCATGATACTTATATCCACCTCTATCAAAATATACTTCGCTAATATTTTTTTCTTTAGCTCTTTTAGCTAAAATTTCACCTGTTAAAGTAGATTTTTCCATTTTTTTTACTTTTTTTGACTTAACTTCTTTTTCTGTAGAAGATGCTGAAACTAAAGTCTTTTTTTGTTTATCATCTATAATTTGTGCAGAAAGATTTGATAAAGACTTCGTAACAGAGATTCTATACCTGTTAACATTAACATTTTTTAATTTTTTTCTATTTCTTATTTTTCTTTTTGTTTTATTATTTATTTTTTTCATTATTTTTTCTTACCTTCTTTTCTTAAAACAAACTGGCCTTTTTCCTTAATACCTTTAGCCTTGTATGGTTCTACAGGTTTTAAGCTTTTTATGTCTGCCGCAATTTTTGAAACAAGTTCTTTATCTACTCCATTAATTTTAATTATCGTTTGTTTTGTAACTGTAATTTTTATCTCTTTAGGTATTTTAAAATTCACATCGTGACTGAATCCTATTTGTAAATTTAAAATTTCTCCCTTTAAATTGGCTCTAAAACCTACGCCGCTGAGCTCTAAAGTTTTCTCGTGGCCTATTGAAACACCAGTGATTGCATTGTTGATTAAACTTCGGTAAGTACCCCACATAACTGAAGTTTTTTTATCAATTTTTTTCTCAAGTGGTTCTAATTTAAATTCACTTTCGATTAATTTTGATGAAAAAATTTTATCATTTATTGTAAGCTTTTTAGTACCTTTTGGCCCAGTAATAGTTAAGTTAGCACCTTCAATTTTAATCGAAGAGTCTTTGGGAATAATAATATTTTTTTTACCAATTTTTGACATTAAAATACCCTGCAAATTATTTCGCCACCAACATTGTTTTTTCTAGCCTCTGCATCACTCATCACACCTTTTGGAGTTGATAAAATTGCCAATCCTAAACCATTCATAACTTTTGGAATACTTGTTGCTCTTGAGTAAACCCGTCTTCCTGGTTTAGAAATTCTTTTAATTTCTTTTATAACTGGGTTCCCTTCATAATACTTAAGTGAAATTTTTAAACTTGTTTTGTTATTTTCAGTTTTTTCTATAAAATAGTCTTTTATATATCCTTCGTTTTTCAATATTTCTAGAATATTTTTTCTAAAATTCGAAGATGGTATTTCTACAGAATTTAATGATCTCATTTGACCATTTCTAATTCTTGAAAACATATCTCCTATTGGATCTGTAAATGTCATATTCCTCCTACCAACTTGATTTAGTTATTCCAGGAATTTTGCCTGCGGACGCCATGTCTCTTAATGCAATTCTGGAGATTCTTAGTTTTCTATAAACTCCGTGTGGTCTACCTGAAACTTCACATCTATTTCTAATTCTAATCTTAGCAGAGTTTTTTGGTAGTTTATTTAATTTTAATTGAGCTTCAAATCTTTCTGATAACTCTAATTTTCTGTTATTTATAATTTTTTTTAAAGCAGCTCTTTTTTTTGCATACTTTTTAACCAATTTAATTCTTTTTAAATTTTTTTGTATTGCGCTTGTTTTTGCCATTTTTTCCTTAATTTAATTTATCGTTTAATGGGAAATTGAACTCTTTAAGTAATTCCAATGTTCCCTGTTTATTTATGCTAGATGTAACAATAGTTATATCTAGTCCCCTTATTTTATCTACTTTGTCAAAGTTTACTTCTGGAAATACAATATGTTCTTTAATTCCAAATGAATAATTGAAAGAACTATCTATTCCTTTTGAAGACAAGCCTCTAAAATCTTTAATTCTTGGTAAAGCTATATTTACTAATCTATCAACAAATTCATACATTTTTTGTGATCTCAAAGTTACTTTCACTCCAGCGTTAGTCCCTTTTCTAGTCTTAAAGTTTGAGATAGATTTTTTAAATTTTGTAATTACAGGTTTTTGTCCAGATATTAAAGCCATATCATCTACACAAGCTTTAATCTTTTTTCCATCAGACGCGTCTTCACCAAGACCCATATTTAATACAATCTTTTGAATTTTTGGCACATCGTGCTTATTTTTTAAAGAAAGTTTACTCATTAATTTAGCTACTATTTCTTTATCATAAATGGTTTTAAGTCTTGGCATTATTTTTTACTCACTTTTTTTTGTGGAATTTTCTTTTCATCTAAGTTTTTAACATTCGATTGATGTATAAAACTTTCTTTAGAAATAATTCCACCTTTATTTTCTTTTGTAGGTTTTGTATGTCTTTTAATCATGTTTATTGATTTAATTTTAATTTTATTTAATTTTCTATTAATTTCTAATATTTCTCCTGTTTTACCTTTGTCTTTGCCTGAAATAATTTTAACTTGAATACCTTTTTTTAAAATCATTTTAAAGTACCTCCGGGGCTAAAGAAATTATTTTAGTATGCCCTCTAGTTCTTAATTCTCTTGTTACTGGACCAAAAATTCTAGTTCCAATAGGTTCACCTTTATCATCGGTTAAAACAACAGCATTCTTATCAAATTGAACTTTTGAACCATCATCTCTATAAATTTCTTTCCTTGTCCTGACAACAACAGCCTTATGCACTGCACCTTTTTTAACTTTTCCCTTAGGTATGGCATCTTTAACACTGATTACGATTATATCACCCACTGATGCATATCTTCTTTTTGAACCGCCTAGAACCTTTATACATTCAACTCTTTTAGCGCCTGTATTATCAGCAACTGTTAATTCTGTTTGAATTTGTATCATTTTTCTATTACCTGCCAAGTTTTCTTTTTAGAAATAGGTTTACATTCTATTATCGAAACTTTTTCACCTTCTTTAAATTTATTTTTCTCATCATGTGCATGATATTTTTTTGATCTTTTAATCACCTTGTCATAAAAAGGATGTTTAAATTTTCTTGTCACTTCAACAACAACGGTTTTGTTGTTTTTCGCGCTAGTAATTATTCCTTTCAAAACTTTTTTTGTCATTTAGAATTCTTTATAGTTGTGTATAATCTTGCAATACTTTTTTTAATCTCATTATATTGAGCAGGGTTATTAATCTGATTATTTATTTTTTTGAATCTTATATTAAATAAATCCTTTTTAAGAATTAAGATTTTTTTCTCTGCTTGATCTTTTGTAAGTTTTTTATCTTCTTTTTTTTTTGCCATTATCTTTTCACAAATTTAGTTTTAATTGGTAACTTAGCTGATGCTTTATATAAAGCCTCTCTCGCAATTTCTTCACTTACACCATCAATCTCAAATATAATTCTTCCTGGCTTAACTCTACAAGCATAATACTCTGGTGAGCCTTTACCTTTACCCATTCTAACTTCTGTTGGTTTTTTTGAAACTGGAATATTGGGAAAAATTCTCGTCCATACTTTACCAGTTCTCTTCATATATCTTGTTAATGCTACTCGTGCTGCTTCGATTTGTTTTCCAATAATTCTCTCAGGTTGAATAGCTTTAAGACCAAATTGACCGTAATTTAGTTTTACAGCTCTTGCTGCATTTCCGTGTATTCTGCCTTTAAATGCTTTCCTATATTTAGTTCTGACTGGCTGTAGCATTTTTTACCCTTTCTTTTTTTTCTTTTTCAACATCTTTAGCCATTAATTCACCTTTATAAATCCAAACTTTTACACCAATTATTCCATACGTGGTTAGAGCTTCAGCAAATCCATAATCAATATCAGCTCTAAGAGTATGCGATGGTATACTTCCTTCTCTTAACCACTCTGTTCTAGCTATCTCATTACCTGCTAATCTTCCGCTCAACATTACTTTAATTCCTTTTGCATTCAATCTCATTGCTGATTGCATTGCTCTTTTCATTGCCCTTCTATAAGCAACACGTTTTACTAATTGTTGTGCTATGTTTTCTGCTACTAAATTAGAATTCAGTTCAGGTTTTTTTATTTCTTTTATGTTAACATTAACATCGCTATCAGTAATTTTCATAATATTTTTTTTAATTTTTTCTATATCTGCACCTTTTTTTCCAATTACGAATCCTGGCCTTGAAGTATGAATTGATACAGTGCATTTTTTAGATGAACGTTCTATAATAATTTCTGATACACCTGAATTAATAATGTTTTTCTTAATGTATTTTCTAATCTTGAAATCCTCTATTAAGAATCTTCCAAAATCTTTTTTCTTAGCAAACCATGTTGAGTCCCAGCCTCTATTGATACCTAGTCTTAAACCTATTGGATTAATCTTCTGTCCCATTATTTATTTACCTTCTTTTCTTTTTTTTCTTCTAAAATAATAGTAATTCTGCTAAATGGTTTTTTAATAGGGCTTGCCCTGCCTTTTGCTCTAGGTCTAAATCTTTTCATCACAAGAGATTTTCCAACGTAAGCCTCTTTTACAAACAAATTGTCTATATCAAATTGATAATTGTTTTCAGCATTCGAAATTGCAGATTTTACTGTTTTACTAACATCTTTTGCTATTCTTTTTCTAGAAAATTCCAAGTCTCTTAAGGCTATATCTGCTTTTTTTCCTTTAATAAAATTACAGACAAGAGCTAGTTTTCTAGGACTAGTTCTTACATTTTTGTTTATAGCTTTAACCAATGAAGAATTTTTTTCCATTATTTTTTATCTCCCTCTGGTTTTGCAGTCGCAGGTGCGGCTGCAGTTGCTGCAGCTTTTTTATCTGCAGGAGTGTGACCTTTAAAAGTTCTTGTTGGTGCAAATTCACCCAATTTGTGTCCAACCATTTCTTCTGAAATAGTGATTGGTATGAAAGATTTTCCGTTATGAATCATAAAGCTGTGACCTACAAAATCAGGTATTATTGTTGAATTTCTAGACCAAGTTTTTATTGGTTTTTTATTTGGCGCATCTTTTAGTTTATCAATTTTTTTTAATAAACTAGGGTGTACAAATGGGCCTTTCCAAATTGATCTTGTCATTATTTTTTCCTTTTCTTTCTTCTTGTAATAATTAATTTATCACTTCTTTTAGGCCTTCTTGTTTTAAGCCCTTTTGCAGATTGTCCCCAAGGTGATACAGGACTTCTACCTCCTGAGGTTTTTCCTTCACCACCTCCATGTGGATGATCAACTGGGTTCATTGCGACACCTCTTGTCTGTGGTCTTTTCCCTCTCCATCTATTTCTTCCAGCTTTACCAATTTTAATATTTTTTTGATCAGGATTAGAAACT
>MDSW01108032.1_pt1 | contig 10098 bp, 8 predicted proteins | sample 811171 | NCBI WGS metagenome assembly MDSW01 (sample SAMN05326641, study PRJNA326480) | marine metagenome | isolation source: seawater | place: Atlantic Ocean: North West | collected 2012 | reverse complement strand
TATAAATAGATAATATTCTTCCTGCAATCCAATAACCAATAAGCATACCAAGTCCATATGTTGCAAGAGTTATTAAACCTTGAGCAGCACTTTTAATTTTTTTGTCAGCTTTATGGTCTGTATATATTTGACCAGATACGAAAAAAAAATCGTAGCAAATTCCGTGAAGTATGATCCCTGATATTAATAGAAAGTTTTCCCCATTTAAAGCCCCTATAGAAAACAATACGTACCTTATTGTCCAAGCAAAAATTCCAATTAAAATAGTTTTTTTAAAACCAAATCGTTTGTAGAAAATAGGTAATAGTAACATAAATAAAACTTCGCTTATTTGGCCTAAAGTCATTTTTCCAGTTGGATTTGTTACCGATAAATCAACAAGAAAAGGATTGGTATTTTGATAATAAAAGGCAAGAGGAATGCATATTAATATTGATGAAATAAAAAACAAAAAGAAATTTTTATCATTTAATAGTTTTAGAGCATCTAATCCAAAAATTTCTTTTAATGAAAATTTATTTTTTTCATTTTTAGATGGAGGAGTTTTTGGTAACGTAAAACTAAATAATCCAAAAATAAAGGAAACTATGGAAACCATCTTTATAGTATTAATTAATTTCCCGTTTTCTATACTTTCAATCGAATCCCATTTAAATAAATAACTTATCATTAGACCAGCAATTATCCATCCAATGGACCCAAAAACTCTAATTGATGAAAAATCTTTTGCAGTATCTTTCATTTGATAGAATGCTACAGAATTAACTAGTGCTAGAGTTGGCATGTAAATTATCATGTAAACTAGTATATAGGGATAAAATGATTGAAAATCACTTGCATAAGTCATTAAATACAAAAACAATCCACCTAGAATATGGAGAAATCCTAGGATTCGTTCTGCATTAAAAAATTTATCAGCAATAAGACCAATAAAGAGAGGAGCTATGATTGCACCCCATGACTGAGTTGAAAATGCAGTAGATACTTCTATTCCATTGGCATTTAAATTTTTTGACAAAAATGTTCCAAGTGTAACCCACCAACCTCCCCAAATAAAAAATTGAAAAAACATCATAGTTGAGAGTTGTATTTTCGTAAACAACTTCATTATTAGTTAATTTTTTTTTGAAATTTGTATTTACCAGATCCAATAGTAAAATGATCATTATTATTTTTTGAATATGAATTCAAAACATATTTTTTTAATTTATCATTTGATAATTTCCATGAGTTTCCATTGGCACCTTTACTTAAAATGATATCTGATTTTGAGTTTGCAGGTATCTCAATATTTAAGGTTATAAATTTAGTATCTCTTTTCCATTCAATTGAGATATTTCCGTAGTTTGATAAGTAATTACCCTTTACGTAGTTAAAGTTTTTATCAAATAGGGGTTTAATGTAAAATCTTTTATAACCGGGAAATTTGTCATTAATTTTTAAACCTAGTAGGTTATTATACATCCATTCTCCAATTGCCCCGTATGCATAATGGTTATATGAATTCATTGATGAACTGGCTAATTTACCATCACTCATTATGCCATTCCATCTTTCCCAAATTGTTGTTGCCCCCTTTGTTACAGGATATAGCCATGATGGGTACTTATCTCTTAATAATAATTTAATTGCCAAATCAGATCTTCCACCGTCAGAAAGAACTTGACACAAATAAGGGGTTCCAAGAAAACCTGTAGTTAGGTGTCCATAATTATTCACGTTTTCAACTAATCTGTTAAATGCTATTTTTTTATATTCATCTTTTAAAATACCGAATTTTAGTGGAAGCACATAAGCAGTTTGTGTATCTCCAATTATTATTCCATTTTTAGTAACATACTCATCATAAAAACTTTTGTTAGCTTTATTAAGAATTGGAGTATAAAATTCAACCTCTTCCAATTTATTTAAAACTTTAGCAGACTTTATTAAAAGATCAATAGAGTAGTGATAAAAAGCTTGAGCTATCATATGTTTATTTGATACAGCAGATCTACCACCAGGATCATTAGGAACGCTATAAAATAACCAATCACCATAGTGATTAACTCCTTTATAAAGTCCATTTGAAGAATTGGAAATCATATGATCAACCCATTTTTTCATACTTTTATATCTTTTCTCAAGTTCAAAAATGTCTCCATATTTTAGGTATGAATTCCATGATATAATCGTCACAGCATCAGACCACCCAGCAGATCCTCCTTTTCTTGGTTTTTTATTTTCTAACACGTCAGGGATGACACTTGGGACAAGGCCATTATCATATTGATCTAATTCAAGATCAACCATCCATTTATCAAAAAATTTTTTAACATCACGAAGGAAAGATGCAGTATTAAAAAAAACTTGAGCATCTCCGGTCCATCCTAATCTTTCATCTCTTTGTGGACAATCAGTAGGGACATCCAAAAAATTTCCTTTTAGACCCCACTCAATATTTTTTTGTAGTCTATTTATCATTTTATTAGAAGTATTAAAAAACCCAGTTTTTTCCATCGAAGAAAATAAAGGATATGCTTTAATAGTATTTATATTTATATTTTCTATTCCTACTATTTTTATATATCTAAATCCTTGAAAAGTAAAATGAGGTCTGTAAATATTGTCTTTATTTTCGTTTATTATAAAGGTATTTATTTGTTTTGCTGATCTTAAATTTTCGGTGTAAAATTCATTATTGTGTAAAATTTCAGCATGATGAATTTCTATTTTTTCTCCTTTATTACCTTTTGATTTAAATTCAACCCACCCTACAATATTTTGGCCAAAATCAATAATATTGTCGCCTGTTTTAGTTTTAAAAATTTTTATTGGCTCAATTGGTTTGTCTTTTTTAATCATCTCATTAGATGTTGAAATTATATTTCCGTCATAACTTTCATTGTGGACATTTTTTATTTTTTCTATTTTTGAATTATAATTTGACCAACTTTCATCAATAAGGTTAGCGTTGTAAACTTCACCATCATAAATTTCAGAATCAATAATACCTCCATGAAAGTATTTCCAATTTTTGTCGTTTAATATGTGTTTTTTTGATCCATCTTCATAAGTAATAACTAGTTCAGCTATAAACGCATATTTATTTCCTTCATAATTGTCTTGAATATTTAGCTGATCAGTCCAACCAAGAATACCATGATACCATCCTTTACCAACAATTATACCTAATCTATTATATTTATTAATTAAATTTTTAACATCAAATGATTGGTATTGAATTCGATTATTATATGATGTCCAACCAGGTGTAAGAAAAAAATCGCCAACTTTATTTCCATTAATATATGCTTCATACATACCTTTTGAAGTTATATATAGGTTTGCTTTTTTAATCTTTTTCTTTATAACAAAATCATTTATAAAATATGGACTATTTGAATTTTTTTTTGTATTGTCTTTATCTTCAACAGCAATCCACTTTTTTTTCCAGTTTCTTTTTTCCATTAATCCTGTTGACCATGAAGATATATTACTCTTTATTAAACTATTGTTTTTGTTTGTCCAAATTGTTATTTGCCAATAGTAATTAGTGTCATATTTAAGACTACTCCCATTATATTTAATTCTAATTGAATTTGAAGATTCAATTTTACCTGAGTTCCATATAAGATTTTTCTCTGAATCAAATTTATCAGTACTAACTTTGATTTGATAATGAGTTTGCTTTAAATCATAACAATCACAATTTATTTTCCATGAAAAATTTGGATTTTGATCATCGAGACCAATTGGTGAATTGAGTTCATTAACCTCCATTCTATCAATTAAAATCATTTGAGATAGCAATATATAAGGTATAAATAGTAGCGTAAGACTGATTTTTTGTTTTGTCATAATTTAATTTTCTTATCAAATATTATTTAATTCACTTAAATTAAAAAAAAATAATTAATGTCATAAACTCTAATTTTATTAGTAATTTTATTTGTCTTACATTATTTTTTTTATATTTATCAATCAAAAATTTAAACAAAACAATTGTAACAATGAAAAAAAATTATTTAGCTCTATTAGCAGTTTGTGTTTTAAGTCTCATTAGTGCAGATTTAATGGCTTTAAATGAGGAATCAAGTATGTTAAATGTATCTACTATTTTTGCTCAAGATGAAATGCAAACAGTTGATGAAGATTCAGCGTCATTTACTCAGGAAGTTAAAAAAAGATTTATTGAGGGAGGACCTTCATTTATGGGAATTGTAATGTTATGCTTAATACTTGGTCTTGCAATAGCTATTGAAAGAATTATATATCTCAACCTTGCTACAACAAATTCTAAAAAATTGATTGAAGGTGTTGAGTCTGCTATATCTTCTGGTGGTGTTAATGAGGCAAAAGAATTATGTAGAAACACAAGAGGACCTGTTGCATCAATATTCTACCAGGGACTTGACAGAGCAAATGAAGGAATTGAAAGTGCTGAAAAAGCTGTTATTTCTTATGGTGGGGTTCAAATGGGACAATTAGAAAAAAATGTATCATGGATTTCATTGTTTATTGCTCTTGCTCCCATGTTAGGTTTTATGGGAACTGTAATTGGTATGATACAGGCATTTGACAAAATTGAAGCTGCTGGTGATATGCAGCCATCACTTGTTGCTGGTGGTATTAAAGTTGCACTCTTGACAACTGTTTTTGGTCTTATTGTTGCAATTATTCTTCAAGTTTTTTATAATTACATAATTGCTAAAATTGATAGTATAGTAAATGATATGGAGGATTCGTCAATTACTTTAATTGATATTTTAGTTTCCCAAAAGAAGTAATAAATCATGAATTCTGAAAAAATCACTAAGATTGTCTCTGCTATACTTGGAATACTTGGCGTAGTATTTTTATTCCTTGTTTTGGGTAAGTCGGCAGATGAGATTAAGTCTGCTGCCTCTATGGGTGATTTTTCATCCGTTTCCCCAATAGTGAATTTAACTTTCGCGGTTTTATTCATAACTGTTTCAGTAACATTGATTTTTTCTTTATTAGGACTTTTTTCTAATAAAGAAAAGCTAAAAAAATCCTTGATTTCTATTGGATTTCTAGTTCTTGTAGTTGGCATTTCATATCTTTTTTCCTCAGGCGAAGAAACGCCTTTAAAAGATGGTGAAATATTATCTGCACAAGGATCTAGACTTGTTGAGACTGGAATCAGAACCGTATATATTTTGGGATTTATAGCAATAATATTAATGGTTTTTTCAACAATCAGAAAATCAATATCTAAATAAAATGGCTAGAAGATCTTCACAAGAGGTAAATGCTGGATCAATGGCTGATATTGCTTTTCTTTTATTAATATTTTTTCTTGTGACAACTACTATTGAAACTGACTCTGGAATTAATAGAAAGTTGCCTCCTATGGATGAAATGATTGATCCTCCAATTATTAAAGAAAGAAATATTTTTACAGTTGTTGTAAATAAGAACAATCAGCTACTTGTAGAGGAAAAGCCAATGGACATAAGTGATATCAGAAGTGCTGCTATTGAATTTCTTGATAATGGTGCTGGACAAGGTGAAGAAGCTTGTAGTTATTGTAAAGGAAACAGAGACCCATCATCATCTGATAATCCAGAAAAAGCAATTATATCTTTGAAAAACGATAGAGAGACATCATACAAAGTTTATATTGCCGTTCAAAATGAGTTAGTTGCTGCTTATAATGATTTAAGGAATAGAGAATTTTCTATATTATATCCATCAATTAATATGTCATTTGTTGAAGCTAATAAAAAATATTCCGATCCAAGAACTAGTCTCTCAGAAAAACAAAAATTAAAACCTTTATTAGATGAGGTCAAGTTAATGTATCCTCAAAAACTGTCGGAAGCAGAACCAAGTAAAACCAGTTCATAATGTCAAAATTTAAAAAGAAAAAATCTGGAGATCTTCCTCCCGTAAATACTGCCTCTCTTCCTGATATAGTTTTTATGTTATTGTTCTTCTTTATGGTTGCAACTGTGATGAGAGATAGTACACTTATGGTTACAAATGCTTTACCTGCAGCTGATCAAATTCAAAAATTGGATAAAAAAGATAGAGTAATGTACATTTATGCTGGTAAACCTTCATCAAGATACATGGACAAATACGGCACTCAGGCAAGAATTCAATTAAATGATAAGTTTGCTTCAGTTTCTGAGGTAGGAGCTTTTGTTCTTGCTGAAAGGGCATCTAAAAGACAAGAGCTTCAAAATGTTTTGACTACTGCTCTAAAGGTTGACGGTGAAACAAATATGGGTCTAATCTCTGATATAAAACAAGAATTAAGAAAAGTAAATGCTTTAAAAATTAACTACACAACTAGAGTAGGAGAGTATACCCAAAATATTGATTAATAAATTTAGACTTTGTATTTGAATATTCAAATATTATCTTTTTTTGTATTTATTAATGTTTTTTCGCAGAATCTATCAAATGAATTGAATTACAAGGAAGACCAAATTTATTTTGGAATATCATACATATCTCTAAAAAATAACATAGATAATTTTAAACAAAATGGATTTTCAAGAAGTTTTTTCGTTGGATTTATAAATGATTTTTCACTAAATAAAAAAGGTGATTTAGCACTGGGTCTTGGTTTAGGATATTCAAATGACAAATACATTTCTAATCTAGAGTACTCATTTGATGAGCTAAAGAATTCGTTAAGATTTAAAGTTCCAAATGAAAAAAGTGATTTTAAAAATTATATAAAAACTCATTCTTTGGAGTTACCATTTCAATTTAGGTGGAGAAATTCAACAATTGATACTTATCAATTTTGGAGAATTCATTTAGGTTATAAATTAAAATATATCTTTTACAATAAATTTGATTCAATTTATTTAAAAAAAAATAAACTGAATGACATAACCAATTTTAATCAATCAATTAATCTTTCTTTAGGATATAATACATGGAATATTTTTATAGAGTATTACATGAAAAGTATTATAAAAATTGATGACTTTAATCAATTAACTCCAATAAAAATCGGATTAATTTTTTATATATTATAATTCTTTTCTCAATCTTGCAACTGGAAATCCAAGTTGCTCTCTATATTTTGAAATTGTTCTCCTTGCAATGTTGTAACCTTGTTTATTTAACTCTTTTGATAAATTAATGTCAGTCAAAGGTGAATTTTTATTTTCTTTATTAATTAGATTTTTTAAAATTTTCTTAATCTCTATGGTGGACACCTCACCACCATCAGATTTAGTTAGTGACTCAGAGAAAAAACTTTTTAACAGTTTTGTACCGTATGGAGTTTCTATGTATTTACTGTTTGCAACTCTAGAAATTGTTGAAATATCCATTTCAATTTTATCAGCTATATCCTTAAGAATCATTGGTTTAATTAACTTCTCGTCTCCTGTTAATAAATAATCGTATTGAAAATCAACTATTGCATTAATTGTTTTTTCAAGAGTTTCATGACGTTGCTTTATTGCATCAATAAACCACTGCGCTGAATCAAGTTTTTGTTTTAAGAATTGTACTGCTTCTTTTTGAGATTTATTTTTTTTTGGAGATTCATTATAACCTTTTATCATGTCTATATATGAATTTGATAAATGAAGCTCAGGAAAATTTCTTGAATTTATAGTTACAATTAATTTTTCGTTTACTATACTTAAAATAAAATCAGGTACAATGTGTGTATTAACTATTGTACTTGATAGGGATGAACCTGGTTTTGGATTTAGTTTTTCAATTTCTTTCAAACTTAATTTTAAATCAATTTCATTGATATTAAATTTATCTTGAATTTTCTTAAAGTGTTTTTTTGAGAAAAGATCAAAGCCATCATTTATTATTTTTATTGCTATTTTTATATGTGAAGTGGGTTTTTTCCCCTTTAGTTGAATTGATAAACACTCTTGTAAATTTCTTGCTCCAATTCCTGGAGGATCTAGGGTTTGTACTTTTGTCAATATTTTATTTAATTTTTTTTCTTCAATAAATATATTTTGGGTAAATGCCAAATCATCTATTATGTCTTGGGATGTTCTTCTTATATATCCACTATCATCAATGCTTCCAATCAAAAATTCAGCAATCATATTTTCTTCTTTATTTAAAACTAAAGAACTTAATTGATTTTTAATTTTTTGGTGAAATCCAATTTCACCTGATATTGGTATTTTATTTTCAACATCACTTTCAGAAAATGAATTTAAATTTAATTTATAAGAAGGAATTTCATCATCACTTAAATACGGATCTAAATCAATTTCTTCAAAATCTTCACTTTGGTTTTCACTATCAACGTTTATCTCAATATTTTCTTTTCCACTCTCTAATGCTGGATTTTCAGCAATCTCATTTTGAACTTTTTGTTCAAGATCTAGAGTAGATAATTGAATGAGTTTCATCAATTGAATTTGCTGAGGAGAAAGTTTTTGGGATGATTTAAGTTGAAGATTTTGTTTAAGCATAAGACACTAATTAATAATAAAATTAGTAATTAAAATGATGCGTTTTGGGGTGTTCTTGGGTAGGGTATAACATCTCTAATATTTTTCATACCTGTTGAAAATTGAATTAATCTTTCAAAGCCCAAACCAAAACCACTATGAGGTACTGTACCAAATTTTCTTAAATCAAGGTACCACCAAAGTTCTTTTTCATCAATTTTCATTTCTTTTATTTTTTGCAGAAGTTTATTGAAATCCTCCTCTCTTTGAGATCCACCAATAATTTCTCCAATTCCTGGAAAGAGAACATCCATGGCTTTAACAGTTTTGCCATCTTTATTTTGTTTCATATAAAAAGCCTTTATGCTAGAAGGATAGTCATATATAATGACAGGACATTTAAAATGTTTTTCGACAAGATATCTCTCATGTTCACTTTGAATATCAGTCCCCCAATTATCAATCAGATAGTTGAATTTCTTTTTTTTATTCATGTTAGATTTTTTTAAAATCTCATGAGCTTCTGAGTATGATATTCTTTTAAATTTTGTTGATATCACAAAATTTATTCTTTCCAACAAGTCAAGTTCAGATCTTTGATTTTGTGGAAGACTTTTTTCCTCATTAATTAACCTGTCGTTTAAAAAATTAAGGTCAATCTGACAATTGTCATGAATGAATTTTAAAATATATTTAATGAATTTTTCCGACAAATCCATATTGTCTTCCAAATCAAAAAAAGCCATTTCAGGTTCAATCATCCAAAACTCAGCAAGGTGTCTTGTAGTATTTGAATTTTCAGCTCGAAATGTAGGGCCAAATGTATATACTTTACTTAGCCCCATAGCATAAGTTTCAGCTTCTAGTTGACCTGATACAGTCAAAAAAGTTTCTTTACCAAAAAAATCTTTTGAATAATCATTATCACTTTTATTTTTTAATAAATAATCTTGAAATTTCTTTGTTGTTACTTTAAACATTTGTCCTGCACCTTCAGCATCACTTCCAGTTATAATTGGTGTATGTACACAAAAAAAATTTTCTTTTCTAAAAAAATCATGAATTGCGTAATTTGCAACAGATCTAATTCTCATTACGGAGGCAAATGTTGATGTCCTTATCCGAAGGTGAGCTTTTTCTCTTAAAAATTCAAATGAATGTTTTTTAGGTTGAATAGGGTATTCATCAGGATTGCATTCACCATATATTTTTAATTTATTTACAATTATTTCAACTTTCTGCCCTTTACCAATACTATCAACCAAAATACCTTCAATCATTAAACTACATCCAGTTGAAATTTTATCGATTAATTTTTTATCAAAGTTATCTGGATCAATCACACATTGTAAATTTGTATTAATTGATCCATCATTTAAGGATATAAATCTTCTACCTCTAAAGGTTTTAACCCATCCTTTAGCCGTGACAGTTTGATTTTCTGCTTTTTTATTTAAAATATCGATAATACTCTCCATCTTTTTTTTAAGTAAAGATAATTTATATTTTAATTTACTAATCTCTTTAAATTTTTAATTAGATTATTTTTTTGATAAATAATAATAGATGGAAGCAATATTAAATTTGAAAACATTGAAAAAAGTAAAGTTAGAGAAACTAGACCTCCAAGGGCCACAGTACCTCCAAAGTCAGACATCATAAAAACAGAGAATCCAAATAATAATATTACTGAGGT
>MDSW01188441.1_pt1 | contig 10100 bp, 6 predicted proteins | sample 811171 | NCBI WGS metagenome assembly MDSW01 (sample SAMN05326641, study PRJNA326480) | marine metagenome | isolation source: seawater | place: Atlantic Ocean: North West | collected 2012 | reverse complement strand
CGTTGAAAGGCGCCGAGGACGGGGATTGAAAGCGAGGGGTGGGCGGAGAGACACGCCGTGAAAAGTCCTTAAGGATCGGCGTTCACCACGGCGACGGGGTCGTATGGGGACCAGTGTATCGAACGCACCGCCGACGCCTCGCGTGGCCGCGACTCCACCATCAACGCGAGCGCGGCGGCGGCGAGCTGCGGGACCGCGAACGACGCCACCTCAGTCTCCCCCGCGCTCGCGCACTCGACGAAGACCGGCGCGAGCTCGAGCAACGGCGCCGTGGATTTTAACGTCAGCGTGATGAGCGTTTCGTCGCCGGAGCGCGACGCGTCGGCGGCGCGCGCGAGCATCGCCCGCGCGATGCCGAGCGCGGGCTCCATGAACGGCTCGACCGCGTTCTCGTGCGCGTACGACAGCACCGCGGCCACCTTCGCGCCGGCGTCGAACTCGCACAGCGCGCGCGTCGGGACCGCGCGAGACGCGGCGAGGACGAGGCACAGACGGACGTTGTGCACGTTGTTGTTGGTGTGCTCGAGCGAGAGAAACTCGAAAAATTTCGGCGCGAGGCCGAGCTCGACGACGGCTTCGCACATGCCGCGGTCCGCCTCGAGCGCGCCGCCGAGAAGCTTCAGCGCGTACAGCGGGATCGGATCCTCGTCCGCGAGCAGCGTCGGGCACAGCGGGAGGAGCTTCTCGCGGAGCAGCGACGACAGAAGCGCGCGGCGCGTCGAGGTATTCGACGAACTCCCGCCGCCGCCGCCGCCGCCGCCGTCCGTCTTCTCCGGATCGAGCGCCAACGGCAACAGTGTGTCGCACGTCAGCTTCAGCGCTAAGAACCGCCCGTCCGCGCTGCTGTCCGGCTTCCCGAGCATGTCCGCGAGCGCGGGAAGCAAGTGCTCGATCGCCGCGTCCGGGACCGCGAGCACCGACGGCGCGCACTGCGACAGCGTCTCGAGCAGCGTCAACGCGCCGCCGCGGAATTCGACGCGGCCGGGAAACGACGCGCCGCCGTCCGCCGCGGCGAGGAACGACGCGACGTCCGCGAGCATCCTCGCGTCGCATATCCGCGGGCGCATCACCGCACTGCCGAGGAGGTGGACGAGGATTGGGAAGAGCGACAGCGCGGGGCCGGGTTTATTCCGCTCGCCGCCGGGCGGCGTGGAGATTCGACCCGCCGCGCCGCCGCCGCCGCCGCCGCGCGACCCGGGACGCGTCCCGCCGCCGCCGTCGCCGCCCCAGCCCCACCCGCCGGCACTCCCCGGACGACCCGCCGCCGACGCGGTCGACCCGGTCAGCCGATCGATCTCGCTCAGCACCGCCTCGTTCACCTTGGGCGCGAGCGCGACGACGACGCCGACGCACGCCTCGAGGCACCGCTCCAGGTACGGCTCCTTGTCCTTCTGCAGCCGGTCGATCAGCGGCAGAAGCTTCGTCTGGCACGCCGCGAGCAGCCACCGCGGGTGTAGGCGGAAGAGGAGCGCGAGAGTGAGCAGCGCCTTGCCGCGCAAGACCGCGGAGCCGCGCTCGAGAAGACCGACCAACGTCGGCAGCAACGCCGTCTTGTCCTCCGCCGCGAGCGCCGCCCTCGCGCGCGCGCCTGAGGGTGGAGGGTCCGCACGAAGCGATATTTTCGGGGTGGAGTTGAAAGGCGTCAGGGGTGGAGTTGATAGGCGTCGAGGCGCGTCGGGATTGAAAGCGAGGGACCCTGGGCGGAGAGACACGCGCGCGGGAAGAAAAATCCTCAAGGATCGGCGTTCACCGCGCGAACGCGGTCGCGCGGGAACCAGTGTACAGAGCGTAGAACGCGCCTAAATCGCCCAACCCCTGGCACAAGAGGCACAGCGCCGCCTGCTGCACCTTCGGCGACGGGTCTCTCAGCCCAGTCACGAGGAGCTTGACGCCGTGGCGATCTAGGACGGTCTGGAGCGTCGAGGGGGTGTGGCGCGCGGCGCGCGCGAGGCAGCTCGCCGCGGTGCCGCGTAGCTGCTCGGATTTCGCGGAGGACATGATGGCGACGAGCGACGCCGTCGTCTCCGCGCTCGCAAACTTCGCCGCCCACTCGCCGCCGTGCGACGTGATGTTCTCGATCGTCTTCACCGCGTAGTGCTGCGCGATCTCGTCCTCGCCCGCGCGAAGGAGCCGCGCGACCGTGCCCACCGTGGACGCGGGCACCGCCCACGCGGAGGCGGAGGGACTCGCGCCGGTTGGCTCCGCGGCGCCAGCCTTACCGTTTGAGGCGCCGCGACCTCCGCGTTTCGCCGCCTCGCTCGCCTCGTGCTGCTGCGTCGCGATGTAAAACAGGAGCTCCCCTAACGTCGCCATCGCGCGTCGCCTGACGCGCTCGTTCTTATCCTTCAAGCACTCGGTCAGGACCGTCACCACGCCGCAGCCGGAGAGCTCCTCCGTGATGTACGTCGCGTGTCTCAGCAGCAACCCCATGCACGACGTCAGGCGAATGCGCAGCATCGGCGCCTTGCTCGCGCGAAGCATCCGCACGAACAGCGTCATCAGCGACGAGTTGATGAGCACGTTCGCGGCCGCGGTGTCCACGCAGAGCGTCTCGAAGTACGACAGCGTGTTGACTTTTTCGTTGATGGGCGACGAGTGCGCGACGCTGCGGTAAATGTGCGTGAGAAACGCCTCGAGGTCCGTCTGCGACGACGACAGCATCTGCGCGACGGTCAGCGCGGGGAACGGCAGCCCCGCGGGGTCGTACATCGGCTCGGGCAGAACCTCGATCCTGCGGTTCAACACGATCGGCTTGATCGCGCTGTCCGTGGCGTGATGCATCAGCGACGCGATCGACTCGAGCGCCGCCCCGGCGTCCGTCGCGGGAGGCGCCGCCGGCGGTTTAGGGTTTAGGGTTCCGGAACCGCCGGCGCCACCCTTCGACGGCGTTCGAAGGTCCAGCCCTCTGTCCGCTCTCTCGTTCTCCCTCGACGGCGAGTTCTCGTCGTCGTCGTCGTCGTCCGTCCTCGATCGACGCGGGAGGTTCATCGGCGTCGTCGCGGGGAGCGGCGCGTTGGGTTCCCCGCGGTCCAGCAGCCCCGAGCCCCCCGTTTGCCCGCCGTACCCCGGCGTCGCGCCCACCGCCGGCCGCGCGTCCCTGCTCCTGGGCGTGAGGTAACTCTTCCCCGGCGTCTTCGCCGTCGACGCGGAGGAGGTGGAAAACTGCTCGGCGCGGCGGCGACGCGTTTCCTCCTCCTCCGCGGCGGCGGCTGATCGCTCGGCGGCGACCGCGGCGGCGGCGGACTCCGTCCCTGGATCCGCCACCATCTCGTTCTCCTCATCCTCCTCTTCCTCCTCCCGTCCCCTCCGCTCGCGTCCGTCCAGGTTGCTCCCCGTGCGCGTCATCGTAGCGACGGTGCTGTCGCCGTCGCCCTCGCGCCCGGACAGCGGCCGCGGCTTCGGCCTGCCGCTGTCCGGCCGCGACGCGTCGCCCGCGTCCGCGTCCGCGCCGCCAAAGTTGAGCTCCGCGTCCGGGTTGGCGAGCTCGACGTCGCCGCCCGCGGCGGCGGCGCGCGCGGCGGCTTTCGGGCGGCGCGCGACGTCGTCGTCGTCGCCCCCGCCGGCGCCGCCCTTGTCGCTCTTGTCGTCGCGGTCCGCGTACGCGCCGCCCTCCTCGCGCTCGAGGTTGATGCGCGCGGCGACGGACAGCCGCGCGACGTCGTCTCGGCGCGCTTTGCTTCGCGACGCCGACGCCGTCGCCGCGCCGGGCGACGGCGACGGCGACCCGACGCCACCCCTCGACGACCGCGGCGACGACACCGTCGCCGCGGCGTCGAGGCGGTCCGCGAGCGCGACCGACCGTTCCACCGCCTCGAACGCGGGCTGCGGCGGCGGCGGATCCGCGCGCGCGACGCGCTCGATCGCGCTCGCGACGTCCACGCTCTGCGGCGCGCTCCCTCGCCCGCACTCGCGCCAGAACGCGTGATTCAGGACGTCGTCCCAACGCAACCGCGAGCTCGGGTTTTTACGAAGCAGACCGAACACGAGATCAACAAACGCGGGGGAGAGCTTCGCCTCGATCTTCGGGTCGAACCGCGGCGGCTCCTTCTCCAAGATCATCCCGATCAGCGCGCTGAGCGACGACGACACGAACGGCGGCTGCCCGCACGCGCACTCGTACAGGACGCACCCGAGCGCGTACAGATCGCTCGCGTACGAGTGCAGCCCGTGCGTCTCCGAGAAGAGCTCCGGAGCCATGTAACACGGCGTGCCGCGGCGCGCGAGCTGCGTTCCGTACACGAAAGATGTTCAGCGCGTCAGTCAGTCGAAAGGAGGGATCGCCGAGATCGAATGCGATAGCGAAACCGAGGGGGGATGGGTGAAAAACAAACGCGGTTCGATCGTTCACGCGGCGAAACACGCGCCTGCGACGGCGTCCCTCGCGAGCTCTGCACGTCCGCGACGCGGCGCGCCAACCCGAAACCGCACAGCTTCAACCGGCCGTCCTCGTCGATCAACACGTTCGACGGCTTCAAGTCGCAGTGCACGTGACCGTGGCGATGCAGCGTGCGAAGCGACACGACTAGGTCCGCGCCGAACGCGCCTATGGACGCCTGCGGCAGCGAGAGGTCCTGCCGCAGCAGAGAGAGCAAGTCGCCGCCGACGCAGTACTCCAGTATCAGCCACAGGTGGTTCTGCGTCTCGTACCACGCGTGAAACTTGAGCACGAGCTCGTGCGACACCGCGCGCAGCACTTGGACTTCTTGTAACACGCGCGGGCGCTGCGACTTCTCCACGGACTTTATCGCGTAGTATTGCACGGTTTTCTTCCTTCGGCCCTTGTACACGACGGAGTGCTTCCCGCGGCCGATGGCTTCGTAGATGTGGTACCGGTCCATCCTGGCTCGACGCGCGCGGGCGGCGGGCGCGGCGGTGCCTCTCTTCTGCGTCTAGGGTCGAGTCGTGTCTAGGGTTTCGGCGCGGCGCGAAGTTCGCGCGGCCGGCCGCTCACGCGGTCTCTCCCTCGACTGGCGGAAGTTCGGTGGGCACGGGGCCGAACTTTTCGAGCGCGCGCGACGCGAGGTTGAGGAGGTCCAAGAACGCGGCGACCGCGGCGCGCAGGAGCCTCGGCTCGGTCGCCGCGAAGTCTCTGGAGACGATCGAGAGTGACGGGGGCGCGAGGACGTCGTCGTCAGATCAGATTCGCGCGATCGAAGAGGGGAAGGGCGCGCAGATCCGCCCGTCCGTCCGCGCGCGACGCGGATGTTAGCGCGAAGGAAGCGTGGGGAGAACCGTGGAAACCGCACGCACGCGACGAGGCTGGCGCCGTCGACCCTGAGCGTCTTCTCGACCTTGTCCGGCTGCAGCTCGTTGTCCACGGATAACGTCGTGCACACCGCGTTCGCGTCCGCCGCGGTGAGGTAGGGCACGGTCGTCGTGCTGCGGGGGGAGGGAGGGGGAGGGAGGGAGGGATCGCGTCGTGAGTCGGACGATCGATCGCGCGTTCGAGCGATCTATCGTTTTGAAGACGACGACGACGACGACGACGCGGAGAGGGCGCGCGCGCGCACAACGTGTACGGCTTCGCTGCCATGAAATCGACGTCGCGCGTTCTCCTCGCGCGTCCGCTGCGTGTGCCGCGACGGTCGCGCGTGCTCCGTCCTCGGTGCGCCGCGAGGTGTGCGCGCCTCGCGAGCTCTTTCAAACGAGCGCGCTGCGACGCTCGCTGCTGCCCGCGCGCCAACTGAACGATTTCTGGGGCGCTCCGAAGCTTTTCGCTTCTCGTTTCAAAGACGACGACGCCGCCGCCGCTCCCCGCATCGCCAACGCGCGCCATGGGACCCTGGGAACGCCTCATCGAGTGGATCCGAAGGCGCGTCGCTCGCTCCGCTCGAACGACGCCGTCGCCCGCGGTCCGACGATGCCCCGTCCCCCCTCCCGCTCCGCCCCCCCTCGCGCGCGCCGTAGTGTCTACACTGGTCCCCATACGACCCCGTCGCCGTGGTGAACGCCGTTCCTTAAGGACTTTGCCCGTCGTCTCTCTCCGCCCACGCCTCGGTTTCAATCCCGACACACCTCGACGCCTTTCAACTCCAACTGACGCCTTTGAACTCCACGCAGGACCGTCTTCGTTCGCCCCAAGAGACCGCGCGTCGAGCTCGCGGTGACCGGCCTTCCGGGCGCGGGGAAGACGTCGTTCGCGCACGTCCTCGCGACAGGATCGTTCGACCCCGCGACGCTCCCTTCGCGCGCGCACACGTACGACATGACGACGATCACGAAGGAAGGGTTCGCGCTCAAGGTGTGGGACGTCGCGCGCGGGGGGGCGTTTCAAACGAGGTGGGAGAGGTACTGTCGAAACTGCCGCGCCGTCGTCTTCGTCTTCGACGCGTCCGACCGCGACGTGTCGCACATAACCGACGCTCGCGAGGCGTTACACGACCTCATGCGCAGGTCCACGCTGCACAACGTCCCTCTGCTCGTGCTCGGGAACAAGAGCGACAGGAAGAACGCGATGACGGCGGGCGAGTGCGCCGACGCGTTGCGGCTCGACGACGTTCGAGACGACGGAAGAGGCGCGCGCGATTCTCTCCGCCCGCCCACCCCGCGCTGCTTTCAATCCCCGCCCTCGACGCCTTTCGACTCCGACCGACGCCTTTCGATTCCGCCCCGTGACGACCCACCCTCTGTCAGTCGTCGACGTGGAGTGCGCGTCCGTGTCCTGCGCGCGCCTCGACGGGATCGACTACGCGATGGACTGGCTCGCGCGAGAGGCGACGCCGAAGGGGATGCGCGAGTGAACGAGCGACCGAGCGACCGAGCGAAAGAGCGAAAGAGCGAAAGAGCGACGCGACGACGACGACGACGACGACGCGTGACGTGCGGTACGCGTACAGTACAACGAATCTTTTGAATTGAAACAACAACGTTTTATCAAACGGCGGCGCGGCGCGGCGCGGCGTGACGTACGTGTAGTATGATATACACGCGCCTCCTCCGCCGTCAGTCCTGACCGCCGGAGCCCGGGGTGAGGAAATTCTCGTCCAGCTGGCACTCCACGTCGCACGCCTCGTCCACGCAGTCCGGGTCGCACTCCGGCGGAATCTCGATCACTCGCACGACCGCGCATCGCTTCTCCACGTTGTACATCGCGACCACCTTATCCCCCGGCCTGACGAGCAGCAACTTTCTCGCGTGGTCGACTGCTTGCATGACGCACTTCTTCGCCGCGATCGGCGCGCGGCTCTCGTCGTCCACGTCAACCTCGCTCGGCGGCTGCACGACCGTGGGTATCAGACCGCGCGTGAGCATCAGCTGCCTCGCGACTTGCTGCCCTCTGAGCTCCTTCTCTTGAAATCCGATGGATTTCCTCGCGCTCCGCGGGACGACGCCGACGACGACGGGCACCGCCGGGCGATACTTCGCGATCATTCTCGCCGCGTCGCCGTTGGCGGCGAGGACGACGATGCAGGAGGCCCTCACCTTCGCCGCGGTCATGACCGTGGACGACGCGAGCGACTCGATCGTGGTCAGCGGCGAGATCGTCCCCGCCATCGTGGTGTTGAGGAGAGACTGCGAGAGCGTCCAGTTGTCGACGCATCGCTCGGCTTCCTCGCAGATGCCCGCCATGATCTCGACGGACTCTCGCGGGTACGCCCCCGCGGCGGTCTCGCCGCTGAGCATGACGCAGTCCGTGCCGTCGAGAACCGCGTTCGCGACGTCCGTGGCCTCCGCTCGGGTCGGCCTCGGCGCGGCGATCATGGAATCGAGCATCTGCGTCGCGGTGATGACGGGCTTTCCCGCGAGGTTCGCCTTTCTGATCATCATCTTTTGGACCCAGAAGATGCGCTCGAGGGGGATCTCCATCCCGAGGTCGCCGCGCGCGACCATGATCCCGTCGCTCTCGCGCACGATGTCGTCGTAGTTGCACAGGCCCTCGTGGTTCTCGACTTTGGAGATGATGTGTATCGTCTTCCCCCCCGACGAGTCCAAAACTTCGCGTATTTTTTTCACGTCGGAGCCTTTTCGAACGAAACTCGCGGCGATGAAATCGACGTCGTGGACGACGCCGAAGCCCACGATGTCGTGCAAATCTTTCTCCGTGAGCGTGGGTAAATCAACCTTCACCCCTGGTAAGTTACAATTCTTCCTCTCCCCGATCGTCGCGTCGTTCAAGCACTTGCACGCGACCGTTCCGGCGGCGACGTCGGTGGATAAAACCTCGAGCATGACGCTGCCGTCCGCCATCAGGATTCGCGTCCCGGTCTTCACGTCTCGCGCCATGTGTTCGTACGAAACCGCCAGTAAGGATGCGTTTCCGGGGACGGCGTAATCCGTCGTGAGCGTGACCTCGCCCCCGCGCTTGAGCTTCACTGGCTCGCCGTTCTCGAGCGTCCCGGTTCGAATCTCCGGGCCCTTCGTGTCGAGTAGCACCGCGCAAATTTTCCCGGTGTTTTTGCACGCCTCGCGCAGATTCTGCAGCGATTCGAGGTGGTACTCGTGCGTCCCGTGCGAGAAGTTGAACCGCGCGACGGACATCCCCGCGCGCAGCAAGTCCTCGAGGTCGTCCACGGTCCTGGACGACGGCCCTAACGTACACACGATGTGCGTTTTCTTCGGGTCGAGGTCGCACGCGGGCGGGGCCATCACGCTTCCTAGGTTCGCGTTCAGCACCGTCGGCATCGAGACGTCCATGAATCCGTCGACGCTGGACATGGGCGGCGACGACAGCGACATCGGGCTCGCCTGCGGCGTCGGCGTCGTCGTCGCGACGTTCGTGCGCGTGCGGTTCGCGCGCCCGGGCCCCGGGTTCGGCGACGCCGCGGACGCCGCCGCGAGGACGACGACGCGAGGACGACGGGGGCGGAGGACGCGATGTTGGTTGTCGTTCCTCTTCTTCGCGATGAGGGTTGACGCCGACGCGGGGGCGGATCGCGACGGGGACGACGCGCCGCGCCGCGGCGTCGGCGTCGTCGCCGCGCCCGCGCGCATCGCGAGCATGGTGCGGGTGCGAGGCGCGTGCGATGCGACCGCGCGCGAGCTGTGCCCGGGCCGAGGCGGGCGGCGGGGCGGAATGGCGACGAACGCGCTAGGAGGCGCGCGGACGCGTGCGTCCGCAGGATGACGAGGCGCGCTCGCCAGGCTGTCGTCGCCTCGCTCGCGTCGGTTGGAATATCCGCATTCGGACTGTCGCGCGCGATGTCGCCGCCGCCGTCGCCGCCGCCGCCGCCGCCGCCGCCGCCGCGCGCGCCGTCGCCCGTCGCGACGCGCACGTACATGAAGAAGAACGCCGCGTCGGGCCGGCGGCGCGTCTCGTTCGAGTCGTCCCCCGCGTCGACGCCGTCGCGGGACATCCCGCGCTGCGCGCGCGACGACGCTTCGGCTCCCTCCTCGGCGCCTCCGACGCCCCCCGCGGCGTCGCCGCCGCAGACCCCGGACTCGCTGCGGCTGTCGCTCGTGAGATCGACGTCGCGCCCGCGGCAGGACGACGACGCGACGCGCGGCGACGACGCCGACGCCGCGCGGTCCGCGACGCCGGGGAGGAGCCGCTACGCGCGGCGCGTCGTCGACGCGTTCGGCGCGTCTCAGGCGCGCGCGCGCGCGATCCTCGAAACGGTCTCGTCGTCGTCGTCGTCGTCGTCGTCGTCGTCGTCTTCGCGATCCGCCGCCTCGCGCGACGCCTCCGAGGCGCTCGCGCGCGCGCGCGTCGCCATCCTCGGCGCGGACCGCGCGACGACGCACGGCGGCCGCCTCGCGAAGAAGCGCGCGAGCGGCGACCGCCCCGCGTGGGCGGCGTTCGTCCCGCTCGCGAAGTCGGCGTGGCGCGAGAGCTACTTTCGACTGAACCTCCGCGACGCGACGCTGACGTGGAGCGACCGCGAGCGCGACCCGACGCGCGTCGGCGTCGCGAGGGCGACCGCGATAGAGACGCATGGACGCGTGATGTACGTGAACGCGACGCACGCGGTGAAAGGGGACGTGACGTACGCGCTGAGGGCGAGAAACGCGCACGAGGGCGAGGCGCGTCCGCACTGGTCCCCGTACGACCGCGTCGGCGTGGTGAACGCCGATCCTTAAGGATTTTTGCCGTCGTCTCTCTCCGCCCACACCTCGCTTTCAATCCCCGCCCTCGACGCCTTTCAACTCCAACTGACGCCTTT
>MDSW01143023.1_pt1 | contig 10100 bp, 8 predicted proteins | sample 811171 | NCBI WGS metagenome assembly MDSW01 (sample SAMN05326641, study PRJNA326480) | marine metagenome | isolation source: seawater | place: Atlantic Ocean: North West | collected 2012 | reverse complement strand
TACGAAGAAAAAGTTATAGACTTGATTAAAAGCAAAATTAAATTAACAAAAAAAAATGTGACTTTAAAAGAAGCTGAAGAAATAATAAAAAAATTTACAAGGATTGCCGAAGAATCTAAAAAGAACGATCTTAAAAAAAACCATAAAAAATCAAAAAATAAAACAAAAAAATAGAAAGAATTAGCAAAAAGTCTATTAAAATTGTATAAACGTTATTGTTATGATTCGCAAAATTGAAGAACACTTAAACAATCTCATTCCTATGGTTGTTGAACAAACCACAAAGGGAGAGAGAGCTTACGATATATACTCTAGGCTTCTAAAAGAAAGGATTGTTTTTTTGGTTGGAGCAGTCAATGATAGTGTAGCTTCATTAGTAACTGCTCAGTTACTTTTTCTAGAATCCGAGAATCCAAAAAAAGAAATTTATTTTTATATAAACAGTCCCGGAGGATTAGTTACTTCTGGTTTAGGTATATATGATACTATGCAGTACATTAAATCTCCCGTGTCTACTTTATGTATTGGACAAGCATCTTCAATGGGTTCCTTTCTTTTGGCCGCTGGAGAAAAAGGAAAAAGATTTTCACTACCAAATTCTAGAATTATGGTTCACCAGCCTTCAGCTGGTTTTCAAGGCCAAGCAACAGATATACAGATACATGCCAAAGAAATTCTTTCGCTGAAAGAAAGACTTAACAAAATTTATTCTAGACACACTGGAAAATCCGTTAAAGAAATCTCGGCGGCTCTCGAAAGAGATAAATTTATGACCGCAGAAGAAGCCATGGATTTTGGTTTAATAGACAAAGTTGTTGAAAAAAGAAATTGATACACAAGATGTAGGGTGAGGCACAACTTATACTTGCCTTCATTGAGTCCAACATTTAGATTCAGCATATTGATTCGTTATGTCAGATAAAAACAATAAAAATATACTTTACTGTTCTTTTTGTGGGAAAAGCCAACACGAAGTCAAAAAGCTTATTGCGGGACCTACGGTCTTTATATGTGATGAGTGTGTAGAACTTTGTATGGACATTATAAAAGAAGAAAACAAAACTTCTTTAATAAAACATCAGGAAGGCGTTCCTACACCAAAAGAAATTTGTAAAATTTTGGATGATTATGTTATTGGACAGACATATGCAAAAGAAGTTCTTTCTGTAGCTGTTCACAACCATTACAAAAGATTAAATCATGAGTCCAAAACTAATAAAGATGTAGAGCTATCCAAATCTAATATACTTTTGGTCGGCCCAACCGGATGTGGTAAAACTTTATTAGCCCAGACTTTGGCAAGAATTTTAGACGTCCCGTTTACTATGGCAGACGCAACAACTTTAACAGAAGCGGGTTACGTTGGCGAAGACGTAGAAAATATAATTTTAAAATTACTTCAGGCAGCTGACTATAACGTTGAAAAAGCACAGAGAGGAATTGTATACATTGATGAAGTTGATAAAATTAGTCGAAAGTCTGAAAACCCATCAATTACAAGAGACGTTTCTGGTGAAGGAGTTCAACAAGCTCTTTTAAAAATAATGGAGGGGACAATCGCAAGCGTTCCACCTCAAGGCGGAAGAAAACATCCGCAACAAGAATTTTTACAAGTAGACACAACTAATATTTTATTTATTTGCGGAGGTGCTTTTGCCGGTTTAGACAAAGTTATCGAAGGCAGAGGAAAAGGAACATCTATTGGTTTTGGTGCGAAAGTAAAAAATTTTGAAGACAAATCAATTTCAGAAATAATAACGAAACTTGAACCAGAAGATTTAATAAAATACGGGCTGATACCTGAGTTTGTTGGAAGAATGCCAATAATAGCTACCCTAAAAGACTTAGACGAAAAGTCTTTGGTAAAAATTTTGAAAGAACCAAAAAATTCACTTTTAAAACAGTACAAAAGACTTTTCGAATTTGAAGATGTTAAGCTAGAGTTTAGAGAAGACGCTTTGACCGAAATTGCAAAAAAAGCAATAAACAAGAAAACAGGGGCTAGAGGTTTAAGATCTATTTTGGAGTCTATTCTGCTTAAAACCATGTTTACTTTACCTGATATGGAAAATGTAGAATCAGTTACTGTTGATAAAACGGTTGTTAAAGGAAAAACAGAACCAATTATTACTTATTCAAAAAGAAAATCTACATCTGTTGCATAAATACGCGCACGGAAAACAAATATCTATTCAAATCATAAATTTGACTTGAAATACTTCTTTTAAGTAGCCATATTAGATTTATGTCTTCAGAAAACAAAAAACCACTGTTACCATTAAGAGATATAGTTATTTTTCCATCAGTAGTTGTTCCATTATTTGTTGGACGTAAAAAATCCATAAGCGCTTTAGAAGAGGTCATGAAAACTGATAAATCGATTGTTTTAGTAACTCAAAAAAATTCTGAGGTAGACGATCCCCAAGACAAGGACATTTATTCATTTGGCTGCTTAAGTAAGATTTTACAATTATTGAAGTTGCCTGATGGTACAGTAAAGGTGCTAGTCGAGGGTTTGAGCAGGGCAAAAATAAAGGCTGTCAGTCATGAAAATAAAAAATATTTAAGCTGCGAAATAGAAAAGATAGACAGCGAAAAAGAAACAGAAGAAAACAAAGTATATGCTTTGAGTTTAATAAAAAAATTTGAAAAACTTTCTAGCTTAAACAGAAAAGATTCAATGGATCTTGTAAAAACATTAAAGTCACTAAAAGACCCGGGACAAATCGCTGACAATATTGCTTCAAATCTTAATATTTCTATAAATGACAAACAGTTCTTGCTTGAACTAAGCAATTTAACGAAAAGATTAGAAAAAGTTTATGAGATTTTAGAAAAAGAAGCCAGTGTAATAAATATGGAAAAAAGAATTAGAGGAAGAGTAAAGAATCAAATGGAAAAGACCCAGAGAGAATATTACTTAAACGAACAATTAAAAGCTATACAGAAAGAACTAGGGGAGATAGAAGAAGGCAAAGATGAAATCTCTAATCTCAGCAAGTCGATCACGAAAGCTAAAATGACAAAAGACGCTCAAAACAAATGTTTATCAGAATTAAGAAAGTTAAAATCTATGAGTCCAATGTCAGCCGAAGCAACTGTTGTTAGAAATTATTTAGATTGGATGATAGATCTGCCTTGGAACAACAAGAGTAAAGTGATCAAGGACTTAAATGCAGCGCAAAAAATATTAGATGAAGATCATTACGGATTAGAAAAAGTAAAAGAGAGAATAATTGAATTTTTAGCAGTTCAAAAAAGAATAGAAAAACTTAAGGGTCCAATACTTTGTCTTGTTGGCCCACCTGGCGTAGGAAAAACTTCGTTAGGAAAATCAATAGCTAGAGCAACAGGAAGAAAATTTGTTAGGATCTCTTTGGGTGGAATAAGAGACGAAGCTGAAATTAGAGGTCACAGAAGAACTTATATAGGTTCGTTGCCAGGAAAAATTATTCAAATGATGAAAAAGGCTGGAAGTAAAAATCCTTTATTTTTACTAGATGAGATTGATAAAGTAGGAAGCGATTACAGGGGAGACCCTTCCTCTGCTTTGTTGGAAGCTTTAGATCCTGAACAAAACAAACAATTTAACGACCATTATCTAGAAGTTGATTATGATTTGTCAGATGTAATGTTTGTAACAACTGCAAACACCCTAAATATTCTTCCGCCGTTGCTAGACAGAATGGAAATCATAAGAATACCTGGCTATACAGAAAATGAGAAAACAAATATAGCTCAAAAATTTTTAATACCTAAACAGAGCAAAGATAATGGATTGAAAGATAATGAGTGGGAAATTTCCAAAGAGGTAATTAAAAAAATTATTAGAGATTATACAAGAGAGTCAGGAGTCAGAAATCTTGAGAGGGAAATTTCAAAAATCGCTAGAAAAATGGTTAAAAAAATAGATTCTAAAGAAAAAGTTAATCATGAACTGTCAGAAAAAGATGTGAATACTTATTTGGGCGTCAAAAAATATAATTTTGGTGAAATCGAAAATGAAAACAGGGTGGGAGTTACAACCGGACTTGCTTGGACTGAAGTTGGTGGAGAAATATTAAAAATAGAATCAGTTAACATGCCTGGAAAAGGTAAGATGCAAATTACCGGTAAACTCGGTGAGGTTATGCAGGAATCAGTTAAGGCCGCTAAATCTTATGTAAGATCTAAATCATTGGAATTTGGTATTATACCCCCGCTTTTTGAAAAAAGAGATTTTCACGTTCACGTTCCCGAAGGAGCTACACCCAAGGATGGTCCTTCAGCTGGAATAGCAATAGTAACCTCAATAATTTCTTCTATCACTGGCATTCCAGTGAGAAAAGATATAGCTATGACTGGAGAGGTGACTCTAAGAGGAAATGTATTACAGATTGGTGGTTTGAAAGAAAAACTTCTAGCGGCTCACAGAGCAGGTATAAAAAAAGCCTTAATTCCTGCTGATAATCAAAAAGATTTAGTTGATATACCTGAAAGTATAAGAAAAAGCATTGAAATAATTAGCGTTAAAACTGTAGACGAAGTCTTAAAACATGCTTTAACGAAAGAGCTCAAACCTGTTAAATGGGCTGAAATAGACCAAGTTTCAAATAAAAATAAAGAAAAATCAGAAGTTACAAGCACCCATTAATCGTTTAGTGTACTTAAAATCTAACTTTATCTATTATAGTCAGTTAAGAACAAAGCTATGAAAAAAATTGTTATTACGGGCGGCCTTGGATACATCGGAACCGAGCTTTGCAAAATCTATTCTGGTGAAAGTTGGAATAATGAAATTACAGTCATAGACAATCGTTTTGTTTCAGAAAGAGTAAATCAATTAAGAAGTTGGAACATGAATTTTGTTTACACAGATATAAGAAATATCGAAGTTGTGAGAAAATATTTAAAAGACGCAGATGTAGTCCATCATTTAGCTGGAATTACCGATGTAGCCAGAACTAAAGATGAGCAAAATTTTGAGAAAGAAAAGGAGATGAATGATGTTGCGGAAAAAGGAACATCAATTATTCTTTCAGAAACACCCGAGAAATGCAAAATAATATTTCCTTCTACACATGTAGTTTTTGAAGGGAAAGATTCTTTAATAAAAGACTTAAAAGAAGATTATAAAAAATTACCCGTCTTACCTTACGGTATTGGAAAAGATAAGAACGAAGAGCAAATAATAAAATCAGGAAAAAATTATGTGATTTTAAGATTGGGTTCAGTTTATGGTTACTCAAATGACTCAACAAGACTGAACATTATGCCAAATTTATTTTCTATGATTACGTCACAGAATGGTACGATAAGACTTTTTGGCGGAGGCAAACAATTAAAAACTTTGACCCCACTAATTGATACAGCAAGATGCTTTAAATTTATGGAGAAAAGAGATGAAATTAAAAACGAAGTATTTAACGTTTCAAAAGACAGTATTACAGTAGAGGGTGTTGCCAATATATGCAAAGATTTTAATCCAAAAGTAAAAATTATAAAAACTAACGATAAGGTTCCTAATCCCGGTTATTCCCTATCTAACAAAAAGCTTTTAAATTCAGGGTTTAAATTCCTTTATGCTTTGGAAGAGAGCGTTAAAGAGATGATACTCAAATGGTCAAAGAAAAATTTAGCAAAAGATTTGGAATATGTAAAAGATGGAGAGAATGAGTATGTAGACTCGAGAGGAAAAATAAGCAACCACGAACTTACTGAGCCTATAAACTTAATTGGATTAATAGACTCAAAAAAAGGAACCATGAGAGCCAATCATTACCATCCACAACAAGAGCAAAAATGTTTATTTACCAAAGGACAAATAATAGAAGTATTTCAGGATTTACTTAACCCTAATTCACCAAAAATTACCCAAGTAGTTAAAGAGGGCCAACTATCGGTTATAAAACCAAATGTTGCACACACAATGGTTTTTGCAAAAGATACAATTTTTTTAAATTTGGTAAGAGGAGAAAGAGAACACGAGAACTACGGGACAACCCATACAATCAGACACAATATTGTTAACGAGAAAGAAAAAGAATTACTGTTAAATTGTTATAAATTTGATTGCAGATCTTGTGGAAACACGAATTTAAAAAGAGTTCTCTCTTTAGGATATCAACCTCTCGCAAACAATTTATTAAACAAAAAAGACGAAGAATGTGATCTTTACCCGTTAGAGCTAAATTACTGTTCCAACTGCCACAATTGTCAGCTTTCAGTTTCAGTAGATCCAAAAAAAATGTTTTCAAACTATTTATATACTTCATCCACCTCAGATTCTTTTAGAAAACATTTTTCGGATGCTGCTAATAAATATTCAAAAGAACTTAAATTGTCTCCAAAAAAATCTTACATAATTGATATCGGCAGTAACGATGGAATTGCTTTAAAACCATTTAAAGACATGGGTTTTAAAAAAATTTTAGGAATAGAACCAGCAAAAAACTTAGCAAAACTAGCCAACAAAAATAAGATTAAAACAATCAACTGCTTTTTAGATAAAAAAAATTTAAAAAGAATAAAGAAAAACGCAGATGTTATTCTTGCGTCAAATGTGTTTGCCCACTCAGATAAATTAAAAGAAATGGCAACATGCATGTTTAAGCTACTAAAGAACAAGGGAACTATAATTATAGAGGTGCAGCATCTTCTTAATACCTTGCAAGATCTTACATTTGATAATATTTATCATGAACATTATAATTATTGGTCCCTCACTTCCTTAACTAATTTTTTCAAAATATTTAACGCAAAAATTACCAAAGCTGAAAAAATAAAAACACACGGTGGATCTTTAAGGGTTTATATAAAAAAAGATAAGAATGCCAAAATGGATAAAAGTGTTAAGGATTTGTTACAGGAAGAAGAAAAATTTGGTTTAAAAAAATATTCAACATATGCAAAATTTGCAGAAAAAATTTATACAATTCAAAAAAATGTTAAAAACAATATACAGAATTTAAAACTAAATGGGAAAAAACTTATTGGCTACGGGTCTCCAGCAAAAGCGACAACAGCATTAAATTTTTTTGGCGTTTCCTCAGAGATAGATTTTATTGTAGAAGATAATAAGTTAAAGCACGGGAAGTTTATTCCTGGAGTGAAAATTCCAATTGTCAGCAAAGAGAAAGTTGAAGACAAAAACAATACAGTTCTCGTATTGGCCTGGAATTTTTACGAAGAAATTAAGAAAAATAATATCGAACTTTCAGAGAACTTTGTAAATATAAAAGATTTAGAGAATTAAATTACTTTTTTAAATATTTTTCTGCTTGTAAAATAATTTTTTCTGTACTTTTAGGGACGCTATCTACTTTTTTGGCTAAGATTTTCGATTCGTTTTTTAATATCAAAGGTTTCTCAACTTGATCAACTAATTCTAGAGTTTTTTTTTCTTTATTATCTAGCAAAGTATCAATAGCAGAGAGGATGTCTTTTATTTTGTAGTTATTGTTCATTTATCAAGTTTGTTTTATAAAAATTCTTGAAGAAATCAATGCTATCTGGATTTGATAAGGCTTGTAAATTTTCAATTTTTTCTCCATGTATAGCTTTTTTTACAGCTAACTCTACAATTTTACCGCTTTTAGTTCTTGGTATTTCCGGAACTTGTATAATTTTATGAGGAACATGTTTGGGGGAGCAATTTTTTTTTATTTCTATTTTGATAAGTTCTATATCTTTCTTTTCAAGCTTATTTTTTAGGTTAAGAACTACAAACAATATTATTCTAACATCATCATTATAATTTTGGCCTACAACTAAACTTTCGCGAACAAATTCTATTTTTTCAACCTGCCTGTATATTTCTGCAGTTCCTATCCTAACTCCTCCCGGGTTTAAAGTTGAATCAGATCTTCCTAGTATTATAAAGCCGCCATTATTTGTTTTTTGAACAAAATCTCCATGATGCCAAACATTTTTATATTTAGAAAAGTATGCCTTTTTAAATTTTACATCATTAACATCGTTCCAAAATTTTATTGGCATCGTTGGAAAAGGTTTTCTCACAACCAGCTCCCCTCTTTTTCCAAGCTTAACTTTTTTTCCTGATCCATCAAATATATCAACATCAATACCAAGACTTTCTCCTTGTATTTCTCCTGAATACACATTTGAGAAAATATTTCCTAAAACCAAACATCCCACAACATCGGTCCCCCCACTTATGGAAGCTAAATGAACATCGTTTTTAATATTTTTATAAACATACTCAAAGCTTTCTTTTATCAGCGGCGAACCCGTAGAAGCGATTATTTTTAGGCTTGATAAATTTAAATTATTAAAATTTAAATTTTCTTTTTTTAAAAAATCTATATATTTTGCGCTTACACCAAAAAAATTAATTTTTTCTTTAGAGCAGAATTTTAACAATATGTCTTTTGATGGATAAGTTGGCGACCCATCATATAGATACAGGTTTGCACCAGAAGACAATCCTCCCACCAACCAATTCCACATCATCCATCCGGTTGTTGTGTAATAAAATATTTTATTTTTATCAAATATATTACAATGCAAGGAAAACTCTTTATTGTGTTCAATTAAAGCATTTCCTGCTCCATGCGTAATACATTTAGGAACACCTGTGGTTCCACTTGAGTAAAGGATATAAAGCGGGTGGTTAAATTTAAACTTTTTAAAAATTGAGTCTATTTTAGAACTTTCAAGTGTGGAGTAGAAATCTATATATTTAGAATCAATTTTTTTTTCAAAACTATCTTTATATGGAAAAACTATCACTTTTTTTATTGATTTGATTTTTTTTAAAATTTCTGGAATTTTGCTTAAAATATTTATTTTTTTCCCATTATAATAATAGTATTCACAAACGATTAAAATCTTTGGTTTTATTTGAAGAAACCTATCGACTACACCCTGTGTTCCAAAATCAGGAGAACAAGAAGACCAAACAAGTCCATTTTTAGATGTGGCTAAAAAAGCTACAATAGTTTCTATTGTATTTGGTACATAAGCAGCAACTCTATCTTTTTCTTTTAAATTTATTTTTTTTAAAAAGTAAGAGAATCGACACACATTTTCATATAATTTTTTCCAGGTAATTTTTTTTTTCACCCCACTTTCTGATAAAAAATTTATGGCAATTTCTTCATTTTTTTTAGGCAAGAGATTTTCAGCATAGTTTAGTTTTGAACCTGGGAAAAATAAATTCTTATAAAATATTTTATTTTTTTTTTATAATTTCTTTGCCTTTTATTCCTTTAATTTTTGTAAAATTCCAGACTTCTGACCAAAAGATTTCAGGCTTGTTTACAGACCATCTCCAAAGGTGTCGAAAGTCTGGGTTATATTTTAAAAGTTTTTTTTTATCTAGATGTTTACAAAAAATCTCAAGCTTAGATTTTTTTCTTACTTCTTCATTCGGAGACCATAATGAAGAAGAGTCCTTTCTCATAAAAATTTATTTGTAAAAATCTAAAATAAAAATTTTAAAATTTTCTATAGTCTCAAAAAAATGATTTATATACGGTTCAAGAAAAGGAAATTTTGTTGAAAGCCTTGTTCTTTCAGAAGCTAAAATTCCAACAAAAAATGTAGAAAGCACAGCAAATGTTATTATGTAATTAAAAAAACCAAATCCTGGCTTTTCTAAAACCTTAATAGATCTTTGTTTTTGAGATTTTTGTTGCTGAGGTATCTTTTTAATTTTTTTTGACAGACCTTTATCCAAAGCATATTTTTGAATTGATGTACCCCATTTCTCTTTCATATATTCTTCTGAATAAGGAGCTGGGCCCTTTTTTTTCTTTATAACTTTTTTTGGCGGAAAATCTTTAGATTTGGTAACTGATTTAGTTGTAATTTTTTTTGTTTTAACGGGATATTGGTTCCATTGATTGCCACAGGAGCTACATTGTACCAAACGTCCACTTGCCGTAATTGCGGAGTCGGGCACAGAAAATTTCTTTTCACAAGCCGTACATTGAATAATCATAATTAATAAGAATAATACATTTAATAAACCCTAATTTACATTATTTTTTTTTGCTTTTTACATTGCAATTTTAATGTTGTATATGTCTGATCTGCTTATTTGGGGCGGTTAGCTCAGTTGGTAGAGCATCTCGTTTACACCGAGAGGGTCATAGGTT
>MDSW01109838.1_pt1 | contig 10100 bp, 10 predicted proteins | sample 811171 | NCBI WGS metagenome assembly MDSW01 (sample SAMN05326641, study PRJNA326480) | marine metagenome | isolation source: seawater | place: Atlantic Ocean: North West | collected 2012 | reverse complement strand
TGGAGGGATTAATGCAGCTTTCGCGTGAAGAGCTTTTAACAGCCTACCAAATCATGAAAACTATTCGCGTCTTTGAAGATCGAGTAAATTCTGAAATGGCGACTGGAGATATTCCAGGAGCTGTGCATCTCTATGCCGGTCAGGAAGCGTCTGCGGCAGGTATTTGTATGCTGTTGGACAGTAGAGATCAAATAGCATCAACTCACCGCGGTCATGGTCATTGTATCGCCAAAGGCTGTGATGTTCCTCAAATGATGGCGGAGATTTTTGGTAAAGAAAACGGCCTTTGTTTGGGAAAAGGTGGTTCGATGCACATAGCCGATCTGGAAAAAGGAATGATGGGGGCCAATGGTATAGTTGGTGGTGGACCACCGATGATCTGTGGTGCTGCTTTGTCAGCCAAACTTAAGAATACTAAGGGTGTTGCCGTTGCATTTGCTGGTGATGGAGCTTTTAATCAAGGAACCACTCAAGAGTCTTTAAACTTGGCTTCTATTTGGAAACTACCAGTAATTTTTGCAATTGAGGATAATGGCTTCGCAGAAGCTACAAGTTCTGAATACGCATCTGCAGGTGACATTGTTAACCGTTCTCAAGCGTATAACATACCTTCTAAAAAAGTGGATGGGCTTAATTTTTTTGATGTCTATTCTGCCGCACAAACCGCCATAAACAGAGCAAGAAACGGCGATGGCCCAAGTCTGTTACATATCAAAACGGAACGTTACTACGGCCATTTTTCCGGCGACGCGGACACATACAGAAGTGCTGAAGAGAAAAAAATCATGCGACAAGATAAGGACTGTTTAAAGATATTTCGAAGCAAGGTTCTTGGCTCATCGCTCCTAGAAGAAAGCCAACTAAATGCTATAGACCAAAAAGTATTTAAGTTGGTGGACCATGCGGTTGATTTTGCTCGCGGCGGAAATGAACCGAACCCTGCTGACCTAACTCGCGATGTTTACTTAAAGTATCAGGATTAAAAAATGGCAGTAAAATCGTTTCGACAAGCACTCAATGAAGCAATTCGAATTGAAATGCAAAGGGATCCAAACGTTATTGTCTTTGGAGAAGATGTGTGTGGTGGTACTGGCGGAACCGGCGAGCAGGATGCTTGGGGCGGCGCCTTCGGTGTAACTAAAGGGCTTTTGTCGGAATTTGGTTCTGACAGGATTATGGATACACCAATCACAGAAAGTGCGTTTGTTGGAGCAGCAGTAGGTGCTGCCATGACAGGCATGCGGCCCGTTACCGAAATTATGTTCGTTGACTTCTTAGGTGTTTGTTTCGACCAAATTTTTAACCAAGCAGCAAAGGTGAGATATATGTTTGGCGGTAAGGCTACCGTCCCAATGGTTCTTCGCGCCAGCTATGGAGCCGGTGCTAGTTCTGCTAGCCAGCACAGTCAGGCGCTATATCCTTTGTTTACACATATTCCCGGCCTAAAAGTTGTAGTGCCATCAAATCCATATGACGCGAAGGGTCTTCTAATTAGCGCGATTAGAGACGATGACCCAGTAATTTTTTTAGAACATAAAATGCTTTATGATATCGCCGGTGAAGTGCCCGATGAAGCATATACAGTTCCTTTCGGAGAAATTGGGATTGTCCGAGAAGGAGACGACGTCACATTGATCAGTATTGGGAAAATGGTGGGTGTATGCCAAGAAGCAGCAAAGAGCCTCTCGTCCATGGGAATTGAGGCTGCAATCTTGGATCTCAGAACAACATCACCACTGGACGAGGATACCATTTTGGAATTCGCAGAAGAAACTGGTCGCATCGTTATCGTGGATGAGGCGTATCCTCGCTGTGGCATAGCCGCAGACATATCTTCGATAATTGCAGAAAAGGGTTTCTCCTCGCTAAAAGCGCCAATCAGAAAAATAACCCCGAAACATACTCCCGTTCCATATGCGCCAAGCTTAGAGAAAGCTTTTCTTCCAGATACTGAAAGGGTCGTCAAAGCTGTAGTGGAAATAGTTGGAGATAGCCTATGAGTGCAAAAATCTATCCAATTACAATGCCAAAATGGGGTATGACGATGGAGGAAGGAATCGTAACAAGTTGGCTCGTAAACGAGGGTGAAATTGTAAACTTAGGCGATGAACTCGCTGAAATCGAGACAGAAAAACTTGCAAATGTTGTTGAGAGCCAAGCGTCCGGTATTCTGATGCGCCACTTGGTAAATGAAGGCGATACATACGCAGTTGGCAGTTTGCTTGGCATAATTGTGGATGGGGAAGTATCAGAGCAAGAAATATCACTATTTATCCAAAATTTTTCATCAAAACAAATCATCGAAAAAGACCGCTTACAAAATGCTAATAGCAATAAAACAATCAAAGTTGGAAACATAGAATTAAGTTTTTTGGAATTGGGTCCTGATGACACCGAAACGCAAGGTTTGGTTTTTGTTCATGGGTTTGGTGGCGACTTAAGCTCATGGAGCTTAAATCAAACAGGGCTTTCGGGTACATTTAGAACTCTGGCTTTTGATTTGCCTGGACACGGTAGTTCTGGTTTGCAAGTCTCTACAGGCTCAGTGACTGAGTTAGCAAACAAATTACTGCTTGCGATTGAAAAAAAGAAATTTGGGCCCATTCATCTAGTTGGGCACTCGCTTGGGGGAGCCATAGCTTTAATGATGGCTTTGCAAAAGCCCGAATTTATCAAAACTATTTCTCTTATCTGTCCTGTGTATAACGGATGCAACGTGAATATAGAGTTTCTTGATGGCTTCTTAGACGCTGATAGTAGGAAAGCCATGAAAGACGTTCTTGGAATGTTATATTTTGATACTAAAGCTATTAATCGAAAATTTATAGATGAAACTCTGCGTTTTAAAAGATTCGATGGGGCAAAGGAAGCACTGTTAAAAATCCGTGGCTCTAACTTTACCGAGAGTGGAGAGTATACAGGGAAAGATGCCGATCTCAAAGATATTGGTGTCCCGATTCAGATCATCAACGGAGGAAACGATAAAATAGTCTATCAAACTTCAGTTAATGATCTGCCTTCTAATGTCGAGGTTCACGAAATTGAAGGTACTGGACACATGCCACAAATGGAACAGTACGGGCAAGTAAACGACCTAATAAAGAGATTTGTGATCAATAATAGCGGTTAAGATAATGACTGATGGGATACCAGGTTTAGCAGGAATTGAGCATGTTGGTTTAACAGTGCCCAACCTTGAGGAGGCGAAACGCTTCTTCATCAATGTAATAGGATGTAAGCTGGTTTTTCAGGGAGATCCAATTAGTTCAAAGCCTGAGTTTATGAAAACACAGCTTTCTGTCTCTCCCGATGCAAGCTTAAAATATTGTTTTTTACGTTGCGAAAAAGGACCCAATCTAGAAATTTTTGAATACTGTGTCTCGGACCAAAAAAAACGAACACCTAAGAACAGTGATATTGGCGGACATCACTTAGCTTTTTACGTTGAGGATATTCATCAGGCGATAGAGTACCTTCAGTCAAAGAATGTCAAAATACAAGGTGACGTGAATTTTATCGACAAGGGAGCTGCGGCGGGCTCTTATTGGGTATATTTTTTGGCCCCATGGGGACTTCAATTAGAGCTTGTCAGTTTTCCTGACGGAAAAGCTTATGAAATGAATTCAAATATTCGGCTTTGGCACCCCAAAAGGCCGATAGAGTAAATTGGATTATTTAGGAGAACTAAATTGCGGGAAGCATCATTTTTCGGAGCACAATGGTTTTCAGAAAACTTTTTTAGCCACCCGTTGATTAAGCTTGGCTTAATCAACGGCCCCTTACTGAAAAGTCTCTATTTTTCGAAAATTTCTGAAGTTTTAGGAGCAAATAGCTAGTAATGGATTGGGGCGTAATAACATCATTTGATTTTGGCATTGTAAAAACATACCTGCCCGCACTTTTGAAAGGGCTCGGAAACAATATAATATTGACTGCACTTGGATTTCTGGCCGGTGGTATATTTTTAGCAATTCCCTTAGCACTTGCTAGTTTGTCAAAGTACCGGTTGATCAGTTGGCCAACAATTATGTTTGTCGAATTTTGGAGATCCACTCCGCTGTTGGTTCAAGCAATCTGGATGCATTTCGCCTTTCCAGTGATGACAGGACTTCAGACTTCCCCATTCCAGAGCGCTCTTATTGCACTAATTTTGAATGTTTCAGCTTACTGTTGTGAAATCTTCCGCGCAGGCATTTTGGGCGTACCAAGAGGGCAGTTTGAAGCATCATTTTCTCTAGGCCTCTCAAAAATACAAACTTGGTACACAGTTGTAATTCCTCAGGCAATTAGGATAATTGTTCCGCCACTGATTGGAACAATTATCTCTATTTTTAAGGCCACCGCAATTTTATCAGTATTGGCAATCAATGATATCATGCGTGCAGCTCAGAGGGTGAGTTCATATACATTTAAGCCCGTAGAAGTCTACACTACTGCTGCAATATTGGCATTCGCAGTGGGTTGCACGATTACCCTGTTTGGTCATTTTTTAGAGCAAAAATATAAGAATAAGGGGCACAAATTAAATGGAATTTAATTGGAAAATTACCCTGCAGAATAGTGATCTATTAATTCAAGGCATCATAATGACATTTCAGATTATATTGATAGCGCTAATTGTTGGTATTATTTTGGGATGTGTGATTTGCGCAGCTAGGCTTAGTAAATCTAATATTCTAGCAAAAATTGCCGCAGGCTACATTCTTTTCTTTCGCTCTACGCCAGAGATGATTTTGATATTTTGGGGTTACTTTTGCATTCCTATGATATTCGAAATAAGAGTTTCTGGTCTGTGGACTGGAAGTATAACTCTTGGACTTGTTACAGCAGCTTATTTAGCAGAAATCTTTAGAGCCGGCTTCAACTCTGTCCCTGTGGGTCAAATCGAGGCTGCAACCGCTTTAGGGTTAAAATTTTTTCCTAAATGGCGGTTCATAATTGCTCCGCAGCTTCTGAGGATAATGATCCCGCCAATGTTTAACTACTTCACAGAGCTGGTCAAAAATACAAGTCTTCTGTCAGGAATAGGCGTGGCGGAGCTCGCTCTGCAAGCATATCTTCTGGGTGGGCAAACATTCCGATATGTTGAATTTTTGTCCGCAATTGCAGTCTTATACTTTTTGCTCATTTTTCCACTAAGTTTCATATCCCGAAAACTGGAACTGAAAGGAGGCCAATAATCCGTGAATCAGTACTTTTTAATTAGAGAGCACCTCTCAACGCTCTCTATCCTTAAATCTGACTTTAAAGGAGGACAAGTCAATGAAATATATAACTCGATTTAAGCTACTCGTCGCTTCGTTGGTTGCAATTTCAATGTCATCAACTGTCGCAAATGCAGATTTAATCCCTGAAATTCAAGATCGAGGGGTTTTAAAAGTTGGCATGGCAGAAAGCCCGCCTTGGCAATCTCCAAACCCGTCTAGCGGAGAATATGAGGGCTTTAACGTAGATTTGGCACAAAGAGCCGCTGATCTGATGGGAGTAAAGTTAGAGGTTGTACCCGCAACGTGGTCAACTTTAATTCCTGGTTTGACTGCAAAGCAGTATGATGTTGTTTTTGCGAACTTATTTGCAACGCCACAGCGCGCCCTGGTTGTCAACTTTACAGAACCCTATTCCACCTATGGCTTTCATATAGTGGTCAATTCTGCATCAGCACTAAAATCGCTTGAAGACTTAGACTCACCAGAGGTAACTTTTGTTGGAATGAGCGGTACAGTCGAAGAAAGTTATCCCAAGGAATTGTATCCTTCCGCTAAGGTGAAAGGCATAGCGACCAACGATATCGCAGCATGGATTGGTGAAGTTGCATCTGGCCAAGCGGATGCTGCGTTTCTTGATCCAGGAACGTTTAAAATCCTCACAACCAAGAACCCTGCTCTGGGTGAAAGATTGAGGACACTGAATGCAGAAAACGAATTGGTAAAACCAGTAGGCTTAGCCTATGCGGTGCGACCTGAAGATACGCATATGCTTCAATTTCTGAACACCTTTATAAAGGATTTCGTCCGAAATGGTGAACATATAACTCTTCGCGATGAGTGGTTTGAAATTCTCGCTAAACGCAATTGAACAAAATAAAAAGCATCCCGATCGTGTATTATTCGGGGTGCTTTCCAACGGAGAGCGACTGATGACGTTTAAAAGTTTTAAAACAGCCCATGTTTCAAATCACAATGTAAATAAGCCATACAATTATGGTGAGGTGGAAAGGCAAATACTCAGTTTAAAAGGCTTTTCTGCTGCCATATCTGAAATTTCTGCATGGCCCCAATACGCGCCAACGCCACTTGTTTGTTTGGATAGCATGTCAAAAAGGTTAAATTTGCGAAGACTTTATCACAAAGATGAAGGTGAGCGCTTCGAATTGAAAAGTTTCAAAGCATTAGGAGGCGCCTATGCGATTTCGCACATATTAAAAGATAATTTGGCCAAAAAACATAGTTTGAGCGATGTTTCTACAAGCGATTTATTGAACAAAAAGTATAATGGCATTACCTCTAAAATTACGTTTTGTGCTGCGACAGACGGCAATCATGGACGATCAGTTGCGTGGGGTGCAAATATGTTTGGGTCAAGCTCAAAAATTTATTTACACAGTGGCGTAAGTGACAGTCGCGAGATGGAGATAGCCAAGTATGGTGCTGATATTGTTAGGGTGAAAGGCACTTACGATGACTCAGTTAGGCAGTGTGCCGCCGATTCTGAGAAATATTCTTGGAGCTTAGTTGCAGACACAAATGCAGGTGGCGGAGATGACGAGGTGCCTAGGTTGGTTATGCAAGGATATACTGTCATGGCACAGGAAATTATTGATCAATTAGAAGATGAAATGCCTACCCACATATTTGTGCCCGGGGGTGTAGGTGGTTTAGCAGCTGCAGTAGCTTCCCATTTCAGCGAAAGTTTGGGAGTTAGAAAACCAAAAATAATAGTCGTTGAACCGAATGCAGCCAGCTGTATTTTTAACAGTGTCGCAAATTCTCAAATCACCCAAGCAGACGGCGATTTAGACACATTCATGGCTTGCCTTTCCGCCGGTGAGGTTTCGCCAATAGCCTGGCCAATAATAAAAGCTCAAGTAGACGATGTAATTTCTATCCCTGATGATGCCGCGATCGAAGCCATGAAAATTTTAGCAAAACCGGAATCTATAGATCCACCGATTAACGCTGGAGAGTCCGGAGTGGCGGCTATTGCCGGTATCATATCTTGTGCACAGAAACCTGAGTTGCGCACAAAATTAGGCCTTAAAGATACTTCAGTGGTGGTGGCAATTGGTAGTGAGGGCGTCACCGACTCCAAAACGTTTGAGCGAATTACTGGTCTCAAGGTCACGTAATATCGGTACTAGCCTACTTGCCATCCCCCGTCGACAACAATTGATTGTCCAGTTACATAGTTAGAGAGGTTACTTGCCAAATACACATATGTACCAGCTAAATCTGACATTGACCCAAGATGACCGATTGGAATTTTACTGGTCAAGTCAGACCTCACTTCGGATACTGATTTACCAGTAATTTCTGCTCGCTCAATAAACAACTTTTCAATCATTTCTGTTTGCATCTGCCCAGGGCAAACACAATTGGTTAATATATTGTGTGATGCAAGTTCTGCAGCTAGACACTGCATCATACCAATCATTCCAAATTTAGATGCAGAGTACGCAGTATTCTCTTGCCCTCCCCTCAGCCCAAAAAGCGATGACGTAAAAATTACACGTCCGCCTGTGTTTTGTTTGACTAACTGTTCAGTAAAAATCTTTGCCGTGGTAAAAGCTCCAATTAAATTAGTTTCTAACACGGAGCTGAGAATATTTATTTCAGTATTTATAAAATGACTAAGATGCAAAATTCCCGCATTCGGCACAACGATGTCCACCTTTCCAAAGGCTTTCAGTGTTTGCTCAAGTACAGACCGAGTTTCGTTTTCATTTGTCACGTCCAACTTTATTGGTAATACAGGGCCCGATATGCTTTTTGCGGACTTTTGTAATTTTTCTTGATCAACATCTGTCAGAACTATGGACGCCCCATTTTCAGAAAAAGCTGTTGCTACTGCTAGGCCAATACCACCTGCACCTCCAGTAATTACCGCAACTTTGCCATCCAGCAGCTTGTTTTGCAAATTTAATGCACCTCACACATACTTAATATTATGTGGAAATTTCCTATCAGATTGTATTAACTTTGTAAAAGGTTTCAAACGAGATCGGATTATATAATGAGCATTTTGAGAAATAGCGATGATTTCAAGTTGGTTGCAAATCAAATAAGTATTTATATGGAGGATAGACAAAATGATTTGTTGAAATTTTGTAGTGAACTTACAGAATGTGACTCTATAAATCCTCCAGGATGCACCATAAAAACATCTAGGGTGATACAAAAATTCTTTGAAGAACGTGAAATTACATCGCAGCTGTTAGGGAGTGATGCGCAAAAACCAAACGTTATTGCTGAAGTTTCATCTGATAATCTTGGTAAACATCTTATTTTAAACGGGCACATGGATACAGTGAGCCCTGGAAATGAGGCTGATTGGTCAGTTCCAATATTAAAATCTTCACTCCAAGATGGTAAGTTAATGGGGCTTGGGGTTGGAAATATGAAAGCAGGGACCGCTGCTATGGCTCTAGCCTTTTCATGGCTGTACACAAATGTGGGAATGTGGTCGGGCAAGGTAAGTTATACTGCGGTTGCAGACGAGACAGTTTTCGGGGATTTTGGAGCGGCTTGGCTTTTGTCAGAGCATACCAGATTTAAAGGAGACGCAGTAATTTGCGGCGAAGGGGCTGGCGAAATGAATATCGCTTTAGCCGAAAAGGGCCTTTTGTGGATTGAAATTAAAACAAAGGCAAAATCTGGACAAGGCATGCTTGCAAACACCGGCACGTCAGCGATTACAAAATTATGCCAAATAGTTTCATCAATAGACAAATGGAACCAAATTTTTGCGAACCTGCCTGAAAATCTGGCTTATATTTCGGGTGGCAAAAATAATGAGGGCTTAAGATTGTCTGTAAATGTTGGTGAAGTCAGTGGAGGACATTTTATAAGTCAAATTGCTACAGATGCCTCCGCAAAAATTGACATTAGAATTCCACCAGGCTTAACGATCCAGGAAATATGTGCTTGGCTGGACGAAATATGCGCAAATGCAACGGATACCTCGTGGCGTATGATTAAGGGATGGAATCCAAGTTGGACAGGCAAGGAAACTGAAATAGCCACCGCGATAAAGACAGCCGCCCAAGAAGTTTTGTCAGAAAATAAATGCCCAGTGGTTCGTTTGCCAGCCAGTGATGCTAGCCGCTGGCGCGCCTTAGGCGTTCCGGCGGTATGTATTGGACCACAGCCTAATCTGGTTTCGGGCGTGGATGATTTTGCCTGGGTTAAAGATGTAACTAATAGTGCTAAAATTTATGCACTCAGCTCTTGGATTTATCTCAATACGTAAATTTGAAACATAAATATGTCATGGATCACCGGGGTTCTGAGCAAAAAGAGTAAATAAAATAACACAACTATGCTCTGCAAAAACACGTCGAGAAACCGCGTGCCAAAAACCACCGATGAAGGGCAAAAAACGCTGACGATTGCACGGTGGTTTATCGACCGGACCTCGGACCGTCGAAGGCCTAGCGCGGATCGCGGCGGTTCACTGGAAACACGGTCTGCGGTCGAAAAAGTTTGTCCAGCAGCGAGCAAAGATTTGGAAGGATCTCCGTGAAATCGAAGCGCGGATACGGGCTGACGGTTTGATTTAAATCTCAGTTAGCGTGGCCTATTACTCACTTAAAAATCAGATTGGAATAGACCCTTGAAAGCGGTCCACCAGCTGGGGTGGTTTTGTCCCATAATTTGGGGATTTTTCATCATAATTTCCCTGTTCATCATAATTAATTCCCTGTTCTGAAAAGCCATAATTCGTTTAGATTGCCAATAAACACTGGTGTTATTTAGGATTGCTCACCGGATTGGCGTGCAAATTCCCGGTTTATTTCCCTGTTATCAGGGAAATTTTGCCAGAGCAGAGAGCTTTCAGGACTGAGCGCTGCGCCATAACCTTCACCACACATGATGTAACTCACT
>MDSW01079444.1_pt1 | contig 10100 bp, 9 predicted proteins | sample 811171 | NCBI WGS metagenome assembly MDSW01 (sample SAMN05326641, study PRJNA326480) | marine metagenome | isolation source: seawater | place: Atlantic Ocean: North West | collected 2012 | reverse complement strand
CAACAATACTCAGTGGTACTTCTGGATCCATACATTTTTTGAGTGAATCACGTACATTTTCTACATTGACGGTACTCATGAGAAAAAGTCACATGAAATGAATAAAAACTTGATGATAATTAGCTTGGAATAATTTCTGAGTCAATATTATTGGGATACACAATATTCAATAAAAGTTAGCATATATGAAAAAAAATTAAATTTTTAAAAGCATATTCTGATTTGATGTTTGAAATGAATTGTATGAAAGATTATTAAATAAATGGATTATACAAAATTATTGCAACCTAACGTTTTTTTTCTTATTATAGATTCATTTAGAAATGATGAATTTGAAAAATTTTGTAAAAAATTTCCGAATTCACACCTAAATAAATTAGTTAAAAATGGAGTTTATTTTTCACAGACAATAAGTTCAGCAGATGCAACGTTATTGTCATTATCTAGTATGTTAACAGGGAAATTTTCATTTAAAACAGGAATAAAATCTGAAAAATTAAATAAATTAAAACCAAATGTTAGAACACTATTCCAAATACTAAAAGATCAAAATTATCATTTGTATGGATATAATCCAACAGTTGTTAATTTAGCAAATCTACTTCCAAAATTTGAAAACAGTGATAGCTCTAAAGAAAGTTCTCCAAGAATTACCGATATAGGTAACAAAATTATAGAAAAATTAAACGAGTTAGAAGAACCATGGGCCATGTTTGTCCATATAACAGATTTGCATGAACCAATAATTATTCCAAAACAATTTGATAACCCAGAATATGGATCTAGTCAATATGAAAAACAAATTTTTGCAATAGATCATAAAATTGGAGAACTAATAGATAACATGGATTTACAAAAAACACAACTTATTGTTACTGCAGATCATGGAACATATTTAAAAAATATCATCATTGATGAAAAAAATATTAATTTTGAAGATAATATAAAATCAGAAGTTTTTAAAAAAGAAATTGGTAAAAAAATTCCAAAGTTTTTAAAACCATTAAAGGATAAAGTATTTTTTTCTCAGATAGAGCATAATAGAAAAATGAAATTAGAAAAAATTAAAAATATGAATTTAAATCATTATGAGGAAAGAAATCTAACTTCAGAAAAATTTAGTACTGAACATAGCTTATTTGATGAATTGTTATTAGTTCCATTGATATTTGCAGGCAGCGAGTGTAAATCTAAGAGAGTTTATCAACAAGTAAGAACTGTAGATATACTACCAACACTATTAGAAATTTTAAAAATTAAATTTAATGAAAATGAATTGGATGGACATTCACTATACGGATTAATGAATGGAGAGAAAAATAATGAGAACATAGCTTATGTAGAATCCAATCCTTTGATTCAACTAGAATCAGACGATGTAATAGGAATAAGAACATCAAAATACAAATATTTTCGAGATTCAATTAATCCAGAAAAAAGAATTCACCTGTATGATCTACAAAATGATCCATTTGAAAATGAGAATATTTCAAACAGAAACATGGAACTTGTAAAGAAGTTTGAAAAAGAATTACAGGATATGATAAATTATGAAAATTTCGAATCCGATGACGACCAGGATGAGGAAATTTATGAAGAACTAAAAAAAATGGGATATGCTTAGACTGAATTTTGATTATTAATTTGCTTCAAAATATCAATAATATCATTTTTTGAAACTTCTAATGGATTATTATCCAAATGTTTTCTATCAGATAAAATTAATTCAGAAGCATTATCTAAGTTTTGATTAATAGAAATTTTTTCAAAATTTAACACTTTAACTAGATTTTTGAATCTAAGATAAAATTGTGATTTATTAAAATTGTGTGCTGCAATAGTTGTAAAAGCTAAAGCATGACCATGGGAAATACCTTCATTAGAAAAAACATATGATAAAGCATGACCAAAAGTAGTCGAACTATTTCCAAATCCTAAACCAGATATCATTGAACCAAGTGCAAGTTTTTCGGGATTTTTATTCAAAATTGCATCTTCTAAAATGTCGAAAGCCGTACTACAAAGAAACTTTGTGTATGGATTAGATAATTTACTATCATATGCTTCTGTGCACTGCGCACATGCATCAATAACAGAATTTTTTAAAGTTTCAGTATTCATAATTTCTGCAAAATTTGAATCAACTATTGCAACATCAGCAAATAATTGATCATCATGAAAACTCTTTTTTAATCCATTTACCTTTAAAACAGATATTCTTGTTACTTCACTGCCACTACCAAAATTTGTAGGAATTAAAATTTTTTGTTTTTTTAACTTGTATGCAACATATTTAGCAACATCCAATACACTACCTCCACCTAGACCAACAACAGTTGTAAAATCTTTTTTTTGAAAAATTTCTATAATTTTATTAACAGTTTCAATTGAAGGATTAGGTTCAACTTGATCATAAATCAATGATGGTTCAAAATTAATATAAGAAAACCAGTTTCGATTTTTTGCTCCAGAGGAAGTGATTAGTAAAGAATTTTTTGGAAAATTGTACTCTGAGGCTGAATTTTTTCCATATACGATGTTAGGTGGTTGTTTTATTGTAAACATAGAATATGTTAATGGAATATTTTTTATAAGTTAAAATGTTGTTGTAATCAGGACTTTTAGAATGGAAAATCCAGACATATTACAAAAATTAATTGAAACTAAACCAATTTTGAGAGTGGGAGGAGCATTTGATTCAATGTCTGCAAAATTAGTAGAAATAAATAATTTTGATGCAATTTGGGCAGGTAGTTTTGCTATTTCTGCGACCCATGCTTTACCAGATGCAAGTATCTTAACAATGACAGAGTTTTTGAATGCATCCTCCAATATTGTAGAATCCTGTAAAATTCCAGTAATAGCAGATTGTGATACAGGATATGGTGGACCAACAAATGTTTCACATACAGTAAGAAAATTTGAAAGTGCCGGAGTATCAGCAATTTGTATTGAAGATAAAATTTTTCCTAAACAAAATAGTTTGCTAAAAGGAGGAAAACAAAAATTAATTTCTGAAAAAGAATTTGTTGCAAAGATTTTAGCAGCAAAAGATGCCAAAATTAACGACAACTTTATGATTATTGCTAGAACAGAAGCCTTGATAGCAGAAGTTGGTATGGATGAAGCAATACAAAGAGCAGATGCATATGAGAATGCTGGAGCAGATGCAATACTAATTCATTCAAAAAAAGAAACACCTGATGAAATAATTGAATTTTCAGAATTATGGAAAGGAAATATTCCATTAGTAGTTGTTCCTACTACATATCCTACAGTATCAGTAGAAGAATTAATTAAAAATAAATTCAAGATGGTGATTTATGCAAATCAGAGTTTAAGAGCATCATACTTAGCCATGAATAAAGTTCTAAAAGAAATAAAAAATTCGGAACGAATTAGCGAGATCAAACAGGAAATGACCTCAATGGAAAAAATTTTTGAATTACAAGAGATGTATGAAATAACAAATCAAGAAAAGAATATTGAACAAGATTTAAAAAAAATGGGATATATTGATGAATGAGAAAACACAGAAAGAAATTTTTAAATTTTTTGCGAAAAATAAAATAGAAAATTTTGTTGGAGTTCCAGATTCAACATTGAAACATTTTATATCTGAAGGAATAAAACATGAAAAAATCTTAATTGCAAATAGAGAAGAAGAAGCAATTGGAATTGGTACAGGTATGATTCTGGCAGACAGTCCTACAATCATGTTTATGCAAAATGCAGGATTTGCAAATTCCATTAGTACAATTACATCGCTTGTTCAACTATATCAAATTCCAATGATTTTTTTAATTGGTTGGAGAGGATATCTAAAAGATGATGCACCAGAACATGAAAAAATTGGAAGGATTCAACCTAAATTATTAAAAAATCTAGAACTTGAAAATAGAGTTTTGAATGAAAAATCATGGAAAAAAGATTGCAAATGGGCATTAGAAAAAATGAAAAAAAATACACCAGTAGCATTGATAATTAGGAGGGAATTTCTTGATTAGGAAAGAAGCCGTAGAAATAGTTTGCAAATTTCTTAAAGATGAAATTGTTGTTTCTGCAAATGGATTCATAAGTAGAGATGTTTTTTCTAGCCTTGAAAAAAATTCAAATTTTTACATGATAGGATCTATGGGTCTAGCCTCATCAATTGGTTTAGGTATTGCTTTAAAAAAACCCAAGAAAAAAATTTTTGTTTTTGATGGAGACGGAAATATTTTGATGAATTTGGGCTCATTAGTTACAATTGGTTCATTACAACCAAGAAATCTAATTCACATAATTTTTGACAATAAAATACATGAATCAACAGGAGGTCAACCAACACATTCACGAAATAATAATATTTCAAAAATTGCTAAAATTAACGATTATAGTATTTTTACGGCCAATACAAAGAAAACACTTGAAAACACGATGAAAAGAATTCAAAAAATTAAAGGTCCCATTTTGATTCATGTTCATATTACTAAAAGTAAAGAAAAAAGTTCAAGAGTTGATATACTTCCAAAAGAAATTACAAATAGATTTATGAATTCAATAAAATGAATGCAATAATAATAGCTGCAGGTTCAGGGAAGCGTATTAGTGATGATGTTAAATCAATACCAAAATCAATGATTAATGTTAATGGAAAGCCAATTATTAATTTCCAAATTGAAGTATTAAAAAAATCAGGAATTAAAAAAATTTTTGTTATTACAGGAAAATATCATGAAAAATTTAATGTAAATAATGTTGAATATGTTCATGATAAAGAACATGAAAAACATGACATTTTAGGTAGTTTAATGGAAGGAAAAGAGTTTTTGAAAGGTGATGTAGTGATTTTATATTCAGACATAATTTTTGAAGAGAAAATTATTCAACAAATTTTAGAATCAAACGATGATATTTCTATTGCAATAGATATGGACTGGAAAAAATACTACAAACACAGAAGCGAACACCCAGAATCGGAAGCTGAAAATGTTTTGTTAGATTCAGAAGAAAATATTATTGAAATTAAAAAAAATATTAAAAATGAAAAAATGAAAATTGGTGAATTTCTAGGAATAATGAAAGTTACTAATCAAGGGTCTGAAATATTTGTAAAAAAATATGAGGATATATCAGAAAAACATGAAGGAAATTTTCATAATGCTTCTTCAATTTCAAAAGCATATCTTACAGATATGCTACAGGAATTAATTGATTCAAAGATAAACATTGAACCAGTTTTTGTGGAAGGAAAATGGTGCGAAATAGACACCATGCAAGATTTGAAAATTGCTGAAGAGTTGTTTAATAATTAATCTCGTGTTTTAATTAATTGAGTAAGATTTTTCCATAAACTATCTTGAATTTTTTCTCCTGTATCAATTAGGTTTCTGTTTTCATGAGGATCCTGTTCAAGATTGTATAATTCCTTTGTATCATCATGTTCATTAAAAATTAATTTCCATTTGGAGGTACGAATTGATTTTACATTTGGTTCTTTTGGAGGAACTTTATCATGTAGAGGATTTCCTGTTTCAGAAAATGCAAAACTTTCAGGAATAGATGAACCGTTAATCAGTGGTAATAATGAAACACCATCTAAATCACCGGAATTATTGTCCAAAGGAATTTTTAATACATCTAAAATGGTTGGTAAGAAATCTATTGTTCTAGTTTGTTGTTTAATTTCAGTTGAGGGCAGATCTTTGGAAAGAAAATACGTGAAGGTTCTCAGCGTATAATCATAACAAAAAGCACCATAAGCATGTTCACCAAATTTTTCGCCAGTACTTACACCATGATCAGACATGATAAGAATTAGAGAGTTTTCATCTAGCGATAATTTTTTGATTTCATTTAAAATGGATTCTAAATAAATTTCAGCTTTATTGAATAATTTCGAATATCTACTTTTATTCAATTCAACATTTTCAAAAAATTCTTCACTATGGTTATGATATACATCTAAAACTTCTTTTTTTATTCCAGTGTGAATATTACTGAAATGGAGATAAACAAAAAAGTTTTTTTCATTAGAAAGTTTTTTCATTTGATGCAATAATGAAATATGGTTTGATGTAAGATCATCTTTTTCTTCATCATGAATATGAAATTCATCAAATCCTTGTTTTGGAACGATTAATTTGTTGATAACATCTGCATGAGTATAGAAATTATGTTCATGTAGATATTCAGTCAGAGTCTTAAATTGATTTTTTTTAAATTTGTAAGTTGACCAGTAACTATTTGTTCCAGTTCTACTTCCATAACAACCGCTAAAAACCGCGTGCATTGCAGCAATTGTGTGTGGTCCATAAGTAATTGATTGAGATAAAAAGACGGATTTTGATTTAATATTTGAAAATGTTTCGGATTTTGACGCATAGTCCAATCTTCCACCATCAATCATAATAATAATAAGATTTTTTTTCATTCTAAGTTCATCAATTCATTTTTTTCCTTTAGTATCAAACCATTGCATAGTTTCAGAAATTGCGCGCTCTGCATTCTTTTTTCCAACAATAGATAATTCTCTCTGAGATTCTCCAGCTACTTTTCCTCCAATTCTTAAAACAAGTAATTTACCTAAACCACTAAAATTGTGAGAAATGAATGGTTTGATGTATAGAGAATCTCCAGGTTGAATTTCTTCATTATGTTTTTTTCCTTGAATTATCCAGTTTATGGTAATAGATGAGGTTCCAATATTGTATACATATTGGTGCAGTCCAGATTTAAGATCTAATTCTTCATTATTATTTTTAAGAATGCTTATTTCAAATGCTTTTGAGAAAGGTAAACTAGTAGATGAAGCGAGTTCACGAAATTCGTAAGATTTAGTATCTTCAGGATAAACCCATTTTGGTTCGTCATTTTTATTTTTGATCACAACTTTATCTTCGATTTTATCATTTGGAATTAAATCACGAATGTTAATAGTTAATGCACTAGCAATTTTTTCATATTGAGAAAATGTTGGTAGGGATTCACCACTCTCAAATTTTTCAATATCTTCTATCGATATTGAGGTTCTTCTTGATAATTCATTAATTGAAAAATTTGCAGAATCTCTATGAAAAACTAACAATGATGCACTGGAGTTTTCTTTTGATGAGAAATCAAGTGCAAATTCAGAACCTAATCCTGAAAGGGAAGAAAGTTCTTGTTGTGGCTCTCCAGTTAATTTTCCACCATATGTTAAAGCAAGGATAAGACCGTTAGGATTTCCATCACCACGTGTTGCAAAAGTATGAGGAATAAATGGAGTGATATACATGGAATCACCAGTATTCATCACTGCAGTACATTTTTTTCCAGATTCATCTCTATAATAGAAATTTACATTTCCAATGAAATATGTGAATTGGTGTAAGAAATGTCCATTGTTCCATTGTAGTTTGGAATTTTCAGGATCATTATCATTAACATAACATAATTCTTCAATCCATTCAGGTCTAAACGGTGCAATTTTACTCATTGCCGTATCTCTATATTCATAGTACGGTTTTCCAGCACGTTCCATAACACGTTTAGATTTTTCAGAGTTTTGTGCCGTCATAATTTTAATTCCTTGAGGACAATCATCTTCGATAATAAAGAAATCTCTCTTATTTACAGGCCAAATTTTTGTAGCACGTTCTATGATTTCATAAGACAAATCTGATTTTCCTTCAATAATTGCAGTAATTGTTTCCAACGAAATACCTAATTCTTCTGCTGCATCTTCAGGACGTCTCTTAATATCATTAAGAATTCCTAGAAAATTTGATCCAGACTTTAGCCTTGAAAAATCATCAGAAAGCGTTGTATCCAGCATAATGAAATTTTATGATAGTGTTAATTATAATTTGTTGTTTTTTGATTAGAGTATAATGTTGAAATTAGAAAAAATGATCACCGCTAACGGAACCAGAAGGATGAAAGGTGAAATAAAATCCTTGAATATGAGGATTGTCAGCAGTTGCAGTCATCCATCCATTTGTTTTGAAGAATTTTTTTAATTCTTCATCATCTTCTAAAGATAATTTGAATTCTTGATATGGCTCTAAAGAAATACTTCTCGAAATAGATTCGGAGTCATTTTCATGATAAAAATTTAATGAAATCTTAGCAGGTTTTGAATAGCTCTTATTATTTGAAAAATTTGCTAATGAGATTATGCATGAGCCATTTTTGAATAAAGGAGACCAGTGAAATGAGCCAGGTTTTTTTTCTATATTTGGATTTCCTAGATTAGAGTTAAAACAGATATTGCAAGGCAGTTTTGATTTAATTTCAGAATTTCCTACATTTAATCCAAATTTTATTCTTGTAGGAATTTTTTTCTCATAAAACTTTGTGATAACTCTTGCACATGAAATTTCATTTCGTGGTAAATTGAGTTTTGTTATTAATTCTTTGAATTTAATTTTGATTAATTTGGAATCGTGACTCTTAACTTTTTGAAATTCTGGATCTTCAAATAATTTTTTTCCATTAATTGAATAAATTTCAAGATGTAAAACATATTCAGATGGTGAAAAATTTGGATATATGACTAAATCTGTAAACTGATTATTATTCAAAAATAGTGGAAAATATACTGATGAATCATAAAAATTTTCATCTATTCGATTCCAGAAATCAGTATCACTAGTACAAGACGAGCAATCATAGTAAGAATGAGTGAAGCTTACCGAAGGAAATGAATTTTGTATATTTCCAACTAACAATCTAGGATAAAATCCCTCAAAGTTATGTTTCAAAGAAATTGAACCAGAAAGATTTCCTAATAATTGATTTAGATTTGGGATAAAATCTTTTAGAAAAATAAATTTAGTTTCATATGGTTTAATCTCATCTAATTGAAATGAGCCAGAAAATTTTTCGGAATTAGAATTTGTAATAATATATTCAATTTTCCCACATTGATTTAAAATAGGACCGTTTACAAATGATAAGAAACTATTCAAATCATCATTAGAATAAATGTCAAATCCTGTTTCAGGTACGGAGATTTGTTCATTTTCATGAAGATCTTCAAAATCATTGTAAATTCTACCTAAAGTATGAACACATGTGTTAAATTCATCATTATAATATTCAAGAACCAATGCAGGATAAGGAAAAACCATATCTTGTGTTGTAAAAAATTCAGTTTCTATTGAACCAATAAAATTTTCATCTTTAGGAATTTGAATATCATCTAATAATGAATTTAAGGTAATTGAGAAAGCTTGAACAGATGAAATTATTTTAGATTTTCGATATAAAGTGTTACCAATCTGATCTCTCAGAGTAATTAGCAGATGAACTTCAGGAATTTTTCTTTTGATTAACCAATATCCAAGAAAGTTTATTCTAGAAGTATAATTTTCATTTCTAACTACTGGAAAAACTGCAGAACTTCTCAGAATTGGTTTTCTTGTATTATCAATTTTTTCACCAAATTCTTTTCTGGAACTCAGATGACTGTAATAGCTTTTCATATTTTTGATTTAATTTTAAGATATTTAAAAGGAATTGATATTTTCTTAGTTCTATTTGAATTAGAAAAATGATTTTATTGACGATTCAAAGGGAGATTTTGCAACACCTTTCTCGGTAATTATTCCAGCAATAAGTTCTGGAGGGGTCATATCAAATGCAGGATTTATTACATCAATTCCATCAGGTGCTGTTTTTTTATCACCAATACCAGTAACTTCTGTACCTTTTCTTTGCTCAATAATTACATCTTCAGGATTGCTTTTCATATCAAAAGTTGAAAGTGGGGCTGCAACGTAAAAAGGAATGTTATGTTGTTTTGCCATTGTTGCAACTTGATAAGTTCCAATTTTATTAAAAACATGTCCAGTTCTAAGAATTCTATCAGCACCGACAACGATTTTATCCACAAGACCATTTGCCATTGAATAGCCAACTGCCGTATCTGGAATAAGACTCACATCGATTCCATCATGTTTTAATTCAAATGCAGTTAATCTTGAACCTTGTTGAATTGGTCGAGTTTCAGTAGCAATTACTTTAATATTTTTACCACTATCTTTCGTTGCACGAATAACTCCCAAAGCAGTACCATAACCAACAGTAGCCAATGCACCAGCATTACAATGAGTCATTATGGTATCATTATCATT
>MDSW01000093.1_pt1 | contig 10100 bp, 10 predicted proteins | sample 811171 | NCBI WGS metagenome assembly MDSW01 (sample SAMN05326641, study PRJNA326480) | marine metagenome | isolation source: seawater | place: Atlantic Ocean: North West | collected 2012 | reverse complement strand
CTCTTACCGCACCTTTTCACCCTTGCCTCGATCAGGCGGTCTATTCTCTGTGGCACTATCCCTGAGGTTTCCCTCGCCAGATGTTATCTGGCACCGCATTCTTAAAGAGCCCGGACTTTCCTCTCTTGTTTACTCAACAAAAGCGACTAATCAATTGTCTGGCAGTAAGCTTTTAAGAAAAAAAGGCTAATAAATCAAGAGTTTTTTAATGTTTTTTAGACAAATTTTGAGCAATAACTAAACATTCTTTGTCAATAATACCATTTATTAACTCTTTTCTGAAATGTCTTTGAAAAGCTTTTATAACCTTATGTTTTTTTAAAGAATAACGATACCCCATTCTATAAATATATTTGCTAAATTTAATTTTGTCATTTGATGTAGCATTTACCTTTCTAAATTTTTTAAGAGCGTCCATTTTGCAATTATGCCAAATTCCTATTTTTTTATTTGCTAGCTCTTTCCAAGGAAATTTTTCTCCAGGATCAATTTTTCTTGATGGTGCAATATCTAAATGACCTACTATATTTCTTTTTTTTATTTTATATTTTTTTATTAGTTGTTTGCAAACTGTGATTAAACTTAATAGCTGTTTTTTTTTAAAATTAGTGTAGCCAAATTTATGTCCCTTATTAACTAATTCAATGCCAATTGAATTTTTATTTAAATTTTTATATTTTCCCCAATGAGATTTTCCAGCATGCCAAGCAATTCTATTATCATCTACCAATCTATAAACTTTACCATTTTGAGTTATTAAAAAATGGCTGCTTACCTCAGAATTTTTATTACGAAGTCTATTTATAGATTCTCGCTCAGATTGCATTCCTGTATAGTGGATTACTAATACTTTTATTGAATTATATGGTCTTTTCTTTTTTACAAAATTAGGTGAGTAAAACTTAATAATTTTCATCTTGTCAAATTTTAACTAAAACTTTATAAATACAACCCATTGTTGACATAATTTTAACTATTTATTGTTAAGAATTAATATATATCATAGTTATAGGTACTGAATGATAAGAAAAATTATATATATTTCAATTATGGCATTGTTGCTGCAAGTTAATGTAGCAAAAGCTGGTACTACTGGCAGTGAAGAATTAAGTTCATCATCAAAAGATACAGCAGAAGAATGCTTTGAAGGTTTTAGCAGAGCTATGTTTAAATTTAATCATGGGTTAGATAAAGCTTTGTTTGAACCAATAGCAAAAGGTTATAGGGCAATCCCCGCTCCAATTAGAAAAGGAACTGGAAATGCCGTAGATAATTTGCGTTCTCTCTTAACTCTTTCAAATCACCTTTTACAAGGTGATTTTCGTGAAGCTGGAACTACTGCTGGAAGGTTTGCTGTGAACACGACTGTAGGAATTTTAGGAGTGTTTGACCCCGCTTCGAGAATGGGACTCGAAGAACAGGGCAAAGAAGATTTTGGACAAACATTAGGGGCTTGGGGAACTGAAAGTGGTTGTTATTTTGTACTTCCAGTTTTAGGTCCAACGACCACTAGAGATGCTGTCGGTTTAATAGGTAATGCCTTCTTAGACCCAGTTTATCACATCACTCATGATACAGAAATTGGTAATGGAATAGTTGGAAATGATACTTACTCCGAACATAATTATTACTACTACAGAGGAACAGGCGCAGTAGACTTTAGAGCAAAGAATATTGAATCTTTTGATAGTCTTGAAAAAAATTCGATCGACCTTTACGCATCATTAAAAAGCCTTTACTTGCAGAATAGAAATAAACTAATAACAAATTCTAAATCTACAGTTGAGACTCAGGATGATAGTGACTGGGAAGAAATAGATACTAATTAGTTTATCTAAAATAAATTATTATGAAAAAAAAATTTCTTCTAGTTATTTTTTTATTTTTAGGAATTGCGCAACAGTCTTTAGCATACAGCTCTGATCCAAAGGCATTTATAGGTGAAATAGTTGATGAAGCTAAAAAAGTACTGGTAGAATCAAACAGCAAAGAATTTAAAACAAAAAAACTTTCTGAAATTGCTTTAAAAGTAGTCGATATTAAGGGTATAGGTTTTTATACTTTAGGCAAGTATAGAAAAAATTTATCTGACGAACAAAAAAATCAATATTCAATATTATTTCAAGAATACTTTTTAAAAAGTTTTACTTCTAGATTGTCTGATTATTCTGACCCAAAAATTGAAGTAATTGATACTGAAATTTTAAATCCAAAATATACAATAGTAAAAAGTATTTTATTGGCAACTGATAAAAAGCCTGAGGTAAAAATTGATTGGAGAGTTTATACTAAAAATCCTGACAAACCCTTGATTAGAGATTTAATAATTGAAGGATTAAGTTTAGCTAGAACCCAGAAAGAAGAGTTTGCTTCTGTAATTGAAAGTAATAATGGTGATGTTTCTAAATTGTTTATTACCCTAAAAGAATTTGTAAATAAATAGCATATCAAAAAAATTAACTTGTGGAAGAAAAAGTTAGAATTTTAAAAAAGTTAGAGAATGACAATACTAGGCCAGTATTGTTTAAAGAATCTTTTGGTGGAAGTGAAAATCAAATGAGATTTTTATTGAAGTATCTGCCCGATGAAAGTTTTAAAGACATTAATCTTATTTTAAATAATAGTGATTACGATTTAATAGAAAAAGATAAAATTAATGTCCTGTGGGTTCAACATTTTGTTAATCAAAAAGAAATTAAAAATTTAAGCTCAGAAGATTATATTAATAAACTAGATTTTATTGTTTTTAATTCTAATTGGAATTTTGAAAAATTTTTTTACCAATTTAAAATTCCTGAACACAAATCACTAGTTATAAGAAATGCAATAGAAAAAATTGAATTCCAAGAAAAACCTAAAAATAAAATTAGCTTAATTTATCACACAACTCCTTGGCGTGGACTTGAGCTTCTACTTGACGTTTTTAAAAATATAAATGATGTGAACGTTGAACTTAATATTTGTTCTTCAACTAAAATTTATGGAAAAAAATTCGATGATATAGCAAAAAAAGATTATGAAGTAATTTTTGAAAAATGCAAAAAAACAAAGAATATTAATTATTTTGGATTTATAAATAATGAAGAAATAATAAAACTTTTAAAAAAAATGCATATTTATTCTTTTCCCAGTATATGGCCTGAAACAAGTTGTATTTCCGCAATTGAAGCAATGGCCTCAGGTTGCCAGATAGTATCTACAAATCTTGGTGCGTTATATGAAACTTGCTCACCATTTGGAACTTTAGTTGGCTTTGACAGAAACTTCGATAATTTAAAAAAAAAGTATAGCAAAATACTTTTAAAAAGTATTAAAAATTATTGGACCGAAGAAAACCAAAAAAAATTAAAGTTACAGAGTGATACGATAAACGCAACATACTCCTGGGATGTAAGATCTGTTGAATGGAAAGATTTTTTTGAATATGCCAGAAATTCAAAAAAATAATTTCTAGGAAAGTTTTCTAATTAAATCTCCAAATTTTCCATTTTTAAATAATTCATCCAGCTCTTTATCTTTTAAAACACTTAAAAAATTTTTTCTAATAATAAATATTTCTGTCAAATTTTTTCCCCATTTTTTTAAAAATTTTTCTGTATATATCTTATTTCTTAATTCTGTTTCTTCTTGTGTCTCATTACCATCCCATGTTGATTTTCCATGAAAGTGAAGTAAATAGGAATCTAGTATAAAATTTACTTCGTAACCCTCTTTCGCACATCTAATCCTATAATCTATGTCCTCTCCTCCTCCTTTTCCAAACGATGTATCAAAATATCCAATTTTATTTAGAATTTTATAAGGAATTTTAAAACAGAAAAAAGGCATTAGAGGAGTTTGAAATTTTTGACCAGGTCTAAATTTTTTTTTATGTTTATCAACTATTTCATTCAACAAATTGTAATTTTCATTAAAATCTTCATATTTCATGGTAGCTTTTAATATCAAATTATTACAATCAGATTGATACCCGAACAGCTGATTATTTACTGGTATAGATATAAATTCAGAAATTTTATCTATAGGATTAAACCAGTTTTTGGTAAAAATTATATCATTGTTTAAGAATACAAGATTTTTTTTATTCTCTATTGCAATTTTTAAACTTTGATTAACATTTTCAGCAAAACTAAGAGGTGAATTATTTTTAATGATTTTAATTTTTTTATAATGAGAAAAGTTATTAACATTTTTTTTTTCGTTATCGATTAAAAAAAATTCATCATCATTATCAAGATCTGTATTTTGAAAAAAAGATTTTAGTGCAAATTTAGTGTAAAAATTTGAGCTTTCCATCGTTACCATTGCAAAAATATTATTCATAAAAAAATTATTTTTTTAATGACTCTTTTATATCTAGTGGTGGGCCCGCCAGGATTCGAACCTGGGACCAATACATTATGAGTGTACTGCTCTAACCAGCTGAGCTACAGGCCCTATTAATAACCATGTTTACAATGGTTTTAAATCCGTTTCAAGTTTCAACCACATATAAAATTAATATTATTATTTTTGAATATCTTTTCTATATATGCCAGTTAAATCATCTTTAACAGAATTTGCTGCTTCATGTCGTAAATTAGAATTTAACATTTTTCTTGATAATTCCTCGTTGCCTAAAACTTTATAAATTTTCCCTAATAAGTCATATATTTCATCATTTTGTTCAAACTCTAACGCAATTAACAAAGTATCTATTGCGAGGTAATAAATTTTGTTTAGATAAAAAACTTTGGCTCTTAAATATAGATAGCTAGCATTTTTATTATATTCTGCTCCAAGTTTTGAGAGTTCAAACTGTGCTTCTTCGACTTTGTTATTAAAAACAAGTTTCTCAATTTTTGATAGCGTAGAATCTTTCATGAGTTTATTTTATTATTTAATTTATTTTGTATTTCTTCTATATATTGTTTCCACCATATCTTACATTCATTCTTTTTCTTTTTTATTTTTTCTTCATCCCAAGAATTTATAATTTCTCTTGCTTCTTTCCATATATCAATTTTTACAAATGGATTTTTTGGTATTAAACGATCATAATATTTATAAGTGTTTTGAACGATAGGAATACATCCGCATTCTAATGCTTCATATAATCTATATGTTTCAGGATGTATAAAGCCATTTGGGCACGGTAGAAAAATTGTAGATGATAAAATTACATTCATTTCATCTGCTTCTATAATTTTTACATTAAATTGTTTTGTTTTATAGCAAAAAGAAGGCTTAATATCAGAAAGCTGAAATAATAAATCATGTCTGCTGGCTTTATGTATGTTTCCTAAAAATGACCACTTATATTTTCTATCATTGTCAGGATTTTTAAGTTCAACACCAGATTTGTATCCAATAGGTAAACAGCTTATTTTTTCTTTATTAAAATATTTATTATTACAAAAAGTTCTCCATATGAAATTGCATTTATCATAAATAGGACTCAAATCTTTTTGGCCACTCTCATCTCCCAAATGAATTAAAAATATTTTAGAGCAAATAAGATTCAGCTTTGTGTAAAGATCAATTTTTTTATCTATGCTAGAGTCTATTATAATTAGACGGTCACCACTGTTTAATTCTTTATAACTCTCAATAATTTTGTAGTTTAATTTGCTAAGAATACGATAAATCCACTTATCGGAATTCTTTCTATGATAAAGACCCCAGTTGTAATCTATGACTCTTTCATCGTTAGGCTCTTTTGTTTTTGGTGTAACTTGATTGTGCGTATTCCAAAATAATTTAATCATTTAAGATTAAAACTTTACTTCTGTAAAAAGCTCTTTAAATGCTTCGATCGGCTTGGATGTTTTAATTTTCTTAAGGCTTTAGCTTCAATTTGTCTTATTCTTTCCCTAGTCACAGAAAACTGTAATCCAACTTCTTCTAAAGTATGGTCTGTATTCATACCTATACCAAAACGCATTCTAAGAACTCTTTCTTCTCTTGGTGTTAAAGTAGCTAATATTTTAGTAGTAGACTCTCCCAAGTTTGACATTATCGATGCATCCAAAGGCTGCAGAGCATTTTGATCCTCTATAAAATCTCCTAAGCTGCTATCCTCTTCATCTCCAACAGGTGTCTCTAGGGAAACAGGCTCTTTAGAAATTTTTAAAACTTTTCTTACTCTATCCAGTGGCATTGCTAATTTTTTTGACAGCTCTTCAGGTGTTGGTTCTCTTCCAAGCTCACTGAGAATTTGTCTAGAAGTTCTAACAATCTTATTTATTGTTTCAATCATATGTACAGGTATTCTAATTGTTCTTGCCTGGTCAGCTATGGATCTTGTTATTGCTTGCCTTATCCACCAAGTTGCATAAGTCGAAAATTTATATCCTCTTTGATATTCAAACTTATCAACTGCCTTCATAAGTCCAATGTTACCCTCCTGGATTAAATCTAAAAATTGCAAACCCCTATTTGTATATTTTTTAGCAATAGATATAACTAGTCTTAAATTAGCTTCTACCATTTCTTTTTTTGCTATTCTTGATTCTCTTTCTCCTTTTTGAATTCTGCTTACTAAGTTCTTAAATTCATATAATGGTAGTCCAATTTTTTTACTAAATTCAACCAATCTTTCTCTGACCTCAGTAAATTCTTTTTTATTTTTTTTAAAAAAGTTTCTCCATGTGGCATTTTCATTTAGGAAAGATTGGAAATTTGGATTAATTTCATTTCCTAAATAATATTTTAAAAATTCTTCTCTAGATATTTTATTATTCATTGCCAATCTCATTAGATGACCATCCAAAGATACAATTTTTCTATTTTCTTCATAATGTGTTCTAACTAATTTTTCTAAAATTGAAGGATTAAGTTGTAAGGTTTTTACTTTTTCAACTATTTCATTTTGTATTTTTTTAAAACCTGTTTCTTTAGTTCTTGAGAATATCTTTCCACTTAAAGCACAATCTAGTTTTTCATTTTGATATTTGATTAATTTATTGTATCTTTTACAAAGAGCATTTATAGTTGAAATAACTTGTGGTTTAATTTCTTCTTCCATTGCTGCAAGTGACGGATTAAATTCATCTTCGTCAGAAAATCCCGCTTCAGTTTTATCTTCATCTTTTTTTTCTGATTTTTCTTCTTTATCAACTTTTTCTAATTTTTTATTAGACTCTTTACTATCTTTTAATTTAATTTTTGATGTTTCTGCTGGTGTTTCTTCAGACTCAAAATCCATATAGGTTGAATCTATATCTATAATTTCTCTAACAAGTAGTTCATTTTTTTCTAATTTTTCTTGCCATTCGAAAACCTGTTTGGCTGTTAATGGGCTTTGAAGTAATGCTAATGTCATTACACTTTTTCCAGCCTCAATTCTTTTTGCTATTGCAATCTCTCCTTCTCTTGAAAGAAGTTCTACTCCTCCCATCTCCCTTAGATACATTCTTATTGGATCGTCACTTTTGTCTTGATCAAGATTTTTTGTACCTTCTGCTGATGTACTTTGTTTTTTCTTAAGAATTCGATAATCAGATTTATTCTCTACTAGACAAACCTTATTATCAAAAATAATTAAAAATGCCTTTTCTATATTTTCTTGGCTATAATGTCTTTTTCCAAGTGACTTTGCTAATTCTTCATGCGTTATAAAACCTCTATGAAGACCTTTATCTAATAGTCTATTAAAAGATTTGGTTATTAATTTTTTTGATGTATTTTTCATCTTATTTATCTCAGACAGAGGATTTATATATAATAATTAAATACATAAAATCTATAGCTTATTTAACCTCCTTTTAATTGATTTCTAAGAGATAGCAGCTCGGAATATAGCTTTTCGTCTAAACTTAGAGACACTTTACTCTCTAAAAATTCAATTTTTTTTCTAAGTTTAATCTTTTTTATTTCTCCCATTATTTCATTAAATAACGAAAGAATTTCATCTTCATTTTTCTTACTATAAATCACCTTAATTGGAGCGTTATCATTTATTTGATCAACTGTATTTTTATATTTTTTTTCCAAATCTTGAATTTGCATCTTTTTTTGATCAAAGAATTTCTCTGACAATAAATATTCGATTAACTTTTGTTTTAATTCATTTAAAGAATTCTTGGAAAAAACAATTTCTGAAATTAATTCTATATTCTTCCTAAAAAGATCTAAATTATTTATTGCTAAAAATAATAAAGAAAATTCTTTTAATTCCAATTCTTCAAATTGATTTCTTTGTTTATATACTTCTTTGGTTTCTTTGAGTGGGTTTAGTTGTTTTTTAAATTTGTTAAATTTATTTTTTTTAAAATTAATACTTGGAGTTAATTCATTAATTCTCGTCATGAAATTATCCAGAAAATACTTTCCTAATGTTTTGTCTTGTATGCTAGAGCATAATGATTTAATTTTTTTTTCAAATAATGATAATGACTGTGGATTGCTATTATCTACTTCGCTAAAATACGAATCCCAAATAAAATTAGGTATTTCAATTTTATTTTCAGAAAATTTTAAAAAAGAATCTTTTCCTTTTTCACTAATATACGAGTCTGGATCTAAATTTTCAGGTAGTGTTAAAAAACTAATTTTACAATCATCTTTCATTAAAGGAAATAATCTTTCAGCTGCCCTTAGTGCTGCTTTACGTCCACTGCTATCACCGTCTAAGCATACAACTGGATTTTTAAAAAATTTCCAAATTAATTCAATTTGTCTTTCGGTCATGGCTGTCCCAAGGTTTGCAACAACATTTTTAATTCCAGATCTGTGTAGACTCACAACATCCATATAACCCTCTACGATAAAGACTTCCTCTTTATCTCTACATTCTTTTGCTGAATTAATATTATATAAATTATTTCCTTTTTTATAAAATTCTGTTTCTGGTGAATTAATATATTTGGCAAGCGCAGTTTTAGATAAAGCTCTTCCTCCTAAAGCAATAATTGAACCATTTAAACTTTTCACAGGAAAAATAATTCTATTTCTAAATCTGTCTACATATTTATTTCTTTTTTCATCTAAGTAAAAAATTCCTGATAGCTTAATTTGTTCCTCACTAAACTCTTTACTGAGTCTTTCATAAAAATTATTTTGCTGTGGTGAGTAGCCGATTTTAAAATAATCAAATTCTTTTTTTGAAGTATTTCTTTTATCTAAATAATTAATTACTTCAGAGTATTTTTCAGATATTAACTCCGCGTAACAAAATTCAGAGTATTTTTCCAATATTATTTTATAGATATTCCATCTTTTTTCTTTTTCTTCATCATGTTTGGTAAATCTGTAAGGAGGTAATCCTGCTTCAGCTGCTAAAGCTCTAACCGCTTCTCCAAATTTATAATTTTTAGTCTTCATTAAAAAATCAAAAATATTTCCATGCTCACTAGAACTAAAACAGTGGTAAAAACCTTTTTCATCGTTAACTGTAAATGATGGTGTTTTTTCATTTGAAAATGGAGAAAGCCCAACAAATTCTTTTCCTCTTTTTTTTAATTTTACAGACTTGCCCACAACGTGAGATACTTTTAATCTTAATTTAATTTCCTCTAAATATTCTTTTGGATATTTCATTGATTAAGTAAACCTTTAATTATTATATTTGCTTTTGAAAAATCAATCGAATCAGAATATTTTTGTTTTAAGGATCCCATAATTTTACCCATATCTTTAATGCTTGAAGCTCCTAAAGATTCTATAGTTTCTTTACATATTTTTTTTGTTTCTTCCTCGGATAGTTGCTTCGGTAAAAAAGTATCTATTATTTTAATTTCCTCTTCTTCTGCCTTTAACAATTCTTCTCTTCCTCCTTTTTTATATAATTCAGCAGAATCTTGTCTTTGTTTCTTCATTTTTTGTAGAACCTTTATAATCTCCTGGTCTTTTGATTCTTCTTTTTTTTCTCCACTTCTATTGGCAATATCTTTTTCCTTAACGGCAGCCATAATTAGCCTGAGGGTAGAAACTAAAGTTTTGTCTTTGTTTTTTAATGCAGCATTAAACTGCAGGTTTATTTTATCTCGTAATGACATGATTTCTAAAAATATTAATTTACTTTACTAGCCAAACTTCTTCAAAAGAAAAAAATTCCATCTTGACGAGATAAAAGCTTTTTCATATGTTGCGCAAAATCATGTTTTATAGTAAAAGCCTTT
>MDSW01121773.1_pt1 | contig 10101 bp, 11 predicted proteins | sample 811171 | NCBI WGS metagenome assembly MDSW01 (sample SAMN05326641, study PRJNA326480) | marine metagenome | isolation source: seawater | place: Atlantic Ocean: North West | collected 2012 | reverse complement strand
GGGAATTTTGACTATGCTTGGTATTTGGCAATAATATTATCTTTTGTCGCAACTTTACTTCACCTACCTATTGATGAGAAACCAATAAGACAAGAAGCAACAATCTAAAGTTGTGTAAACTTTTTAATTGTTAAATTTTAAATTTTAATTAGAGTAATAACTATGGAGGAAAATATGTTTTCAAAACAATTAAACGAAAAATTAGACAGATATCACTTATTAAAGCACCCTTTTTATAAAGCATGGAATGAAGGAAAATTAAATAGAGAGGTAATAAAGGATTATGCTGAACAATATTATCAGCACGTCAAAGCCTTTCCACGATATATAAGCGCAACACATTCGTTATGTGAAGACATAGGGAAAAGAAAAATTCTTTTAGAAAATTTACAGGACGAAGAAAATAAAGATGCTGATCATCCTAAACTTTGGAAAAATTTTGCCATAGCAATGGGATCAGATCCAAAAAAAATTGAAGAAGTAAAACTTGATTGGTTTACTAAAGAAATGATTAGTAATTTTTTTAGACAAGCAAGATTATCTTATGCTGAGGGACTAGCATCTCTTTATACATATGAAAGACAAATTCCTGAAATTGCTGAAACTAAAATTAGAGGCTTGAAACAGTTTTATGGTGTAAATTCAAAAGAAGGTTTAGAATTTTTTGAAGCACATAAAGCCGCTGATGTAATCCATAGAAAAGAGTGCGAAAAATTACTCGATGGTTTATCTGAAGAAGAAAAATCAAAAGCAGAAGAAGCTTCATTGTATACAGCGAGATACCTTTGGAATTTTTTAAGCGGGATGGTTTCTAAACATAAGTTACAAGTAGCAGCTTAATTTATTTAATATTTAAAACTGTCATGGGATCCAATCGGGTCCCAAACCAGTTTAATCTTACATCAAGATGAGCTCCGGTCGATCTACCAGTTGATCCAACAGTTCCTATCACATCTCCTTGATTTATTTTTTGCCCTTTTTTTACATAAATTTTTTGCATATGCATATACAAAGTAGAAATACCATGACCATGATCAAATATTAATGTTCCTCCCGTGTAAAATAAATCTGGTTCAACCATTGTTGCTGTTCCATCTAACATAGCTTTAATTTCTGTACCCTCCTTTGCAGCAAAATCTATACCGTAGTGTGGCCACTTCGGCTTTCCATTCAAAATTCTCTGACTTCCATACACACCAGTAATAATTGCATTATCGAGGGGATTAATAAATTTTTTTTTGAAAAATGTTAAATTACTATCTATAGCTCTTGCATCACCTATTATTTTATTCTCTTTTTTTATTCTCTCATATACTTCTTTTGGCGGAGTTACCTTTTTTTCAGGAAGCCCATCAATTCTTTGAATTTTATATTTTCTCTTTTTAATTTTTTTAACTACTTTTTGCTTTTTTTTATCTATTTCCTTAGTTATAGTAACATCAAATTTTCGATCTCTTCCAATACCAAATACAAAATAACCATCATCTGTAACCCTAACTCTCTTTTTGTCTATCCATATTTTGGATTTAGGTTCAGTTTTTCCAATTATAAAATGGCCCTGAATAAACTTTCCTTGAAATTCCAATGAAAAAGCTTGTGAAGATATAAGTATTATCGTAAAAAAAACTATTATTTTAAGTTTAAATTTTAACATTTAATTTGAATAGTATAAACTTCGTACTATAGTCCGGAATACTAAAAAAACAAAAAATTATTCAAATGAGAAAAGTAGCTTTAATAACAGGAATAACAGGCCAAGATGGCTCATATTTAGCTGAGTTTCTGCTTAAAAAAAAATACAAAGTCCATGGGATTGTTAGAAGAGTTGCTCTGGAGGACAAAACACATAGATTATGGAGAATCCAACACATTTTAAAAAATATTAATATACATGCCGCTTCTCTAGAAAGTTATGCAAGTATAGTCAAAATTATTCAAAAAATTAAACCAACAGAAATTTATCACTTAGCTGCACAAAGTTATGTTGATTATTCATTTAGAGATGAATTCTCAACATTAAATATAAATATAAATGGTACACATTATTTGTTGTCTGCTATTAAAGATTTTTCTCCCAAGACCAAAATGTATTTTGCTGGTTCTTCAGAAATGTTTGGAAAAGTACAGGAGATACCGCAGAGTGAAAAAACTCCTTTTTATCCAAGATCTGCCTATGGTATTTCAAAAGTAACTGGTCATGACTTAACTAGAAATTATAGGGAGGCATATAATCTTTTTTGTTGTACTGGAATATTGTTTAACCACGAGTCACCAAGAAGAGGCTTTGAATTTGTAACAAGAAAAATTTCTCATGGTGTGGCAAAAATAAAACTTGGCTATGAAAAAAAATTAATATTAGGAAATTTAGATGCTAAAAGAGATTGGGGACACGCAAAAGATTATGTCGAAGTAATGTGGTTGATGCTTCAAAAAAGGAAACCTGACGATTATGTTGTTGCAACAGGGGAACAACACTCCGTAAGAACATTTGCAAAACTAGCATTTGCTGTAGCTGGATTGAATTACAAAAAACATGTTGTTGTAGATAAAAATCTTTTTAGGCCCGCGGAAGTCAATACACTTTTAGGTGATTACTCAAAAGCAAGAAGAATTTTAAAGTGGAAACCTAAGATTTCTTTCAAGAATCTCGTTAAAGATATGGTTGAATCTGATATACAATCAATAATTAAGTCTGGTTATTAGAAAAAAAATTTGTAATAATTGTTCTATTAATTAAAGGAGTAAAAATGGGTAAATTTTATACAATGGGATGTTATACAGACAAAGGACTAGCTGGTTTTGTAAACAATCCTTCAACAAATAGAAAAGCAGCCACTCAGGCTCTCGTGGAGGCTGGAGGAGCAAAGATGTTAGATTATTCTCTTTTAAGAGGTGCGTTTGATTTCATTGCTGTTTTAGATGGTACTTTTGAACAAATGGCAGCTGCAAAGATGGTTGCTGTATCGAGTGGAACAGTAGAAAATTTTACAATACTTGAGTCAGCTGATTTAAATAAAATCGCGGATACTGCAAAAAAAATGTCATCAACTTATAAAGCTCCAGGCAAATAAATATATGGCTTCTGAAAATAGAAGGAGTATTCCAAACTCTTTACAAGAACATTGGATGCCCTTTAGTTCAAATAAAAGTTTTAAAAAGGATCCAAGACTTATTACAGAAGCAAAAGGTGTTTATCTTAAAGATCATAAGGGCAGAACACAAATTGATGCAAGTTCAGGTCTATTTTGTAATCCACTTGGTCATGGAAGAAAAGAAATTATAAACGCAATAACAAAACAACTTGAAACATTAGATTTTGTAACACCCTTTCAACAGGGTTTTGGAGGTTCATTCGAATTAGCTACAAAAATTGCAAAACATACTCCAGGTGATTTAAATCAAATTTTTTATACTATTTGTGGATCAACAGCTGTAGAAACTGCATTAAAAATTTCAATTGCATATCATAAAGCGAGAGGTCATGGTCAAAGATTTCGTTTTGTAGGTAGAGAAAGAGCTTATCATGGAATGAATATTGGAGCCACATCAGTAGGTGGAATGGTTAATAATATAAAAACATTCGCAAGTATCTTAATGCCGGGAGTGGTTCATATGAGACATACTCATTTACCAGATCACAAATTTGTAAAAGGACAACCAGATACTGGCGCTGAACTAGCAAATGATTTAGAGAGAATTGCAATGAATTTTGGGTCAGAAAATATTGCTGCTTGTATTGTTGAACCAATTTCAGGTTCGACTGGAACTTTAGTGCCACCAAAAGGGTATTTAAATAAGTTAAGGGAAATCTGTGATAAACACGATATACTTTTAATTTTTGATGAAGTTATAACTGGCTGGGGTAGAACTGGATCTGCATTTGCTGCTCAAGAATACGGCGTGACACCAGATATAATGACTATGGCAAAAGCTACTACAAACGGTATCGTTCCTATGGGCGTAGTAGCAGTAAAAGAAAAGATTTATGATACAATAATTAATTCTGCACCAGAAGGAACTATTGAGATGTTCCATGGCTATACATATTCCGGTATACCAGTTGCTGTAGCGGCGGCACTCGCTGTACAAGATATATTTGAAAAAGAAGATATTTTTAAAAGAGCCAAAAATTTATCTTCTTACTTCTTAGACGGATTGTTTTCATTAAAAGATATAGATTGTGTTGAAAATATTCGTGGATATGGAATGATGGGTGGTATTGATATTAAAAAGCAAGACAAACCTGGTAAGGCTGGGTTCCTAACTTATAAAGCATGTTATGAGGTTGGAGTTAACTTTAAAGCTACAGGAGATTGCTTAATTATTGCTCCGCCATTTATCTCAGAAAAAAAACATATAGACGAAATTATCAATAAGCTAAGGACAGGAATCACAAATTATTCAAAATCTAAATAGAAAACTTTAGATTGTATTTTTAATTTCAACCCAAATTGAACGATCATTTGGTCCATGAAGGCCCAATTTAATCTTAATTACACTTCACCTTTTTATAATTCAATGGTCTAATTTCAAGTATGAGACACGGGAGAGAAGCAAGTTCTAATAATGAAGAAGTTGTTAATACATCTAATAGAGTTGACTTAAATAATTTAATAAAAAAAGTTAGAGACGAAGAAAAAAAATCAAGAAGAAATAATGTGGTCGTCTCAGCTGCTGCAGTATCAGCTTTAGCTGTATTTGGAATTATTTTAACATTGTAGTAAATTATCTTACTAATCCACCCATCACGGTTGATGAAAAATTACTTAGAATTGTGATTTTGTGCTTCATCCATTCAGGTTGTAACATTGGATTAAAAGTGGTCTGACTCAACACTAAAGAATATCTTTTACTTTTTTCATCTTTTTGCAAAATTTTCATTTTAACAAAGGTATCTAACTTTCGAATACAAGTTGCCCTAGGTATCCCAGTGATATCTGAGACAGAAGTAGCACTTATATTTGCTTCACTTGTTGCTAAATTTTTTAAATTTTTTTGATTATTAATAAGAGACGTATAGTCATTATGTTTTCTTTTTAGAAAATTTAAAGTTAATATTATAACCTGTAGTCCAATAAGTAACATTTCCAAATCTTTAAGTTTTTCTTGCCAAAATTTAATATACTCAAGCTGAACATTTAAATAGTGAAACCAATAAAAAGAGTAATTTGTTTTAATTTCTTTTTCTATTTTAGAAATACTCAAATTTAAAGAAAGTAATTTTCCTTGTTCAAAAATAAACTTAGATAATGAATTAATCTCTTCCTCAATAATTTTAATATATGTTTCTTTAAGTTCGGAGTCGGGTTCCCAAAAAATCCTATTCCTATCTCCCTTTTTAAGATGTTTTTTTTTAATTAAAGATATAATTTTTCTTCTAGTAGTTTCTTTGGGTAAACCTGTTGCTTGTGAAACTAAAATAATTTTCTTTTTTGATTGAATTACGTCTTTATGATTTATCCAAAAATTTTCAAGGGAAAGATCAAAATTTAAACTTTTTTCCCTTTTTCTTAAAATCTCTAAATGACAATCTCGTGCAAAGAAAATTACAATATTTCCTCCCTCGAGATCACCATAGCGTTTATATACTCCTGATAAAAAAGAACTTTCCATTTCATAAAAAGTTGGCATTAGCTTAATAAAATTTTCTGTAAGATTTTTGTATACAGTCTTTTTTTCAATTTTTTTATTATCCATAAAGTCAATTAGCTTTGTTGTTCATTTTGGGTTAATAAAAACAATTTTGTATTTCAAAGTCAACCTTGAAATCTATATTTTTATTTAAATTTATAAATTCTCTACGGGTAATTCTATGCAGTCTCATGCACAAATAAGCCTGATTTATGCTATAAGACTCTTAAGAATATTATAAGGCGGGGTAGCTCAGTTGGTTAGAGCGTTGGACTCATAAGCCAAAGGTCGGTGGTTCGACTCCACTCCCCGCTACCAAAAAATGAAACTTAATAAAAAATCTGCTCAAAACGTTTTTAAAGTTATTTTTCAAAACTTTTTTAAATTAATTCATGGAAAAATTGAAGGGGTGATTAAGTCTATTGAAAATAAGGAAATAGAAAAATTTCCGATAAAAAAAAACGAAAATAAATTATATCATATTTTTAAAGTGAAAAACGGTAGGCTTTATACTGATAGAATTAATGATACAGCAATAATTTACAAAAAAAAAATTATAGATGGACCATCATTTCAATTCAGAGATTTAAAATCAAAAGTTATAAATGGACCAGTAGAATCAAATATAGTTTTTAAAAAAGGTACACCTAGATTAAAAAAAAAAATTAAAGGTAAGATGCTGTCTTTATTAACTGGAGGAGGCGGAAATGATAATTATTGGCATTGGTTATTTGATGTTTTACCAAGACTTAGTATTTGTGAAGAAATAATTAGTTTAGATCAAATAAATTTTTTCTTATTGCCTAACAATAAAAGAAAATTTCAATTAGAAACATTAAAAATTTTAGGTATACCAGAAGAAAAGCAACTTTCGAGTGTAAATTATAGGCATGTTATTTGTGACGAACTTTATGCTACTGAACATCCAGTAGTTCTAACAGGAGACGCAACTAAAGATATAACAAATATTCCTCAATGGATCTCTGATTGGTTAAAAAAATCTTTTATCAAATCGGATAACCAAAAGCCATTTAGAAAGATTTATATTGATAGAGGCGACTCTATATCAAACATTAAACATTTAAGAACAATTTCAAACGAAGAAGAAGTTAAAAAACTCTTATTAAAAAAAGGTTTTAAAATTTTAAAATTAGGAGATTTAAATTTTAAAGAACAAGTAGAAATATTTAATAGTGCAGAGATTATAGCCGGTCTTCATGGAGCTGGTTTTGGAAATATAGTTTTTGCAAAAAAAAATACCAAAATAATTGAGTTGAAAAGCAAAACTGCTGGTAGAGTAATTGAAAATTTAGCTAATACTAACAATCTTATATATAAATCAATCGAATGTGAGCCAAGTAATTTTAATCTAGAAAATCAATACGGACATATTAATATTTCAATCGATAATTTAGAGAAAGTTTTAGAATAGTTATGAAAAATATTGAAATGTTTTGTATTTCTTTGGAGCCTTCACACAAAAAGTTTATTCAAGAGCTAGGATATATTCCGGTCGGTCTTGGAACTAATAATTTTGAAAAAGAATGGATGAGAGATAATACAGGCAATAATATTTCAAAAAAGAATCGATATTACGGAGAATATACCTTTCATTATTGGATTTGGAAAAACTATATGGATAAATTGAGTGATAGTTGGATAGGCTTTTGCCAATATAGGAAATTTTGGACAATCAAAAACTTTGATAACTCCAGTCTTGATATAAAAACTTTACCCTCAATAGTATTGAGGAAAATTCCTGAAGATTACGAAGATTGCGAAGTGATTTTAGGTAATAGATTTTATATAAATCAAAAAAGGACTATGAAATTTTTAAAGAAAGGATTTAAATTAATTATTAAAAATCCAAAATTATTATTTAATAAAAAATCAAGAAATATCAAATTTCATTTTGATCTAATGCATGGAGAAAATAATCTTTATAAAGCGATTGATTTACTTGATTATGAGAATAAGGAGGATTTTAGAAATTACGTTAATTCAATGGAATATTTTCATCCACAAAATATGTTTATTTGTAAATCTAAAAATTTATTAAAAAAATATTATGAAACAATTTTTCCCTGGTTAGAAAGGTGTGAAAAAGTTTTTGGATTTGATAATTTAACTGGTTATGGAAAAATTAGAATTTATACTTTTTTGGCAGAAAGATTTGTGTCTTATTGGTTCAAAAAAAATGCTAAATGCAAAACAATGAATATTACTTTTTATGATATCAGAGATGATATTAGTTAGAGATGTTTGAATTTTTTTATAAAATCTTTATAACTCATAAGCTTTCTATCTTTAGCTGAAACTTTTGGTTTTTTTATCGGCCAACTAATTTTTAAACTTCTGTCATTCCAAATAATACCACTCTCATACTTTGGACTGTAATAGTTTGACAATTTATAATAAACAATATTTTCCTTATCTAAAGTTAGATAAGAGTGGGCAAATCCATCAGGAACATAAAGTGATAGACCATTTTTTTCTGATAGAATGATTTTGAAAACTTTTCCAAATGTTTTAGAATTTTTTCTAAGATCAATAACGCAATCTAATATTTTCCCCTTTAATACAGTTATATATTTTATTTGTCTATTTTTGTACTGAAAGTGAAAACCTCTTAGCACATTTTTTTTTGAATAAACTTTATAGTCAAAAATTAAATCTTTCCCTTTTAATAAATTTTTCCTATAGGTTTCTGCTAAATGTCCTCTAGAGTCAGAGTTTTTTTTTAATTTAACAATATTTAGGTATGTGAATTTTGTTTTTATTAATTTCATAAGATTTTTATATTATTTTATTTAATTTAGACAAATTCATAAAAGGTTTAGGAGGAAATTGGCCTTGAGATCTTATTTTCAAAACTTTTGGATTATATTTTTTTGCAAACTCAAAGATTGTCTTTGTTTTTCCACCAATATTTAAAATACCTTTTTTATTAATTACTTTAAACAACATCTTAGCCATGTCTTCGTGAAAAATAAAATTTAACTTAATGTTAGAAAATGCTTTTTTATGTATAAAAGGTTTTTCAGTCATACATACTCTTAATATTAATGAATTTTTATACATTTGAACTGCACATTCACCGCCCATTTTTGACCACGCATAATTATTCCATGGCATAACAGGATCTGTTTCTCTGTAGTTTCCCTTTTTTCCAGGATAAACATAACTAGTAGAAAAATAAATAATTTTAATATTCATATCATAACAGGCTCTTACTAAATTTGCTGTTCCAATAATATTTAAAATTATACTTTTAGAAATATTTTTTTGATGTTCATCCATTGGTCTTGATAGTCCTGCCAGATGTATAAGAGCTCTTGGACGTTTTTTTCTTAAATAAGATTTTATTTTTTCAAAATTAGTAATATCTAATTGTTTTTTACTTGGATAAAAAAGCTTATATTTAGTTTTTGTTCTTTTTAATATTTGACCAAATCTTCCACTTCCTCCTGTAACTACAATTCTTTTATTCATACTTTAATACCTAATCTTTTAGAAATATTTTTCTTTGCAATTTTTTTAAAAAAATTTAAATTTTTAGAGTACCACTCTATAGTTTTTGACAATCCATTGTTAACAGCAGTCTTATGTTTCCATTTTATTTCTTTTCTTATTTTGCTGGAATTTAGAGCGTATCTTACATCGTGTCCAGGTCTATCCATAACAAAATTAATTTTTGTATTTTTACCTATTTTAATTTTATTTTTTTTTGAGATAGTTAAAAGTTTTTTTACAATCTGTATATTTGTTAATTTAATACCTGTTCCAATGTTATAGTTTTTTCCAGTTTTTCCTTTCAAAAAAATTTGTAATAACGCTTCACAGTTATCTTTAACGTATATCCATTCTCTAATATTTTTACCCTTTCCATATAAAGGAAGAGATTTATTGTTCAGAATATTATAAATCATTTTAGGAATAAATTTTTCAGGAAACTGATTTGGTCCATAATTATTACATGGATTGGCTATTAAAGTTTTAATACCATATGTCCTCCCGTAAGATCTCACTAATTGATCAGCACCAGCTTTTGAAGCAGAATATGGCGAGCTTGGGTTATAATTGTAATTCTCATCAGCTTTTTTATTTTTAGGTATATCTCCATAAACTTCATCAGTTGATATTTGTAAAAATTTTATTTTTTTTTTTATTTTATTCTCAAGTTTTCTTACAGCTTCAAGCAAATTATATACTCCAAGAACATTTGATTTGATAAAATTTTCTGCATCATCAATAGATCTGTCAACATGAGTTTCTGCAGCTAAATTAAATATTCCAATAGGTTTATAATTTTTTAAAATTTTGAATATTTTTTGTTTATTATTGATGTCTAGTTTAAAAAATAGATAATTTTTATTTTTTTTAAAATCCTTTACATTATATGGATTTGCAGAATAACTAGATTTATCTACATTTATTACAAAAAAATTCTTTTTTAAAAGGAGTTGTATC
>MDSW01043335.1_pt1 | contig 10101 bp, 9 predicted proteins | sample 811171 | NCBI WGS metagenome assembly MDSW01 (sample SAMN05326641, study PRJNA326480) | marine metagenome | isolation source: seawater | place: Atlantic Ocean: North West | collected 2012 | reverse complement strand
GTAATCGCAGGTTTCCAGGGCATCTCATACGATCAAAGAATAACTACCCTCGGGAGAGGTGGTTCAGATACTACAGCAGTTGCATTTGCGGCAGCCTTCGGCGCAAACCGCTGCGATATCTATACCGATGTAAACGGTGTATACACTACTGATCCAAGGATTTGTAGCAAAGCCCGTAAATTAGACCAAATATCATATGAAGAAATGTTAGAGCTAGCCTCCTTGGGTGCAAAAGTTCTTCAGACAAGGTCGGTTGAATTAGCTATGAGATTCGAAGTTCCTTTAAGGGTACTCTCTAGCTTCGAGTTGGCAACAGAAAAATCAGGTACAATAGTTTGTAAGGAGGAAGACGTAGTGGAAAAAAATGTTGTAGCAGGGGTAGCTTTTTCAAGAGATGAAGCAAAAATGACCCTAGTTTCAGTTGCGGACAGACCAGGAATTGCCGCAGCCATCTTTGGGCCTCTTTCAGAATCTGGCGTGAATGTTGATATGATTGTACAAAATATTTCAGATGAAGGGCTAACTGATATGACTTTTTCTTGCCCTGTAGAAGAGGTGGATAGAGCTAGAAAAGCAATTAAATATAATAAAGACTCTAGTGACTTGGTTTTTGAAGATTTAGTTGTAGATACGAATGTTTCTAAGGTGTCAGTAGTTGGTATCGGTATGCGTTCCCATGCTGGCGTTGCGGCTCAAATGTTTAATGCTCTTAAGGACGAAAATATAAATATAAAAGTAATAACGACCTCTGAAATAAAAATATCAGTCTTAATCGATAGAAAATATCTTGAGCTAGCTGTACAAGCACTTCATGATACTTTTGAGTTAGACAACTAACTTAAAAACCGATTATTTCGAATTAAACATTACACCCGGATTCATAATTCCTTTTGGATCAAAAGATTGTTTTAATAACTCCATTAATTCAAGCTTTACTGGCTCAGAGTATTTTTTTAATTCCTTAACTTTTAAACGGCCTATCCCATGCTCAGCAGAGAAGGACCCGCCCATATCATTTACTATGTCATACAAAATGCTTTTAACCTTTTCTCTGTCTTCTTCCCTATCGTTTCGAGCTTCTCCCAACAATGGGAAAACATTATAATGTAAATTACCGTCGCCGATATGCCCAAAGCAGTTAATACGAAACTCTCCAACTCTAGATATACTTTTTCCTGCCCTGGATATAAACTCAGGAATCAAGCTAATAGGAAAAGAGATGTCAGAAGAAGAGATAGCACCTACCCTATGATTTGCTTCAGGAATACTTTCCCTTACCCTCCAAAAGTCATTTCTTTGACTTATAGATTGAGAAATTACTCCATCCATGACTAACTCTCTCTCATAAGCCTCCGCAAAAAATTCTTCTAAGGCAGTTTGAGCGAAATCTTTTTGGTTACAGCTCACATCTAATAATACCATCCATTCAGGATTATGAGAAAATGGCGACTTTATCTCTGGGCCAACCTCTTCTAAAAAATCTAGTCCTACATTACTGATCAATTCAAATGCTGATAATTGATCATCTAATCTATCTCGACAAATCTCAAATAATTCGATTGCTGTACTTGGGTCTTTCACTACTAAAAAGGCAGAAGCCTGACTCTGGGGTTTAGAAAATAATTTTAAGCTAGCAGCAGTTATAATTCCCAAAGTTCCTTCCGAACCAATAAAGATATTTTTTAAATCATATCCGGTATTATCTTTTCTAAGACGTGAAAGGCCATTAAATACTTTGCCATTGGGCATCACTGCCTCTATTCCTAAACACAAATCACGCATGTTTCCATACTTAACTACGTTAATCCCACCGGCATTTGTTGCTAAATTTCCACCAATTCTAGCAGAGCCCTCAGACGCCAAAGACAGTGGAAATATTTTATTTAAAGAAGTTGCCACATCCTGAATATTTCTAAGAATTACCCCAGCTTCCGCAATTAAGATATTTTCTGATGGCCAAACATCTCTAATCTTATTCATCCTTTCCAAGGATAAGATAACTGGTTTCGGTCCATTAGAAAGAATCTGCCCTCCTACCAACCCTGTTCCACCACCATAGGGTATTATGCCTATGTTAGCCTCTGAGCATATCCGGACGATTTTTGAAACATCCTCCACATTATCAGGCGCCAACAACAACCCTTCAATACCAAAATGTCTACCCCGTGGTTCTTCTAAGTACTGTTGTGAAAACTCTTTAAAAGTATCTGAAGATAAGTTTTCTCTCAGTTTTTTTTCTATTTTGTCGCTTAATGGGTTCAGCATATCTTTAGGCTCTACATCTAATTTGAAATAAAAGTTCTAATAAGTCACGGTTAATACATAAACCGTTTAATATAAACTCTTTATTTTTTATCGAACACCCGTCTTACCTCTGCGATCTGATCTAAGGCAGGAATACAATACATGATTACGCCACCGCCCATTTATTTGAAGATAACTTTGAGCAACTCCTTCATATTTGAAATTAGATATTTCTAAAACTTTTCTAGACGCTATATTTTCTGGTAAGCAAGCTGCTTCCAATCGACTCAAGTCAAGTGATTCAAATGCATAATGCACTAAAGCTCCAATTGACTCTCTCATAAAGCCATTCCGTGCAAAGGTTTGACCAATCCAATAACCCAATGTACCAGCTTGGGCCGGACCTCTCCGAATATTATCAAGAGTAATTGCCCCCAAGAGAGCCCCACTATTTCTTTCAAACATAAATACCGGTAAAGCTGTTTTATCTCTTATAGACTTTTTTGCCCAATACACTCGATTAAGAAAATTTTTCTTAGATAAGTGATCTTCTGACCAAGAAGGCTCCCACGGCTCTAAGAACTCAATACTTTTTGTCCGTAAAGCCACCCAAGATTCAAAATCGCTCTGAAGCGGAGGTCTTAACAACATTCGTTCAGTTTCAATATTTATTTGCCGAGTAAGCTTAAGCATTTCTTAATTCATTCTATCAAGAATTTCGTTATAGTCCTTAGATTTTCTAACTGGGCCATAGGCAGTCACAGCCAGTCGCTTATTTGATATTAGACTTTCAGAAAAGGCTTTGACGTTATCTACGCTAACATTATCAATTTTCTCAATTGTATCAGCGAGATTGGGCACAACCCCCCAAATACTTACTAGCCTTGCAAGCCTTTCTGCACGAGAAGAAGAACTTTCTAAACCCATTAGAAGGCCAGCTTTCATTTGAGCTCTTGCTCTGTCAACTTCTTTTACCATTAAGTCCTCACTGACACGCTTTAACTCATCTAAAATTATATCAGAAATGCTAGAAATAGACCTCTCAGAAGTTCCGGTGTATATGGTTAACAAGCCTATATCTGAATATGCTGCTAATTGTGAAAATATAGTGTAACATAGCCCACGCTTTTCTCGTATTTCTTGGAAAAGCCTTGAAGACATTCCCCCACCAAATAAGCTAGCAAATGTTTGAGCTATGTAGAAATTCTTATCCCTGTAGCCACAGGCCTCTAATCCCATTGCAAAATGAGCCTGCTCTAGTGTTTTTACCATCTTCTTACTTCCATTAGAAAATTTGGCTGGTTGAACATTTTCAACTTTCTTAGAAGGTAAATCACCAAAAATATTTTCTGCTAAGCGTACTATTTCATCATGATCAACAGCACCTGCTGCAGATAAAATCAATTTTCCTGGGTTATAATGACGAGAAACAAACATAGTTAAATCGTTTTTAGTGAAACCTGAAACTTTCTCTATTGGGCCAAGTATAGTTCTGCCCAAAGATTGGTTAGGAAATGCTGTTTCTTGTAACCAGTCAAAAATTACATCATCAGGTGTGTCTAACGACATTCCAATCTCTTGTATTATTACACCCCGTTCGACCTCTATTTCTTTCTCTTCAAATGTCGGGTTGCGTAATATATCACCGATAACATCAATAGCTAAACTCACATCTTTTTTTAAGACACGGGTATAATAAGCAGTCATTTCTTTACTAGTATAAGCATTAATATACCCACCGACATCTTCTATTTGTTCAGCTATTTCAAGAGCTGTTCTGTTAGTGGTCCCCTTAAAAGCCATGTGCTCCAAAAAATGAGCAATACCATTTAGTTCAACAGTTTCGTGTCTTCCGCCGGCACTTACCCATATACCGATTGTTGCACTTTCTAAACCTGGCATATTCTCCGTTACAATGCGAAAGCCATTAGCAAGGGTGTGTAATTGATTGCTCAAATTTAAATCCTTTCCAGTATGATTTTCTTAATAATTTCAAGATCTAATTTTAATTCAGTAATTCTTTCATTTTTATCAAATAAACCTAATAAATAATTTAGACTTTCAGGTTGTTCCCCTGTAGCATTTTTGAATGCGGCAGAGAATTTTCCTGGATGCGCTGTAGCGAGGGTTATCATTGTCTCTTTACCTATATTATCTTCTGCGACTTTGAGGCCAATTGCTGTATGAGGACAAACATCTAATTTGAATTTCTTACGCGTTTTCATAATTGTTTTAGCCGTTTGCGTCTCACTCACGCTACCTGAGGAATAATATTTTAGTAAGTTGGTATAAGCCGATTTTTGAATTTCACAATTTCCATTATTATTAAAATCCTCAAAAAATTTACAAACTTTAATAGTATCTTTATTTAGGGCGTAATAAACAGCTCTCTCAAAATTAGAGCTAACCTGAATATCCATAGAGGGGCTTATCGATGGTTTAACTTCCGTTCTAATGTAATGACCATTTATCAGAGCATTATGAAGTATATCATTTTGGTTAGTGGCTATATATAATTTTGATATAGGTAAACCCATTTCTTTTGCCATATAACCAGCAAATATATCACCAAAATTACCCGTTGGAACGGTGTAACTTACATCTTTAAAATCACTATCAATTGCTAAAAATGATGAAAAATAGTATACAATTTGAGCCATTATTCGAGCCCAGTTAATCGAATTCACACCTGAAAGATTAACTTTGTCACGAAATGCTAGATCACTAAATAGATCTTTGACAATTTTCTGACAATCATCAAAATCACCGTCTATTGAAATTGCATGCACATTATTTTCTGACGGAGTTGACATCTGACGGCGTTGAACCTCCGACACCCGTCCTTTTGGAAAAAATATAAAAACGTCAACTTCTTTTAACCCTTTAAACGCCTCTATTGCTGCTGACCCGGTGTCGCCCGAAGTTGCTCCAATGATAGTAATCCGTCTATCAGACTTTGCCAGAGATACACGAAAAAGTTGACCAATAAGTTGCATAGCAAAATCTTTAAATGCGAGAGTAGGTCCGTGGAATAATTCTAGCAAGAACTGCTTTTCACTGAGTCTTTTAATAGGAGCTCTAGCTTTGTGTCTAAAAGATGAATATGATTTATTAATTATTTCTTGGAATTCCTCTTTGGAAAACGCATCGCGTACAAAAGGCTCCATCACAGTATAGGCTATCTCCTCATACGACCTTCCTCTCAATTCTAAAATAGTCTTTTTATTGAAAGTCGGAACACACTTAGGAAGATATAGCCCTCCATCTCTGGCCAGTCCCGACAGCATAGCCTCTTCAAAGTTTAACTCTGGCGCCGTTCCTCTCGTAGAAATATATCGCATTTGGGCCTCTTAACTATTTTTCTCAATTCTAATACGCCAAAGTAGATAAACTGTCATCCCCAACCAAACTAAGGCTAACGAAAACCAAGTTATAGCGTATTGAAGATGGTTGTTCGGAATCCTTACAGAATTTATAGGTAAACTCATCACATATGGTTTATAAGGAGATATGCTCCTAGCAACTAGTAGAATAGGCTTAGTATTAAGTTCTAACGCAATTCTTTTTATGTCTCTTGCAAACCAAATTTTTTTTTCCTTATCTGGTTCGGGCGTAAAACTGTCGATTTCGTCGGGCCAATAAAGGTTCCCCAAAACATCTACCCTGCTTCTAACTCTTAATTTATTTTTATCTTCCAGACTAATAAAACCTTGATCCAACAAAATTTTACCACTTCGAGTTTCAAAAACACTAATCAATCGGTACCCAGCTCCCTTATTTTTAAGTGAAATAAGTACGTGTGCTTCCTCGTTCAGGATGTGCCCCTCAGCTCTCACTGGTAAGTACTGATCTTTTTCAGTTACTGATTGTAAATTGAGTTCAACAGGTTCGGCCTTTATTTTGTTATCAATATTGTTTAAGATAGCCTGCTTCCATGATAATCTATGAACTTGCCAAAAACCTAGGGAAACGAGAACTAAGACGCCACACACACCAAAAATAAGAGGTATAAAAAAATCTCTCACCACCTACTGCGCCTCAGTTTTTCTCTATGATAGAGCCATCCAGCTCATTGCGATAAATTAACCGCCCCACACATAAACTGCCAAAAATAAAAACAACCAAACAACGTCAACAAAGTGCCAATACCATGCAGCAGCTTCAAAACCAATATGACGTTCTGGGGTAAAATGCCCGGCATATGCTCTTATGAGACATACCCCCAAGAAGATTGTCCCGATCAAAACGTGGAAGCCATGAAATCCGGTAGCCATAAAGAAGTTAGCTCCATAAATATTTCCAGAAAAACCAAAAGCTGCGTGACCATACTCATAGGCTTGAAACCCAGTAAATAAAGCACCAAGAAGAATTGCTAAAATAAGCCCATTCTTGAGATCTTTACGATTATTTTCATGAACCAAAGCATGATGCGCCCAGGTTGCTGCTGCGCCAGAGCACAAGAGAATAAGCGTATTGATTAATGGTAAATGCCAAGGATCAAAAGTTTCTATTCCTACTGGTGGCCAAACCCCATCAATTGCCGGTGAATTTGGGCCCATTGGATACATTGCATGCTTAAAAAAAGACCAAAACCAAGCAAGAAAAAACATAACCTCAGAAGTTATAAAAAATATGAACCCATATCGCAGCCCAATCCTTACAACCGGTGTATGATCTCCAACGTTGCTCTCGTCTATTACATCCGCCCACCAAGTAAACATTACATATAAAACAGCTACTAGTCCTATAACTGCTAACCAAGGACTGGATCCGTGCATCCACCTTACAACCCCTGTAAGCATCGCAAACGCTGCAACAGCACCTAAAAATGGGTTAATTGATGGTGATAAAATATGATAATCATGGTTTTTCGAATGTGCCATTTTAATCCCCTTCGTGGGCTTTAATTAGATTTAATATTAGTTAAAGATTGCGAAATCAATCTAGCTTCGTCAACTATTTCTTGTTTAAAAAAAGTATAACTTAGAGTTATCTGCTCAATAAATTTTCCATCTCTATCGTTTTCGATCTCCGGATCGATATAAAAGGTAACTGGCATTTGAACCCTTTCGCCCGGCGCTAAGATTTGTTCCTCAAAGCAAAAACAATCTATTTTGGTGAAAAACGAACCCGCGTTAAATGGAAAAACATTGTAGCTAGCGGTACCCATTATAGGCCTATCGGTAGGATTATATGCTTCGTAAAAAGCTAAAGCTGTTTCTCCTATTTTTAATTTTATCTCTTTTTGTACTGGCTTAAACTCCCATGCTAATTCACGATCCACTGAGCCATCGAACCGTACTTTGATCTCCTTATCAATAACTATATTAGACCCATTACTCGCCGTAAGCGTAGTACCGGCAAATCCAGTGACCCGACAAAACCAATCATAGAACGGTACTGATGCAAATGCTAAACTTACCATGGTAACCACAACAATAGATAAAAGTGTTAGTACTTTTTTATTTTTCTTTGCTAGTTCCATCTTAATTTTTTACCTCTGGTAAAAGTGATGGACGTACTACGTGATCATATGCTTCCAAGCCATTTCCGTTAGAAACCTTCACTATAGTAAGACAGAATATTATCAGGACAAACCCAATTAAAATAATACTTAGCCATACGTTTCGACTTAACCTTCTAATATGTAATTCATGCATTCGACGTAAACTCAAAACCAGGCCTCCAAACCAAAGCTAACCCAAGCTGATTGAATTGCTAGAGCGAGAAAATGAATAAATAGATACGATAGAGATTGTCTGAAGAATTTTCTTTCGATTAGATTATTATCAAGTTTCGAATCGTTTTCATCCCGCTTCAATAAATTCCACGCTCCCTTAATAAATCTAATGTTTAGTGCTATTGCTGTAACTAAATATATAAACCCACCAATACTTGTAAACGCTAAGCCAATCGCCACCGGAATTAAAAGCAAAGTGTATAACATTATTCGACGACGTGTTTTACTCTCCCCATGGGTAACGGTAAGCATCGGAACGCCCGCTTCGGTATATTCATCATTCATAAATAAGGCCAAGGACCAAAAATGAGGTGGGGTCCACAAAAATATTAACATAAACAGCATTAGGCTCTCTGTAGATACCTGTCCTGTCGCAACTGCCCAGCCAATCATAGGTGGGAAAGCTCCTGCAGCCCCTCCAATCACAATATTTTCAGGGGTCAATCTTTTTAACCAAATAGTGTAAACGACTACATAAAAAAATATAGTAAATGCAAGAATGCTTGCAGCGAACCAATTAGCAGCCAACCCCAACATAGTAATAGAAATGAAAGACAACCAAAGACCAAATGACAGCGCTTCACCTGGCTTAATACTTCCCATAGGTACGGGGCGCTCGGATGTTCTTCGCATCAAAGCATCGATATCATGATCAAACCACATATTCAAAGCTCCTGAGGCTCCACCCCCAAGCGCTATAAATAAAATGGATGTGAATGCAATAAATGGGTGGGTATTCCCAGGGGCCACAAATAGACCTACAGCAGCAGTGAACACCACTAGCGACATTACTCGCGGCTTCAGTAATGCAAAATAATCGGTAAATTCTGCTTCTCGGTATTCTATATGAGTCGTTAAATCAGTCATATTATTTCTATGTTATTTCTAAATATGGTCGATATTAGTCTCAATCGATCGATGCTATTTTAGTCACCCGAGGTACGCCAGCGTATTCTTCAATAGAGTTATCGAGCCAGGTTTCATATTTCTCTTGGCTTACTACTTTTACGGTAATAGGCATGTAAGCATGGGATTTCCCACATAGTTCTGAACACTGCCCAAAATATATACCCTCTTTATCAGCCTTGAACCAAAGTTCGGCTAACCTTCCTGGAACCCCATCTTGTTTCACTCCAAAGGCCGGGATAGTCCATGCATGGATTACATCTGCTCCGGTCACCTGAATTACGATTGTTTTATCCACGGGTATTACCAAGGCTGTATCGGTCGCAAGCAAGAATTCATCCTCTGAATATCCCGCTTCTTTCAACTCAACAATCGTCTCTGGGCTTATTCTATTCTCTCCAGCTCCTATCATGAAGCTGTCAAATTCAAATTCATGATCTACATACTCATAACTCCAGTACCATTGGTTACCTGTCGCTTTAATTACAACATCGCCGTCGGGTATTTTTTGAGATTTAAATAAAACTGGAATTGAGAACGCGCCAATGAAGATAAGAATTAAAACTGGTACTAAAGTCCAAGCAACTTCCAATGGTGAGTTGTGTGTAAATGTTGCAGGTTCGGGGTTTCTTGCCTGATTAAATTTTATAATCGCGTAAACCAAAAGAAGCGTTACAAAAAGAGTGATTACTGTAACGATAACTAAAAGAAAGTTATCCAACCACTGTAAATCTCGCGCCATCTCCGTAACCGCTGGTTGAAAACCTAGGCCTTGCGGAATAGGCTTTCCTATAATTTGAAGATTATTTTGAACCGATTCCGCCAAAGCTTCCTTAATAGAAAAAAGAAAAGTAAATATAATAGAAAGTTTTAAAAATCTCATCTAGTAGTTCCTATAAATAATTAACGCTATTGCAACATACTTAACTTAATATAGTATTCGGGAGAGATCATATAAACCACCAGGTAGCAAGTATTTGAACCTCGCTCGCGTTACCATGCCGCAGGTATTTGATGTAACCTATTAGAAAGTTTTAATGAAGAAAATATTTCACAATAGATTTAAGCCGTTCGAAACTAATCTAGACTATCAAAATACACTAGATACATTACAAAATGCAGCAAAAGGTGCTGACGACTGTGAATTATTTCTTGAACACTCAAGAAAAGAGACCTCGGTAAAAATCTCGATTTCTTCTTGTTTTTTGGTG
>MDSW01011318.1_pt1 | contig 10101 bp, 6 predicted proteins | sample 811171 | NCBI WGS metagenome assembly MDSW01 (sample SAMN05326641, study PRJNA326480) | marine metagenome | isolation source: seawater | place: Atlantic Ocean: North West | collected 2012 | reverse complement strand
GGTATAATGAGATGTGATGTTCTTGCACAAGGAGTTGTGGATGCTGCCAAAGAAATTAAAATAGAAGTTCCTTTAGTTGTAAGATTAGCTGGAACAAAATTCGAGGAGGGAAAAAAAATATTAGATAATTCAGGTTTAAAAATTATATCAGCTTCAGATTTGTCTGATGCAGCAAAAAAAGTAGTAGAGTCAATAAAATAAAATGTCAATTTTAGTTAACAAAAATACAAAAGTAATATGTCAGGGTTTTACAGGAAAACATGGTACATTTCATTCTGAACAGGCAATCCAATATGGTACTAATTTAGTTGGAGGTGTAACACCAAAAAAAGGCGGTCAAATGCACTTATCAAAACCAGTTTTTAATTCTGTTAAAGAAGCAAAAGAAAAAACGGGTGCAAATGCTTCTATGATTTATGTTCCTGCTAAATTTGCAGCTTCTGCAATTATAGAAGCTGTTGAAGCTTCTATAGAACTAATAACATGCATTACTGAAGGAATACCAGTTTTAGATATGCTAGAAGTTAAAAAAAAATTAATTAATTCTAACTCAAGGTTAATTGGTCCTAATTGTCCTGGAATTATTACTCCGGAAGAATGTAAAATTGGAATAATGCCAGGCAATATTCATAAAAAAGGTTCTGTTGGAATTGTATCTAGGTCTGGAACTTTAACTTATGAAGCTGTGGCACAAACTACTAACAATGGATTGGGCCAATCAACATGTATAGGTATCGGAGGTGATCCTATAAATGGAACGAACTTTATAGATTGTTTAGATTTATTTTTAAATGATGAAGAAACAGAGTCTATATTGATGATAGGTGAAATAGGGGGAACGGCGGAAGAAGAAGCGGCAGAATTTATAAAAAATCACAAAATTAAAAAGCCAATTGTAGGTTTTATAGCCGGAATAACAGCACCAAAGGGAAGAAGAATGGGGCATGCGGGTGCTATAATTTCTGGTGGAAAAGGAGGAGCCATAGATAAAATTAAAAAAATGGAAGAATGTGGCATAACAATTGCACAATCTCCTGCCGAAATAGGTAAAACACTATTTGATAAATTGTCTAATTGAAAAATACTTTTCAAATACTATACTAGTAATATTAATGTCTTCTTCTAAAAACTTAGAAAGTAAAAAAACTTCATTTCTTAGTAAGAGTAATAGTGCTTTTATTGAACAAATGTACGTAAAGTTCATTAATAATGAAACTGACTTACCACAAAGCTGGAAAGATTATTTTAAAAATTTGAATGAAGAACAAAATTTAGTTATTAAAGCAATTAATGGTCCTTCTTGGCAAAGAAATAAAAAGATTGATGAAAATATTTATTTACGCAGATATGAAAATATAGATGAAGTAAATAAAAAAAAAAATTTAAATCAAAATAGTGAGAAATCACACAGAGATTCTGTTAGAGCTGTAACTTTAGTAAGGGCTTATAGAACTCAAGGAAATCTTTTAGCAAGTTTAGATCCTCTAGGCCTTAAAACATCCGAATATATTGATGAATTGCATCCAGAATATCATGGTTTTAAAAAAGAAGATTATAATGATAAAATTTTCTTAGATGGAATTATCAATAAACAATATGCAAGTATAAAAGAAATTTTAAGTTTTTTAAGAAAAACTTATTGTGGACCGATAGGTTATGAATTTATGCATATTTCTAATTCAAAAGAGAGAAAATGGTTTAGAGATAGAGTTGAAAAAGATGAAAACGCACTTAAGTTTACTAAGAACGGAAAACTTGCAATATTAAATAAATTAATTCAAGCCGAGGGCTTTGAAAAATTTTTACATACTAAATATATAGGTACAAAAAGATTTGGCTTAGATGGGGGAGAAAGTTTAATTCCTGCATTAGAACAAATTATAAAAATTGGTGGGCAAAGTAAAATTAAAGAAGTTAAAATTGGAATGTCACATAGAGGAAGACTTAATGTTTTAGCTAATCTTTTACAAAAATCTTATAAAAGAATTTTTAGTGAATTCGCAGGAGAAATTCATTCCTCTGGAGAAGATAGTGCGGGTGATGTAAAATATCACTTAGGTGCATCTTCAAATAGAGAATTTGATGGTAATTCTGTACACGTAAGTTTAACAGATAATCCTTCACATTTGGAAGCAGTAAATCCTGTTGTATTAGGACAAACAAGAGCCAAACAATATTTTCATGAAGATTATGATAGAAATAAAGTTATTCCAATTTTAATTCATGGTGACGCAGCTTTTGCAGCACAGGGTGTAGTAGCAGAATGTTTTGCGATGTCAGGATTGCCAGGTCACAATACTGGTGGCACAATTCATATAATTATTAATAATCAAATAGGTTTTACAACAAGTCCAAGGTTTGCACGTTCTTCACCTTATCCTTCAGACGTTGCAAAAATGGTAGAAGCACCAATATTACATGTAAATGGAGATAATCCCGAAGCAGTAGTTTATGCAGCAAGAATCGCAACTGAATTTAGACTTAAATTTAATAGGGATGTTGTTATAGATTTATTTTGTTATAGAAGATTTGGACATAATGAAGGAGACGAACCTTCTTTTACTCAACCTTTAATGTATCAAAAAATAAAATTACATCCAACGACATTAAATATATATGGAAAAAAACTTATTAATGAAAATATAATAACCTCAGAAAATTTTTTGCAACAAAATGAAAAATTTAAAGGTTTACTTAACGAACAGTATAAAACTTCAAAAGATTATAAGCCGAAATTAGAATGGTTTGAAGGTGCTTGGTCTCAATATAGACCTGAAAAAGGAAAAGATAAGAGAGGAAAAAGTGGAGTAAAATTAGAAAAGTTATTGTCAATTTCTGAAAAAATTAATTTAATTCCTGAAAAAGTAAATTTGCACAAAACAATTAAAAAGATTTTTGAGAATAGATATAAAAATATAAAAAATCAAATAAACCTAGACTGGTCAACAGCCGAGGCTTTAGCATTTGGTTCTCTTTTAGACGAAGGTTTTCCAGTTCGATTGGTAGGTCAAGACTCTGGAAGAGGCACGTTTAGTCAAAGACATTCAGTTTTAAGAAATCAAAAAGATAATTCAAGATATATACCACTTAATAATATTTCAAAGAATCAAAAGAGATTTGAAGTAGTTGATAGTTTGCTTTCAGAGTTGGCTGTATTAGGTTTCGAATATGGTTATAGTTTGGTTGAACCAAATACATTAACTATATGGGAAGCTCAATTTGGAGATTTTGTTAATGGCGCTCAAATTGTAGTTGATCAATTTATAGCCTCTGGTGAAAGAAAATGGTCTAGAGCTTCAGGTTTAGTGATGTTGTTACCACATGGTTATGAAGGACAGGGGCCAGAACATTCTTCTGGAAGATTAGAAAGATTTTTACAATTGTGTGCACAAGATAATTTACAAGTTATAAATTGTACTACCCCGGCAAATTATTTTCATGCACTAAGAAGACAAATACATAGAGATTTTAGAAAACCATTAATTATAATGACACCAAAATCATTATTAAGAAATAAACTTTGTGTTTCAAATTTAAAAGATTTTGGAAAAGATAGCTCTTTTCACAGAGTTCTGTGGGATCATGCAGCTGATAAAAAGAATGGATTTATAAAACTTCAAAAAGACTCTAAAATAAAAAAAGTTATTTTATGTTCAGGAAAAATTTATTTTGATCTGTTAGATGCAAGAGAAAAACTAAAAAAAGACGATGTACTATTGTTAAGAATAGAACAACTTTATCCATTTCCAGTTAAATCTTTAGTAAAAGAAATTAAGTCATATCGAAAAAATGCAAAGTTTTATTGGTGTCAGGAAGAACCTAGAAATATGGGTGCATGGTTTTCAGTGAGAGATTATATACAATGGACATTGGATTATATTGGAGCTAAGAATAATAAAATTTCTTATATAGGAAGAAATCCAGCAGCTTCACCTGCTACAGGGTATGCTAAAAGACATCTTTCACAACAAAAAGAAATTATTGAAGAGGTTTTTAAATAATGAGTGAAAAAATATTAGTTCCAGTTCTAGGAGAAAGTATTACAGAAGCTACAGTTGCTAAATGGTTAAAAGCACAAGGTGATAATGTCGAAACTGATGAACCCATTGTTGAATTAGAAACTGACAAAGTGAATTTAGAAGTTCCATCACCAATAAAAGGAATTTTGGCAGAAATTAATGTTAAAGAAGGTCAAGTTGTTGAAGTTGGAACAATACTTGGTGTTGTAGGCGAAAAAGAAGTAAAAAAAAATAAAGAAAAAAATAAAGAAGAAATTCCTGAACTTTTTAATAATAATATTGTTAAATTGGAAAAAAGTAAAAATACTATTGAAAAGCAAGAAGAGCCATTGATTCTTGATAATGAGGAAGAACCTTTAGTTTTAAATAATGAAATTGAACCGAAAAATAAAGAGACACTTTCTCCAGCTGTTAGGAAAATTGTAGAAGAAGAAAAAATTGATATTAAAAATATAAAAGGTACAGGCAAAGATGGTAGAATAGTTAAAGGTGATTTAATTCAGTTGATGGGAGTAGTTCCAAAACCATCTGAAAGAAAAATAAAATATGGTCAGGAAGAAAGAATAAAGATGACCAGATTAAGATTAACAATAGCAAAAAGATTAAAACAGTCACAAGAAACTGCTGCAATGTTAACAACATTCAATGAAGTAGATATGTCCAAAGTTATTGAAGTAAGAGAAGAAAACCAAGAAGATTTTCAAACTCGATTTGGTATAAAACTGGGATTTATGTCTTTTTTTGTAAAAGCCTCAGTAGTAGGGTTAAAGGGTTTTCCAGCGATTAATGCAGAAATAGAAAATGAAGAGATTATATATAAAAATTATTATAATATAAGTTTTGCCGTCGGTACACCTAAAGGTTTGGTGGTTCCTGTTTTAAAAAATGCTGATGAACTTTCGTTTGCTGATATAGAAAAAAATATTAAAACTGTTTCTGAAAAAGCAAGAGAAGGTAAATTAACAATTGAAGATTTACAAGGTGGAACATTTACAATTAGTAATGGTGGTGTTTACGGGTCAATGTTATCAACTCCAATTATAAATACACCTCAATCTGCAATTCTTGGTATGCACAATATTGTCGAAAGGCCTATTGTAATAAATAGTGAAATTAAAATTAGGCCAATAATGTATTTAGCATTATCATATGATCATAGAATAATTGATGGAAAAGAAGCTGTATCATTTCTAAAAACTATTAAAGAAAATTTAGAAGATCCTAGAAGGTTATTTTTAGATATTTAAATGTTAGAAAAATTTCAAGTCGTTGTTATAGGTGGGGGCCCCGGAGGATATGTTTGCGCAATAAGACTAGCTCAATTAGGAATTAAAACAGCATGTATAGAATCGAGAGGATCTTTAGGTGGAACTTGTTTAAATATTGGGTGTATACCTTCAAAAAATTTATTGAATTTTTCTGAAAATTTTCATAAAGCAAAAAACTTTTCAAAACTTGGTATAGAAATAGGCGAACTTAAACTTAACCTTGATAAAATGATGAAAAATAAGGAAAAAGCAGTAGTAGATTTAACAAAAGGTGTAGAATTTTTGTTTAAAAAAAATAAGGTTACTTATTATAAAGGTTTAGGAAGTTTTAAATCTTCAAATCAGATTTCTATAGTTAACAAGGATAAAAAAGAAACAATTATTGAAGCAGAAAAAACTATTATTAGCACAGGTTCAGAATCTGTTTCATTACCTGGAACAGAATTTGATGAAAAAATAATTTTATCTTCTACAGGAGCACTATCTTTAAAATCAGTCCCAAAAAAAATGATAGTTATTGGAGGAGGATATATAGGATTAGAAATGGGTTCAGTTTGGTCTAGATTAGGATCCGAAGTTCATGTAATTGAATTTCTTGATCATATTATTCCCGGTATGGATAAAGAAATTTCATCAGAATTAATGAAAATTTTAAAAAAACAGGGAATTAATTTTCATATGCAAACAAAAGTTGAAAGTATTAAGAAAAATAAAAATGGTGCTACTATTTTAACATCGGATACAAATGGTAAAAAAATTGATTTTCAATGTGAGGTAGTACTTATATCTGTTGGTAGAAAACCAAATACAAAAAATTTAAATCTAAAATTAATAGGTGTAGAATTAGATGATAAAAAAAGAATTAAAACTGATAAAAACTTCCAGACAAATATAAATAATATTTATGCAATAGGGGATGTTATTGCAGGTCCAATGTTAGCACATAAGGCTGAGGAAGAGGGTATTGCAGTTGCAGAAAATCTTGCTGGGCAATTTGGTCATGTAAATTATAATACAATACCAGGAGTTATTTATACTAGTCCTGAAGTTGCTTCAATCGGGAAAACAGAAGAGCAATTAAAAGATTCAAACTATAAATATAAAGTGGGAAAATTTAAATTTCTGGCAAATTCAAGAGCTAAGGCCATTGACGAATCTGATGGATTTATAAAAATCCTTGCTGATGAAAAAACTGATAAAGTTTTAGGAGCACATATAATTGGCCCTCATGCTGGAGAGTTGATTGCAGAGATAGCAGTTGCAATGGAGTTTGGAGCTAGTTCAGAAGATATAGCAAGAACTTGTCACGCACATCCAACATTCTCAGAGGCCGTCAAAGAAGCAGCATTATCAGTCGATAAAAGAGCAATACACTCTTAAATAATTTTCATATTATTAACTGATGAAAGTTCCGATTCTTTTACCAAATATATTTAATCATCCATTTACTTATGAATCTAAAATAAATTTAAATGTAGGAGATTATGTCGTAGTACCTTTTGGTAAATCAAAAATAACAGGCGTTGTCTGGAATGAATTTGAAAAAAAAACAAATAAAAAATTTTCCTTAAAAAAAGTTTTTAAAAAGCTTGATATTCCACCTTTAAAAGAAAATACAATAAAATTTTTAAATTGGTTTTCAGAATATAATATGGTTCCAAGAGGTATGGCTTTAAAATTGTTGTTATTAAGCAATAATGGAATAGAAGTGCTATCAAATAAAAATTATGAAATATATGAAAAAAAAATAAAAAAAATTCAATTTATTCTATCAGCTGAGCAAAAAGAAAGCTTATCAAAAATGAATAAATTAAGCCAAAAATTTAGAGTTCATGTATTACAAGGAACAACTGGATCAGGTAAAACAATAGTTTATTTTGAAGCCTTAAAAAAAATAATTGATAGTGGTTTTCAAGGCTTAATTCTATTACCGGAAATTGGATTAACGGGACAATTTGAAAAAAAATTTAAAGACTTTTTTGGGTTTAGACCTGCTATTTGGCACTCAGGTATAACAAAAAAAAATAAGGAAATAATATGGAGTGGTGTTACTAATAAAAAAATTAAAGTTGTTATAGGTGCAAGATCATCATTATTTTTACCATTTATTAATCTTGGATTAATAATAGTTGATGAAGAACATGATCAATCTTATAAACAAGATGAGGGAGTTATATACAATGCGAGGGATATGGCAATTTTCAGAGCCTATTTCGAAAATATCCCGGTAAATTTAATAACTGCTGTTCCATCAATTGAAACTTTTCAGAATATAAAGAAAGGGAAATATAGTTTATCTAAACTTAATAAAAGATATCAAGATGCTTCATTGCCCACTTATGAAATTATAAATTTAAATTATACAAAATTAGAAAAACAATCTTGGCTATCAAATGAGATAATTGAAAAAGTAAATTTTCATTTAAAAAAAAAAGATCAGGTACTTTTTTTTTTAAATAGACGAGGTTTTTCACCCTATGTATTCTGTAAAAAATGCTTTAAAAATCTTTCATGTCCAAATTGTTCTATAAACTTAGTTTACCATAAACAAAAAGAAAATTTATTATGCCACTATTGTGGTTATAAAAGTTTATTGGAAAGATATTGCAATAAGGAAGGAAATTGTGATTTTGTTTTTAGTGGACCTGGAGTCGAAAGAATTTCAGAAGAAGTAAAAAAAAAATTTCCATCAAAAAAAATAGTAATTTTTTCTAGTGATACAATGAATAAAAAAAGTTCATCAAAAATATTAGAAAAAATTATAAATAATGAAATTCAAATTTTAGTAGGAACTCAACTAATTTCTAAAGGTTTTCATTTTCCCAATTTAAATTGTATTGTTGTAGTTGATACTGATTTATCATCACAAGGATATGATTTAAGAGGTTCTGAAAAAAATTTACAATTGTATCATCAATTATCAGGACGAGCTGGGAGAACAGGTTTGCCTGCTAAAGTATATTTTCAAACATATAATTTAAATACAAAAATGATTTCTGATATTACAAATGAAAATCCAGATATTTTTTTAGACAAGGAGCTAAATTTAAGAAAAGCAAATAATCTTCCACCGTATCAAAGATTTATTGCTTTAGTAATTACAGGTAACGATCAAGAAATTCTTGAGAAAGAATCTGTTAGATTTAAAAATTTTATTGAAAAATATGTTGAAGGTAAAATATTGGGACCAGTTGAGGCTCCAATTTTTAAAATAAAAAGAAAATTTCGTATGAGACTTCTTATAAGAGCAAAAAAGTCTTTAAGAGTACAAAAATCATTAAGAAATATTATATCGAAATTTAAATTCCCGAGTGGATTGAAATTAGCTATTGATGTTGATCCAATAAGCTTTAATTAATTGATAAAAGGCATTTTTTTGACAATCTGCGACTTGAAGACGATACAGTCATGTGTTAATTAAATTCAATTTTTAAAAATCATCAATATTAACAAGAGAAACAAAGTGAGTAAAAATAAAGGTTTTTCAGATACTTCGGCAGGAAGATATTCATTAGCTTTATATGAATTAGCAGAAGAAAGCTCTTTAATAAGCGAAGTAGAAGAGCATTCATTATTAATTATAAAATTGATATCTAGTTCTGATGACTTTAATTCTTTAATTAGAAATCCAACAAATAAAAAAGAAGATCAATTAAAAATAATATCAAAAATCTCAGAAAAATTTAATTTAAATAATCTTTTGACAAAGTTTTTAAGTTTTTTAATTTTAAAAAGAAGATTTTTTTATGTAGAAAAAATATTAAAAAACTTTATAGAAACATGCTCGAAAAAAAGAGGAGAATTAAAAGGAGAATTAAGATCAGCCAAACAATTAACAAAAGAAGAAATTAATATTATAAAAGAAGCATTAATTAATAGTTTTGGTTCAAAGATAAAATTAAATTATAAGAATGATGAGAGTTTAATTGGAGGTTTAATTGTAAAAGTAGGAAGTACAATGGTTGATACTTCGATCAAAAGCAAATTACAACAAATACAAAATAAAATGATAGAGGCCTAAATGGAAATAAATCCCTCAGAAGTAACTAAAATATTAAAAGAACAAATAAAAAAATTTGGAGACAAAGCAGAAGTAACTGAAGTTGGACAGGTTTTATCGGTAGGTGATGGAATTGCTAGAATATATGGGCTTGATAATGTTCAAGCTGGGGAAATGGTAGAATTTGCTGACGGATCTAAAGGCATGGCATTGAATTTAGAGAGTGAAAATGTTGGAGTTGTAATCTTTGGTGATGATAAAAACATTAAAGAAGGTGATGTTGTTAAAAGAACAGGTTCAATTGTCGACACACCTGTAGGGAAAGAGCTATTAGGAAGAGTAGTAGATGGACTTGGAAATCCTATTGATGGGAAAGGTAACTTAGATAAGGCAGTAAAAAAGAGTAGAGTTGAAGTAAAAGCACCTGGAATTATTCCGAGACAATCTGTTAGTGAACCTATGCAAACGGGATTAAAATCAATTGATAGTTTGGTTCCAATTGGTAGAGGACAACGTGAATTAATTATTGGAGATAGACAAACTGGAAAAACTGCAGTTGCTGTAGATGCGATTATTAATCAAAAAAAAATTAACGAATCAGAAGATGAAAAACAAAAACTTTATTGTGTTTATGTAGCTATAGGACAAAAAAGATCTACTGTAAGACAAATTCAAAAAACTTTAGAAGAAGCAGGTGCAATGGAATATACAACAATTGTAGCAGCTACAGCATCTGATGCAGCACCACTTCAATTTTTAGCACCTTATACTGGATGTGCAATGGGAGAATATTTTAGAGATAATGGAATGCATG
>MDSW01165989.1_pt1 | contig 10104 bp, 20 predicted proteins | sample 811171 | NCBI WGS metagenome assembly MDSW01 (sample SAMN05326641, study PRJNA326480) | marine metagenome | isolation source: seawater | place: Atlantic Ocean: North West | collected 2012 | reverse complement strand
TAATCTTACAGTCAACTGAAAAAAGATAGATCCCACCTTAGCAGTGGGATCTTTCTATTGGATTAGCAAATTACCTTTTTGAGAGAGAAAGAAATTGCTACAAAGATTATACATGATCTTCTTTTAATCGTAAATAGATCTAAATAAATTTCGCAGTCATGGATCAGCTTTACGCAATGCTGGATCAACCAGTTTAGATCTAATTTGGGATTGAGAATCAGCAATAATGTTCCAAAAAACACACAATATAACGAATTTCAATGATCTTTCAAGCGATCAGGATCAGGATCTAGATCTGATCAGGATCGTGATCTGGATCTAGATCTGGGATTGAGAATGATCCTAAATGGGATCGTAAATCAGTGCTAATGCTCCATAGATCTAGCAAAACTGGATCAACGATCTGCGAAACTGGATCAAAGATCAGGATCATGATCAGGATCAGAGTCCGATCTGGATCTGGGATTGAATTTGAGTCTAAATGGGATTGAAAATGTGCGATAATGCACAAAAAAGTAAGCGTAGATCCATTGATCAAACCTTTATAGATCTTGATAGCACAAAAAAAGAGGGGACAAGCCCCTCTTTCTTTAGTAGTTAGGTATTGGACTACACCTTTTTACCAATCCTTTTTAACCTTTTTGATATGGTTAATAACCGATTTGTCATTGTATCCATTTCAAGCCACACATTTTTCGGTGTGCAACCCTCAGTGTAATCGTCAATACTTTCTAACCTGAGTTTCGCTAACTTAGTAGCCAACTTACTTACCTCAGCACTTGTCCTCTCTAAAAGATCAAGTGCTTGGTTTCTTTTATCCAGTTGGACACAAGCCGAACAAGAGTATAAAAAGTGTTCCAATATACCTTTGTCCTTTCTAGGAATAAAGGTTTTTTCACAACCTACACAAGTCCACTCGTTATCAACTGCTACCTTACTCATAACTGATACCTGCTTTCTTTAATAAATCAGGATAAGCAGTGTTCATAAATTCCTCGTCTATGATCAAGTTATCCTCATTGCACTTTGGACACTCTAAAGCTGTGTGCAAGTCAAAGGGAACAGACCAAGTGTATTCCCCATATTCAGCACACCAGCTACAAGACCACTCTGCTGTAATAGTAAGTGTCTTTTCTACGATTACAGAACGCTTTTCTTTTATCTCGTATTTTTCACTCATTATTACCAACTTTCCACTCTCTAGCGTCCAAGAAACCACCAGCGTTAGCCTCTGGATCAGCTTGCACTGTCACATTAAGTCTATTCCCTTTAGCGTCTACCAAAGTAAGAACAACATAAGCGTCAGTGACCTTACCGTCATAAATTAGATACTCATAGTTCCAGTCAACGATAACTTTTTTCATTAACTTGTCTAAGGTATCTTTACCGTTAATGTTCCCAGTTTGGAACTCTACCATATCAGGTATTTCGTTCTTAGTGGTCACTACAACGGTATCAGGAATTTGTGTTCCAAAATCCCTAGCTAAAGTGTCGTCCAACCAGTCAGGGTTTTTAACACCATAGTTTTCGTTCATAATTATCCTTTCGTCCAATACCCTCTAAGCATATCACAGATACGCAATTAAATAACCACTTTTTCTAATTTTCTTGATCAGTAGATCTGTTTAGCGAGTAATGATCCTTAATTTCGGATTGAAAGTGTCAATCAATGGAATAAAAAAGAAACTGGATTGAAAATGTGCATTAATGCAACAAAAGATAAAGAAAGATTTAAAGGATCAAAGGACAAAAAAAAAGAGGGGCTTTCGCCCCCCTCTCTTTATCTTTCTAAGATCGTTTCAACAGGGTTTTGATCTTATAAAGAAACTTTTTAAGTGGTTTCATTTTTTGTTGTGTTGACCAACGCCACTCGTCTAAGTCCCAATCGTAAGGAACATTTTTAAATTGCAACGATTCAACTTCTAAAAAGTAGCAACCTCTATCGTCAGCAACTATTGGAAGATCGTTAGGTAATGGTAATTCCTTTTTCTTCGCATATTTACTGCTATTCCAGTTGTAAACTTGTGGTTCTAATGATTCCTTAACCATCTCGCTTACTAACTTTGTAAACACTCTAGGGATCTCCAGTCTGTATCCAACAGACCAATTAAGATCCTCTGTCTTGTGTTTCATTGAGTATTCCTCTCGCATTGTTTCTAATAACCATGCAACCGAGTCCCCACCCCAATGTGAATAGATCACAGGGGAAAACTCTGTCTTTTGTTTGTTATGTATGATTACATTAACTCTATCGCCCATAATTTACCTTTCTACTAATTGTCCCAATCGTTAGTTGGATTCATGCCAATACGATCAAAACACTTTCTACAATAACTTTCGTCCAAATACCTACCATTTTTGCTAGGTGTGTGAACATCGCTAACGATCCATAAATTACAAGAGTCACAGTGTAAACAGTGATCACAGTAATTAAAGATCCTTTCGCCAGTTGATCCAGATTGATACCTTTGTAAAGCTGTGCCACCAGTGGAGTCCAAGACTTCCCACCAATATGCACGCTTACCGTGAGGACAGGTCATAGAGGCACTGATCTGGTTCACTTTTGTTTCAGCGATCCTCTTTTTTGTATTTTCATTTATCATTGATTCCTCACTTATGATTATTGCTTTAGACATAAAGTCCCACAATCCATATACCATTTAAGCCCTTTCGTGATCTATGGGACTGACCGTAGCCAGTCCCATAACTTTTATACATATTCAGCAAGATCAAACACCTCAATATCGCCAGTTTTAATGTTAGGGTTCTTTGCTTCAATCTTTTCGTCTACGATACGAAACCAACCCCCTTCCATACCACCCTCATACTGATATTGAATTATCATTATCAAGTTGTAATCGTTGCATATTTTTTGGAATAGTCCGTCTGGAATACCCCAAGCACATTGCGTAAAAGCGTCTAACTTATATTTACTATTACCCTCAATCTTTTCAATATTAAGAGAGGAATAGACTTCATAAGCACCCCACTTCACACCCCAGTTTGTAGTCTGCCAGTCATACCAATTTGCACCACCGAACATTTTTTTTATCCACACTGCTGTGTCCTCGCTGATACCAATATCAATACGCTTTGATTTTTCTAAATCTCTGTCAACTCCAACAATATCGCCAGTTTCATTTTCTACCTCTAACCAGTAGTCATATCGCTGACCATTTATATTGTTCGCACCAGAGTGTATCTTTTCTAAAAAGTTTGGAACTGGATACAAACGATTCAAGTTGAGTTCGCTGTCACTACTTTCAGTAGTTTGCTTTGCGTCTTTGATCAACTTTGTAAGGTTTGTTTTAGTCCCAACGATAGTTATATCGTTTTCACACCAAGTAGGCATTTTTAACTCCTTTAATTGTCCAATACTAAAACCCATTATATAAAGAAAATAAAATTAATTCAAAGAAAATCAAAAAACTCATACAGTCTTATTTGTAGTAAGTGATCAAGCTCCAAAACGAGATTGAGAATCACTGTTAATGCAATAAAAATTAAACAAACTGGAGGTTATGCAATGTCAAGATAAATAGATCTAATCAACACGGTTATCCCAAACGGATAGCAGTAAATAAGAAAAACCCCAGATTTTTAAGTCTGGGGTTTTCTTTTCGTATCGTATACTAGGTTAGGTAGTATCCGTGATAACAGTGAAACCTAACATAACTCCTGATAAATACATTTCAGGATTATCGGTTATCCATTGTTTAGTTCTATCATTTACTAATTCGCTAACAGTTTTCTTGTCCAGCATATTAGTGACACCTGATTCCCTAACCTTACTGATTTGATCATAGACTTCTATGTCTACTTCAATCGTCCCCATAATTACACTCCTCGTGTTTAAAACCTGTGTCAGTTTTGTCCAAAGCCATTTCGTAATCGCTGGATAAACATATCTCACAGGTCTGGGTAATAGTTTTCTCAACAGTATAAGTTCTGTAAAGGTCAATCATTACCCATTGTCCATTTCTCTGGTCACTAACTCAAAGACTTGTTCTCTACTGAAACTATCAATAGAAAACGATTGAGAGGTGTTGAAGCCTCTTAGCCTCTCGATCTCTCTCACTTTGATAAAAGTATCCAGAACTTTATTTTGGTCAAAGCCTTTTTTACCTCTGTAAAAATCACAGATATAATTAATTCCCTCAACCAAATCAAGTAAGTCATTTTCTAGAATCATTACTTCGTTAGTTCTAGGGTTAATGACTTCAACTTTGTCTTTGTTTTGAATATCGTTCATATCTAACCTTTCTAAAATTAATTATAGTTGCAGATTATCGGTATGCAACACAAATTAAAAATAGCAGTAGAAAGGAAAAATCGTCTTAAAGCTGGGAACTGATCGTCTTGCTGTTTAGATCTATTTTGGTAGCGTAGCTGGATCGGTAGCACTGATCAAACGAGATTGAAAATCAGCATTAATGAAATACAGAAAGAAAGAACTTACGCCATTACCATTATATTTCTAATCCAATCCAAAACCGAGATTGAGAATCTGCATTAATGAAATAAAAAATAACCATTATATTAGATTTACAATCCCAATCCCAACCATTATGACTCGTTTTCAATCCAAAAAAAAACTGGGGATTGTGATCCCCAGTCTTTAATTAATTGAGTGGTGTTGGTTATTCGTTTAACCAGTCTTGATATTGGTCAAATATATCAAACCCCATTGACTCCATATATTTAAAGATTTCATTAAATTTATCTTTAATTACTGGATACTCACAAGATTTATTCAAAGCCATTAGACCTTCGATGAATCTCGTATCCTTAGACGGTTCATAAGCGTTATCTCTGTCAAAGTCTATGCCCAATGACTGAACAAACAAATCAAACCTAGTGCTGTTCATACCCACTTCATTTTGGTTTAATTCCTTACAACCAACTTCTGATAAGTATTCCTCCAACATATCTTTTATGCAGTCTTGTAAGTGATCTTCATTTTTAAACTCATTCCAAAAATGTTCTGTATCAAACCACCTAACTTTGATATTGCAGTCTTTAAGACTGTCTTGCACTGTTGATATTATTTCACTTGATATAGAATCTCCAATTTCTTTTATACTGCTATTTTCAAAGTCCACTTCGTCAAATGCTGACTGAAATGAACCAGAGAATAACCTACTAAAATCTAGATCTACTTCTAACCTAATTCTCTCTCTACTCACTATTCCTCCTCTAATGTATATTCTGTTTTGCACGATGACGCACAATCCTGACAATACTTTTCGCCTGCACCCTCACTTAACTCCGATTCATCGTTAAGGTTCTGCCATATATCCGTATATACTTCAGTCCCTTTACAATCTGTGCAAACATAAACCCAGTTATCTTTAACCCCAGCTTCCTTAATAGAGAAGTCAATTCTCTCTAAGTTGCTAGGTTTCATATCATAACTGTCCTCAAACTTTTTTAAAGCGTCCTCTTCACTGGACGCTTCAATTTCGTAAGAGGTTTTATCTGTTTCAGTTATATAGAATATTGGCATCTTACACTTCCCAACTGTCTTCAATATGCTTTCTCTCTTCTGGATCAGCATCAGACCATTTGTTGTGTATCTCTAACTCTCTTTCGCTTAATAACTCTAATGCAAAAGAATAAGCCTCTTGTAAGCCCTCTCTACCTTTTTCATAACTCTCTATGTCAAAGGTCTTGACTATATGCTCCATTCCTTTTAAGAATCCCACTTCCCAACTGACATCTATTTCAACATTATTTTTCATAACTCTATCAATGTCATCCGAGCCTATGTCATAATCTTCAGACATAGTTTTTTCGTGGTTCTCAATGTAGTCTTTTAAGTTTTGTAAACTAAAAGCCTTCATTAGTCCTCCTAATTTATACGATACTTATATAATTATTGATCAACTTCAGAGATAATACAAGTATTAAAACAAATTAATTTTTTAGACCTTTTATAAACGAGATTGAGAATCTGAACTAATGCAACCAAATATATATATAAATACAAAAATCAAATTCCTGATCTCCTGGTCCCAGCTTTAACTTATTCAGATCTAAATCGGAAATAGATCCAGAAAACAAAAAAAATTTTATTTTATTAGATATATATAAAAAACCTTTATATAATTGAATAAGTATCGTAATAAAAGAAGGTTAAAAATGAATCCAGTTATTAAAAAAATTACTGACGAATTAGAAAATAAATTAAATTCTATTGTTATAGACGAACAGCAATATTTAAATTATTTAAATTTTGTAAAGTCCAATGACCGACGCCGATCATTTAACAATACATTTTTAATTTTTATCTATAACAAAGAAGCCCAGTTAGTTCTTACTTATAAACAATGGATAGAAAAAAATAGAATCGTTGTTGCTTGTATTAATTGCAGAGCTTTTAAAAATAAAGAATGTAAGTGTGATGAACGGCAAGCACCTTTAAAGATTCCACAATTTAGACCGATAATAATCGAAGATAAGAACCAAAAGGAAGAGGACAAAAAAATTTATTATAGGGCTTATTATGTATTTGATTTAAAAGACACTGAACCATTAAACGATGACGGCATAGAGATTGTAAACCCTTATATGCCAGAATTACTGGAAGGGGAGGATAGTGCCGAATTGTTTACTGCTATACAAGAAAAATTAATTGAGGCTGATCAGTGGCACCTTCGTGTAGTCAACTACTATGACGCCAGCAACGGATTCACAAATTTTACCCAGAAATTAATTCAAATTCAAAAGGATATGAGCCAATTACAAAAAACTAAAACACTCGCCCACGAAGTAGCCCATAAATTGATGCACAAAGAACTCAATTATTTAGAATGCCGAGAAATTGCAGAAGTGGAGGCTGAGTCTGTTGCTTACATAGTTTTAAATTACTTTGGATTTAATACAGACGATTACAGTCTTAAATATATTGCAGGCTGGCAGGAGGACGATGAAAAAACCTTCAAGAACTCATTAAGCAATATTTACAATACAGCTAATAAAATAATAGACGCTTTAACCTAACCAATAACCGATAAACAAAAGACAGCCCCAGAAATTCTGGGGTTGTTTTTTTTTGCGATTGAGAATGCCCAATAATGAATTAAAAAAGAAATTGATCCCCTTAAAACGAGATTGAAAATTTGCATTAATGTAATCAAAAAAGGATCAACACCAAATTATCAAATTTCGAACTAGATCGTCAGCTTTAAATTTTGGACAAAAAGAAAGAGGGACTAAGGCGTTAGTCCCTCTCTCGTAAGTGTCTTAGTAGTGGTTAGAAACTAAGACAACATTTTTAATTTTTCTATTTCTTTCCTAACCTCTAATCTTTCGATTTGTTTTTGTTCAATATAATCTGGACTGTATCCCTCATACCTTAACTCGTTAATAAGTTCTGTTAAGTCCCCAACTTTTTCTGTTAGCCTCTTAATCTCGTCTGGAATTTTAGCCTCAAATTCTTTTATGTTTTTAATTTGTTCTGGCGTTAAATATTCTTTAGACATTGAACGCGTCCCCATAATCACAGAAATCAACGAACAGACCTCTAAAACCATTTTCCTCGTCCATAACTCTATAGATTGGAAAATGTCCGTCGCCGTGAGAAGTAGGACTTGCAAACATAAGTTTGTCGTCCATATTTCCACCGCGTCCACCGTTGTTGTCTAGTGTCTTACAATATTTGTCATACCAATTATCAAAAGTTTCATTTTCACTTTCAATATATTTTGTATAACAACCGTCAGTAATTAAAACAGAACCGCTATCAACTGGAACTTTACCCATAAACTTAAAACCAGTTATGTTTAGTCCTAGTTCGTCAGCGTCAAAGAGTTCTTGTATTTCTTTACTCATTTTCTATCCTTTGTTTAACCGATACTGATTTAATTATATACTCGTTTTTTCGTAAAATCACTAAAAATTAAGATTTTCTAAAATAAACAGACCATTTAAAACCGATTTAAGCGTTTAAAAAAATCAGACCTTAACCGAACCCCACAGAAAACGAGATTGAAAATCAGTCATAATATAAATCATTAATGCAAAGTCGGAAACCTAACTCTTTTGTAGATCTATAAAAGCCAAGACCGGTAAACGCTAACTAGCGATTTCTGATCAGAGGACCAGGAGATCTCCTTACGCTAAAAAAAAGAGGGACACCAGGTCCCTCTCTTTCTACTGCTAAAGCTGGTTTAGTCCATTAAAGTGTATTCCTTTCCTTTACTTGTATAAACAGTATCGCCAACGCAATCTACAAGTTCCCACTCTGACCAATACCACCAATCGCTTTCCAACTTTTCAAAATAGTCTGAACCGATTTCAGTTTGTATAAATTCATACCATTGTTGAGTTGTAAGGTCAATCTGACCTAAGCCACTAGCCAACGCACCCTTAATAGTCATTTTTAACCATTGAGGATCAGAAGTCGCTAACTTAGTTGTATCAATATCGTTCATAAGAACTTCAAAGCACTTGCAACTCTGTCTTTTAATACATTGGTTGACTTCACAATCTTGATTACAAAAGTATTCGTCCCCACTTAAATAACCCTCACTGAAACCTTTAGAACAAAAAGTGCATTGTCTTGCGTAGACTTCCACTGTTTCAGGTTCTAAAGAACTACATTGAGAACAATATAGGTCAACTTCCTCTACTGGACCGCCAGGAGTTCCAAAGTTAAGACCTAACCAAAACCCTTTATAAAGAGAACTGATTGACTTACACTTCTTGCAGATTTCAACGCTTTCGCCTCTACCTTTAGTCATTGTCATACCCCCAATACTTGCAGTCGTGTTTTTGTTCAACATAACAGCTATCAAATATTTCCTCTGTGCAAATAAATGAACTGTCAAAATAAATTGGTATTTCTCTTTCAAGTAGATAAGCGATAATAATATCACTTAAACGACTAACAAAAGATAACCACTTTTTTCTAATCATATACCTAACCTTTCTACTCTTATTGTGATCTAGCGACGCTAGATCGTCAAGTATATAAAGTGGATTTATAAATTTAGCTGAATCAGATCACAATCCATGATTTCTAAAACGAGATTGAAAATTTCACTTAATCTAGCGAAATCTGATCAGCGACACGCATATCAAAGCATAAAAAAAATCCCCCCTAGTTTCCTAGAGGGGACTTTTTGTCCTATTGCTTTTTCTTTTTATACTTCCTTTTTGGTGGTGGTGGGTTGAGTGTATGTTCTAAAATTTTAAATAAGAACCTCAACTATGCACCCCCATATCTTTGTAAGTCTTTTTGACTTCTCTATCTAATTTATAATCTTTTAGTAGCCAAAGCCCCTCAGCAGTGAAAAAGCCTACTGCAAAGAAAAACATTGCTACGATAATTAGTCCCTGTATTGAGAACATTATTTACCTACTTTCATAACTATTCTATTTAGTGAAACATTACAGTCAGGACAAAATGCAACTGGGATATTATCCCAGTCGCAATATTGTGCTTGATTGTCGCCCACTTCCTTATCACAAACGAAACAATAAAATTCCATTACTTCAACTTCTTTGTTTCGTATCGTGGTGTCTTTTCAATTTCGTGGTTGTCGTTAATACTTTCAATAGGACTATTGAACTTATCAAAAGCACGACCAACGCTATTCCCTTTTAGGATACTTGAACGAAGTTTACGCCACTCAGCAAGAGGGACTGCTTGGACTTCATACAAAGTGTCGTCCTTTTTGTCGCCCTCAACATTGGTATAACCAACGAACCCAACGAACACTTTGCAAGAAGTTTCGCTGGTGCGTTCCATTTTAAGAGAACTGATACTAGAGGACTTTAGATTTCTAAAAATCTCTTTGTCGCCATTTGTATCATTGTTGAACTTACCGTCATTAAATATTCTAATTTCTGGTCGTTCAGCATTTCTTTTACTTTTGGTCTTAGCTTTCGCCTTTATAACCACTTTTCTATCAGTCATTTTTCTAACCTTTCTTTAACCGATACAACCATATTAAACAGCATTTCACAGGTATGCACCCCTTTTCTAAGAAATATCTACCTAGCTAAAATAGATCTACGAAAGACCAAAAAACTAGCTGTTCTGGATCAACTTCAGCTATTTTGATTTTAAGTATGTAGGGGACCTGGTCCTCAGCTTTA
>MDSW01220933.1_pt1 | contig 10105 bp, 8 predicted proteins | sample 811171 | NCBI WGS metagenome assembly MDSW01 (sample SAMN05326641, study PRJNA326480) | marine metagenome | isolation source: seawater | place: Atlantic Ocean: North West | collected 2012 | reverse complement strand
CCTTCAGGGACGGGTTTTTTTATTGGAGAAAATAAAATGAAATTAACTGGCGCAGAAATTGTCTGTGAAAGCTTAATAGAAGAAGGGGTAGACGTTCTATTCGGGTTACCTGGTGGAGCAATCCTTCCTTTTTATGGAGCATTGCCTAAATATAGTGAGCTAAAACATATTTTAGTAAGACATGAGCAAGCTGCAGCTATGGCCGCAGACGGTTATGCTCGCTCCACAGGCAAAGTCGGAGTATGCACAGCAACTTCTGGACCAGGAGCCACAAACCTTGTCACAGGAATAACAGCAGCTCAAATGGATTCTGTGCCTATAGTCGCCATTACAGGTCAAGTTAGCAGACCAGCTATAGGAAAAGACGCCTTCCAAGAAACGGATGTAACTGGTATAACTCTGCCTGTAACCAAACATAATTACCTAGTCATGAATACAGACGAAATAGCAACGGCCATCAAAGAAGCATTCCATATCGCTCGAACAGGCAGGCCAGGGCCCGTATTAGTAGACATACCTAGGGATGTACTAACAGAAACATGTGAGTACGTGTACCCAGTAAACATCGACTTGCCTGGATACAAGCCCAAAATGGAAGCTTCGCAAAAAGAAATAGACGAAGCAGTACAGCTAATTAATAATGCTAAAAAACCAGTTATCATAGCAGGACATGGCGCATTAATCTCACATGCTCATAATGAAGTTATTGAATTAGCTGAAAAATGCCAAATTCCCGTTATAACAACACTTCTTGGTATAAGTACATTACCCACTGACCATTTCCTAAACTTAGGCATGCCTGGAATGCATGGAATGGCTTACGCAAGTATAGCTATAGAAGAATCTGATACATTGATAGCTTTGGGTATGAGGTTTGATGACCGAGTCACGGGCAAGCTTGACGCATTCGCGCCAAACGCCCGAGTTTTACATGTAGATATTGATCCTTCTGAACTAGGTAAAAACATAAAACCGCATGTAGGAATCCAAGGAGATCTTAAAACTGTATTGAACCAACTGATTCCAGCGGTCGACAATAATATAAACGTGGATTGGATGAATCGAATTGAACAATTGCGATCTGAGCATCCGTCTTTAAACATTCGAGAAACATCCGAATTGCTTCCTCAATACGTATTGAAGGAACTAGCAAAAGAAACCAATCAAGAAGCTATAATCGTTACCGGTGTTGGGCAGCACCAAATGTGGGCAGCCCAATTCTGTGAATTCAGTTATCCAAATAGTTGGGTTACGTCTGGTGGTCTAGGAACGATGGGCTTTGAAGTTCCGGCTGCCCTAGGAGCAAAGGTTGGACAACCCGACAAAGCAGTATGGTCAATTGCAGGAGATGGTGGCTTTCAAATGACCTTCCCTGAATTAGCTACAGCGGTAGAAAATAATATTGACGTCAAATTCGCCATCTTGAACAATAACAATTTGGGAATGGTGAAACAATTACAAGATCTGTCATATGATAGTGAATATACTGCTACCCAATACGCAGGAAATCCAGACTTTGTGAAAATCGCAGAAGCTTACGGAATAACTGGTATCCGGGTAACCGATAAAGCAGAAGTGTCATCAGCTATCCAAACAGCAATTAATACCCCTGGACCAGTAATTGTGGAGTTCATAGTTAGGCAAGAAGAAAATGTCTATCCATTTATCCCTTCAGGACAAACCGTCAGCGACATGATCGAAGAACCTCAGCCGGAGATAAAAGTGTAGTGGCCATGGCAAATGAAAGACTACATACAATCGTGGCTCTTGTAGAAGACAAACCCGGCGTATTGACCAGGATAGCTGGTTTATTTAGAAGAAGAGGATTTAACATTGCTAGCTTGACAGTGGGCAAAAGTGAAGAAGTTGGTTTATCCAGGATGACATGTGTTGTAGATGGTAGCCCAGACATAGTGATCCAAGCTACCCGCCAATTAGACAAACTGATAGATGTTAGAGGGGTTTGTGATATCACCGAAGAAAAAATCATCGCAAGAGAGCTAGCGTTAATTAAAGTTCAATCTTCTCCAGAGACTCGATCTGACATCATCCAAATAGCTCAAATGTTCAGAGCAAACATAGTGGATGTTGGAACTGATTCTATTGTGGTAGAAGTTACAGGAAGTGAAGACAAAATAGCTGCTCTCCAAGACCTACTAAACCCTTACACGGTTATCCAGATGATGCGTACAGGAAGGGTAGCAATGACTCGAGGAAATAACAAAGAAGTATAAAAATTGGAGGATACATGGATATATATTACGACAAAGACGCGGACTTAAATCTACTATCAGGAAAAACTATTGGCATTCTGGGTTACGGTAGCCAAGGACATGCCCACGCTTTAAACCTCAAGGATAGTGGTCAAGATGTAATGGTTGGGCTACACCCAGAAAGTAGTAGTCGCAAACTAGTTGAAGAGGCAGGACTCAAAGTAGGTGACGTCCAAGAAGTCGCAAAAGAAGCAGATGTTTTAATGGTAGTAATACCGGACCACATCCAAGGGGATATTTACAAAACACAAATTGCTCCCTCATTAAGACCCGGATCTTCGCTAATGTTCGCGCACGGATTCAGTATCCATTATGGAGAAGTGGAACCATCAAAAGACATTAATGTAATGATGGTGGCACCAAAAGCACCCGGACACCGAGTCAGAGAGTTATATGTTGAAGGGGTTGGTGTACCAGGTTTACTCGCAGTACACCAAGACTCCACAGGGGAAGCTCAAGCACTCGGTCTAGCATACGCAAAAGGCATAGGCTGTACTAAGGCTGGTGTGATAGGTACTACATTCAAAGATGAAACTGAAACAGACCTCTTTGGAGAGCAAAGTGTACTATGCGGTGGCGTAACAGCACTGATCAATGCAGCATTCGAGACACTTGTAGAAGCCGGATACCCAGAAGAAATGGCATACTTTGAATGCCTGCATGAACTGAAATTAATCGTAGACCTGATTTACGAAGGTGGATTCAACTACATGCGATATTCAGTAAGTGATACCGCAGAATATGGGGATCTAACTAGAGGAAACAGAATCATAGATGAACATGTGAAAGAAAACATGAGATCAGTATTGAAAGAAATCCAAGACGGCACCTTTGCGAAAGAATGGATGGCAGAAAATGCTGAGGGTCGCCCTAGGTTCGCTCCACTAAGACATTCGGCCAGAACTAGTCCCATTCATCAAGTCGGTAAAGAATTACGTACTATGATGCCTTGGCGCACTGTTGAGATCGAAGATTAAGCATGACATATATCGACAACATAACTAACTATAAGGAGTCGCTCAGAGTAGTTCACCACCATAATTTGATTTTGGCAAAATCGAATTTGGTGGACTGCTTCCTCCTGACGTCAATAAATCAACAATAATCAATTGATGTTCAAAATTATAAAATTCAGGAGAAATTAAAATGGCTAACGATAGAGTAAAAATATTAGACACCACCCTAAGAGACGGAGAACAATCCGCAGGGATTGGTATGACAGTGGAAGAGAAAATGGAAATTGCCAAACAACTGTCAAAACTAAAAGTAGACATAATCGAAGCAGGATTCGCTGCAAGCTCCCCAGGGGACTTCCAAGCGGTGTCCAACATAGCTAAAGAAATTAAAGATTCAGTCATATGCTCCTTGTCCAGGGCTCATCCAAATGATGTGGACCAAGCATGGGGAGCCGTAAAACACGCGGAATCACCAAGGATACACGTGTTTTTATCATCCTCGGAAATTCAAGTGATGCATCAACTCAGGAAGAACCGAGAAGAAGTCATGGATATGGCTGTAGCGATGGTAACTCGTGCCAAACAATACTGCGACGATGTAGAATTCTCCCCTATGGATGCGACAAGAACTAACAAAGAATACCTATACAAAATGCTGGAAGCAGTAATCAAGGCAGGCGCTACCACTATCAACATTGCAGATACTGTGGGATATGCAATTCCATCCAATTTCGCTGAATTGATTACAGACATACGCAATACAATTCCAGGAATTGAGAAAACCACCTTAAGTGTACATTGTCACAATGATCTAGGCTTAGCAGTCTCAAACACACTAGCCGCCATCCAAGCAGGAGTTAGACAAGTGGAAGGATGTATTAATGGACTTGGTGAGAGAGCCGGAAACGCCTCGTTAGAGGAAATAATCATGGGACTCGACACTCGTAAAGACTTATTCAACATAGACTGCAATATAGACACTACCCAGTTGTACCCAACAAGTAGGTTAGTCAGTAGAATCACAGGAATGGCCGTGCAAGCGAACAAAGCTATTGTTGGCGAGAACGCTTTCAGGCACGCTTCAGGCATCCATCAAGACGGTGTACTCAAAGACAGATCAACCTATGAAGTAATGCAGCCAGAACGAGTTGGGGTTCCAGGCAACAGCTTAGTACTAGGTAAACTTAGTGGCAGAGCGGGACTTCAATCCAGACTGGAAACATTGGGATACTTTCTTGAAAGAGAAGAACTAAATAACGTATTCGAATCATTCAAAGTACTAGCTGACAAAAAACGAGAAGTAAACGACAGGGACCTAGAAATCCTAATGGACGAAGAAAAACGTGTGTCCAATGAACCTGTCACGTACTCTTTAGATCAGGTTCATTTTTCAAGTGGAGACCATGACATCCCTACCGCTACAGTCCGATTAACCGGACCTGACAACACTCAATTCACAGATGCGTCAACCGGGAACGGACCAGTTGATGCTGTTTGCAAAGCAATTGATAGGGTAATTGGCACAACGTGTAAATTAATAGATTTCAACGTCCAATCAGTTACTGAAGGTCTTGACTCACAGGGGACAGTCACCATACGAATCGAGAACCAAGAGCAAATTTTCTCGGGCAGAGGAGCAAACACGGACATAATCGTAGCAAGTGCAGAGGCCTACCTAAGTGCCGTCAATCGAATGATAGCAAACGATGACAATTACAAAATACCCACATTCGACGCCACTCCCTGATTAAATAATGCGAGAGTAGTCTGTTCTACAACAGACTACTCCTACATAGACCGCCCCAAATGACTGGATTCATATCCTAAATTGACCAAATATTTTGATAAGTCTTGAAAACCATTTACTGTATATATTTTCGTAGCTCCAGATTGCCCAACATAATTGAGCAATTGCTTAAAGTCTGCATGATCACTGTAAGGCACCATAGTCCTGCCATAACGACTGCCTGATTTATAGTCCATAGCCCAGCCAGTCAACCTCATAATCCGCTTCCCATTGACTTGTTGAATGTCAAGTTTTTTAACCCGATTTGGCGGGCAAAGAAGTATTTCATCAGTTTCCCATAACCCTGTAAATAATCTATACGAGCCTGGAAAGACCACTCCTTCCTCTTCATATATCTGACAAATTTTATAAATACTCTCTTCAACTACGACTTTAAATCCTTGGGCTAGCATATGAAATAAAATCTCTTGTGCTTTGCCCAGTTTCCAGCCTTCTAAAATCGGTCTATACCCATCACTCAACCAACTGTTTAATATTCGAACAACATCTTGGATAATTTTGTTTTCTTCTGGAAAAATATACTGAATTTTCCCGTAGGTAGCATCAATAATGAGTACGTCGCATGGAATAACTTTACTTCCCTCGTTTACTGGACTAGGACTCATTTTGTAATCCCCAGTATAGACTATCCTCAGCCCTGTTTCTTTGTCTATAATCAAGATTTGAGCAGAGCCTAAGCAATGTCCTGCAGGATAAAACGTCAACGAGAACTTATCGTAACCAACTTCTTGATCATAACCTATTATTATTGGATCACTCTTCTTGTAATATTCTCCTAATAACTTCAACGTGCTGCTAGTCATAACAGGTATGTTATGCCGAGCAACATGGTCCGAGTGAGCATGACTCACCACGCAAAATTCTTTTTTACGGGTCGAGTCCAACCATAAATTCAAGGAAGGAACATATATTCCTTTATCAAAAACAATTTCCATAAACCAGATCCTTTCAGACTTTTATAAGCTAACATCCGCCAGAATGGCTGGCAACACTTTCAGGGCCAGATTGTACAGTTTTACTGATATCTTGCCCAATAGTAGTGATATAATCTCAATATCTTTTCTGGAGGTAAACATATGTCAGCAAATGTTGGCGAACCCGCACCAAATTTCACCCTACCTTCAGTCGATCATGGAGACGTTTCATTAAGTGATTACAAAGACAAGAAATACGTAGTCTTATCGTTCCATATTTTCGACTTTACAGGCGGTTGAACAAATCAAGTAACTTCATTTCGGCAATTCAATGACCGATTCGAAGAAAAAGATGCTCAAGTTCTGAGCATAAGTTGTGACTCAGTGGCAGCTCATCGAGCCTATGCTACATCGTTAGGAGGATTACCTCACCCAATATTGTCTGATTGGCACCCTAAAGGAGAAGTGACCAAAGCATATGATATCTGGAATGAGGAAAGAGGCGCAGGCCTACGCGCACTAATCGTGATAGACAAAAGTGGAACTATCATATTCAGGCAAGTTTATGGGCCCGGTAAAGCTCCAGATCCGAATGATATGCTAGCTGCTATTGAAGGATAATAAAAAGCTCCACCTGAAATAAGGTGGAGCTTTTTAATCTACCTATTTAGAAATTTAACGAGCGATCCGCTCGACTTTATATGCAACGGTCCCACGAGGAACTGAGACAGACACCTCGTCACCTACCAAAGAATCCATCAAAGCTTGTCCCACAGGCGATGAAGTGGATAATTTCCCTAAAGCGAGATCTGCTTCCCTTATATCAACTAACGAATACGTGGACTTTTTACCAGATCCCAAATCTCTGACTGTAACTTTAGAACCTATAGATACTCGGCGTTCTTTACCAGAATTCTTAGCAGCAGACATAATTTGAGCTCCTCTAAGACTGCTTTCTAGCTCTTTAATCTTAGACTCAACGAAGCCTTGTCGTTCCTTAGCTGCGTCTAGCGGAGAATTTTCTCTAAAGTCCCCATCTTCCATCGCTCTCTTGATATCTTCTACCACAGAAACTCTTTCTATTTTCAGAGAATCCAATTCTGAAGTCAACATGTCAAAACCTTCTTGGCTTAAAACAGTTCCTCCTTCTTGAGCAGCAGCTGCTCGTTTAGAAGCGGAAGCCCTAGTCCTAGGGATTCTTAGATGAGTTGCAAGGCTTCCTTCAATTAATTCTTGTTTTTTCAAATATGCCAGAAATAATTTTACAGTGGCGAGCCGTTTTGCTGGATCAGTAGCAGTACGGCCTATATGCTGAGCATAGTCTGCAATCTCTGAGGGCAATATCTCATTGATATTGCGGTCTTTCCCAAAATAGTTCACAAATTTACCTAGGTCCTGATATCCTTCTTTTTGTTTAGCAGTGGCTTTCCGCTCGGTAACAAACTGTGAATAAACCTCATTTAACGTGGTCATTACTACTCCTCCTTATGCGCTGTTCTATACCTATTTACTATTAATCTAATGCCGTGACTATGTCTGAATTCAAACCAGAAAATGATTTTAAGTGAGCTATTCTCTCGGCTGTTAATCTATCTGATATATCTTTAATCTGATCAGGAGAATAAAAATTAGACAAGTCATACTTGCTTAAATCCACTCCATCTATTTTGCTGGGAACCATTCCTCCAAACAGATCATCCTCGACCCATTCTATATCGTTCCTCACTATCCCTCTTATCATACGAGCCATATCATCGATCGCGACCCGAGTAACTGGTTGATCCACCACTATTTTCCCGTTGTCATCACGATGGAAAATTTCACCAACTCCTCCGGTATTTAACAAGTAGCAATGAACTTTATCTTGATTTTTGGATACAAAATCATAGAACCAGTTACCTTCATCTGAAGGTGAACCTAGCAAAAATGGATTTGTGCCAACCACTCTAACTGATTCTCCTGCTCTGGTTGGATCACCAGCGGATGTTTCTACACTTTCTCCAAGCATGAATGTTGCGGCAGCTTGTTCTGGTGTTAGTTTGGATATGAAAGGCAACACCGTCATGCGACGCGTAATAAAGGCGACAATAAGACCGTCGACTTCATCTAATGGTGGTAAATTGATAGACTCGCCTATATGAGGAGCAAAGTGAGCCCTGGAAATTACAGCTCTCCCGTTACCTCCAAGCGATAAATCATTGTAGTCCACTTCTCCATCGTGAGTCACCATAACATTTTCAAATAACGCTTCAGGTGCATCTAAGGCATTACAAATCAAAGGTTGAGTATCCGCTTCCAATCCTTCTGTTTTCAAGAAGAATCCTCTCTCAGTTCCTTTGGCACTCCCATCTTTACCCAAGAAAACAATGTCGTCCTGAAGAATGTCGATGCCTTCGCCTTCGCCTGTAAGACCGTGGTCATGACATGAGTGAGTCGTTTTACCTGTGCCTGAGAGTCCGAATAACAGCATTCCAAAGTTACCGGTAGAACCGTCAGGTTGTTTAGCTTTCAATAGCTTCGATCCTGCGTGCAAACTAAGCATACCTGCTCTTTTTGCTTCCCACATAGCCATTCTAAGGAATCCCATCTTAACTTCCCCTACGTAGTCTATGCCTAACACAATAGTCAAGCCTTCATCGGGAAAACATAATACTTGCTTATCATTTTCTGGCCATTCAGGAACCGATACCAAGTATAATTCAGGTCCTGGAGATTCAGAGCTGTATTCTCTTAATGTATGAGTCCAAAGATGCCCTTGTCTCAAGTTATCTTTTCGTTGCTCCGACAATAGCAAGGTACATTTAGCGTTAAATTCTTCATTATCTCCTATAGTTCTGGTAACAGACACCAACGGAGCTCTGTCTAGATATTTTGACAACGCGTCTAGAGTATTTTCTAGATTATCTGCAATACCTTGTTGCTGAGCATTAAGGTTTTTGGAAGCTACTTCATCACTTCCAAACGTGACTGCAATACCTGCACTTCTATTTCTAACATTAGAGCTGTAAGCATGCCCTCCCGTTTTAGTTACTCTACCGTATTGACTGGTCTCATCATCCATTTGGTCTCGGGTTAAATGCCTTACATTTGGCTTAGTCAAAAGAGTTTTGACGTAATCTGAGAAGTTTGCCACAGAGATTCTCCTAGCGTTTATTTTATGACACGAAAGTGCTAATCCTTACGAGATTTGCACAAAGTATTATAATACCATTCATAGGCTCTTATATCAATTTAGGCACGTCTTACATTTAGACCATAGTAGCTTTGGAAGAACAATGATAAAATGGACTAAGGACAGTAACAAAAACACTAAGGAGGCATATGGACATGGCTCAAGTTGTAGAAAAAGAAGAAATAATTGAAGCACTACGGACAGTGTATGATCCTGAGATTCCAATCAACTTGGTTGATTTAGGATTGATATATGACGTGGCGGTAAATGGAGAGAATAATGTCTACGTGCAAATGACTCTCACTTTCCCAGGATGCGGAATGGGACCCCAAATAGCTCAACAAGCAGAATGGGCTATTCAAGATGTGGATGGTGTTGAAGAAGTAGAAATCGAAATGGTATTCGATCCTCCTTGGTCACCTGACTTAATTAGCGAAGAAGCTAGAAATCAACTAGGCATCTAAGCATACACACTGAGGTAAGATGGTTAACAGAAATCAAAATGCTCGTCTGGATCAACTCAAGCAGCAATGGGCTCAAAGGAAACAAATATCCGACAGGCTTACCAACGTAAAGCATAAAATCGGAGTTTACAGTGGTAAAGGCGGGGTCGGGAAAACCACAGTAAGTGTAAATTTAGCAGTTTCTTTAGCTAACGCTGGAGCTAGCGTTGGGATTCTGGACGTTGACATAGACTGCCCTAATGTCACGAAAGTTCTTGCTGTTAAAGAAAAACCTGACTATGAGAATGGAGTCATTATCCCATCATCCGAGTTTGGCGTGAAGGTAATATCGATGTCTCTATTCCAAGAGAATGAAGATGAAGCCATCATATGGCGTGGACCTATGATTCACAATGCAATCAACCAATTCATTCAAAATACTGAATGGGGAACACTTGATTATCTTATAGTTGATATGCCGCCAGGAACTTCAGACTCTCCTCTCACAGTTATGCAAACATTACCAATGGATGGATTTGT
>MDSW01212712.1_pt1 | contig 10105 bp, 10 predicted proteins | sample 811171 | NCBI WGS metagenome assembly MDSW01 (sample SAMN05326641, study PRJNA326480) | marine metagenome | isolation source: seawater | place: Atlantic Ocean: North West | collected 2012 | reverse complement strand
TTGAATTTCTAACATTTATTAGACCTGAAAAAAAGTTTAAGGACTTTAAATCATTAACAGCCCAAATAAAAAGAGACGTTATAAAAGCAAAAAAATATCATAAAATTTAATGGAATATAAAGATACTATTTTTTTACCCAAATCCTCTTTTGAGATGAGGGCGAATTTGCCTATAAAAGAACCCAAAATTCTTGAAGAGTGGGATAAAGAAAAAATATTTTATAAATTAAGAGAAAAGTCAAAAGGTAGAGAAAAGTTTGTTCTTCATGATGGCCCTCCTTATGCAAATGGTCATATTCATATGGGTACAGCACTTAACAAAATCTTAAAAGATGTAATTGTTAGAACGCAACAAATGTCTGGTAAAGATTCTATTTATGTCCCAGGATGGGATTGTCACGGGCTGCCTATTGAATGGAAAATTGAAGAGGGTTATAGAAAAAAAGGTAAAAATAAGGATGATGTTCCTGTTGTTCAATTTCGTCAAGAATGCAGAGAATTTGCAGAAAAATGGATTGATATTCAAAAAAAAGAATTTAGGCGCTTAGGTGTTGAAGGTGATTGGGCAGATCCGTACTTAACCATGTCAAATAAAGCTGAGGCACAGATTGTAAGAGAGCTTGGTAAGTTTTTAATAGATGAGAGTTTATATAAAGGTGCAAAACCAGTTCTGTGGTCTGTTGTTGAAAAGACAGCTTTAGCCGATGCAGAAGTAGAGTATGAAGATCATACTTCTAATACAATTTATGTGAAATTTTTAATTCATAGCGCATCTGATAAAGATCTTGAAGGTGCAAATATTGTAATTTGGACAACAACACCTTGGACTATTCCTGGGAATAGGGCGTTAGCCTTTGGAAGTGATTTAAAATATTCCTTAATTGAAGTTAAAAATATTTCTGAAGACTCATTAGTAAAAATAGATGATAAACTTATTTTTGCAGAGGAGTTAGTAAGCAAAGTTTCTGAAGAAATTGGCATAACCTCTTTTAAAAATCTTAAAACTTTTGATGGCAGTAATTTATCAAGTTGTTTTTGTGAACATCCTTTTAAAAGTATGGGTTATGACTTTGAGGTAAGACCTTTTCATGGTGATTTTGTTAATCTAGAGCAAGGCACTGGTATTGTTCATATAGCACCAGGTCATGGTGACGACGACTATAATTTAGGAATCAAACACGGTGTAGATATTGTCCAAACTGTGCAAGATGATGGAAGATACAACCACCATGCAAAAGGTTTTGAGAATGATCACATATATAAAGTTGATGATAAAATTGCAGAAAAACTGAAAGAACTTTCAAAACTTTTGTTTAAAGGCACATTGCGTCATAGTTATCCTCATTCATGGAGATCAAAGGCACCTCTAATTTATAGAAATACTCCTCAATGGTTTATTTCAATGGAAAAAAATAAATTAAGAGACATTGCTCTAAAATCAATTGATGAAACTGCTTTTTACCCACCTCAAGGTCAAACCCGTTTACGATCAATGATTGAAACAAGGCCTGATTGGTGCATCTCAAGACAAAGAGTTTGGGGAGTTCCTCTCCCTCTTTTTGTTAGCAAGAAAACAGGCCAGCCACTAAGAGATTTAGAAGTTATCGATAGAATAGCTGATATTTATGAAAAAGAAGGAAGTGATACGTGGTTTACTGAGGACCCTCAGAGATTTTTAGGAAATAAATATAGTCTAGAAGATTATGAACAAGTAAAGGATGTTGTTGAAGTTTGGTTTGATAGTGGTTCTACCCATGCTTTTTGCTTAGAAAAAAGAGAAGATCTTAAATGGCCAGCTTCTATGTATTTAGAGGGTAGTGATCAACATCGTGGATGGTTTCATTCTTCATTATTAGAATCTTCTGGAACAAGAGGTAGGGCTCCATACGAAAGCGTTTTAACACACGGATTTGTTGTTGATGGAAAAGGTAGAAAAATGTCAAAATCTTTAGGAAATGTTATTTCACCTGATGATATTTTAAAAAAATATGGAGTCGACATATTACGCTTGTGGGTTGTTGCTTCAGATTATTATGATGACTTAAAATTAGATAATACTATCTTACAATCTCAAACTGATTCTTATAGAAGGATTAGGAATACGTTTCGATATTTAATTGGAAATCTTGATAGCTTTAGTAATGAAGAAAAAATACATGAAAATGATTTTCCTGATTTAGAAAAATTTATTTTACATAGGCTATGGGAGACAGACCAAACAATACAAGAATGTGTAAAAAATTATAATTTCCATTTGATGTTTACAACTTTGTTAAATTTTTGTTCAAATGACTTATCAGCATTTTATTTTGATATTAGAAAAGATGTAATTTATTGTGATGGAAAAAAATCTATTGAAAGAAGATCATCAAGAACATTGCTTGATATTATTTTTAACTACTTAGTAAGATGGCTTGCACCATCTCTATCTTTCACAACTGAAGAAGCTTGGAAAGCAAGAGATAATAAATCAAGTATTCACTTAGAAGATTTTTTAAAAACTCCAGATAGTTATAAAAATCCAAAAATTAGTAACACGTGGATAATACTTAAACAAATTCGTAAAGTAATAACCGGGGCTCTAGAGAAAAAAAGAGAAGAAAAAATTATTGGGTCAAGTTTGGAAGCACATATTGATGTTTATTTAGAAAAACAAGTTTTAGAAACAGTGAAAAATTATCAACTTGATGAAATAAGCATTACATCATCATTTGCGCTTCATGAAATTAATAGTAAATCTGTGGGTTTCAGCTTAGAAGAAGTTTCTGACGTTAAAGTTGAAGTATCAAAAACTTCAGGAAAAAAATGTCAAAGATGTTGGAAATATAAAAAAGAATTAATACGTGATGAAATATGTAATCGTTGTGATAATGCAATATCTTAGGTAATTTAACTTGCAAAAACTTATTATTTTTTTAATTTTAGTTCTAATGGACTTGATATCAAAATATCTTGTTTTTAATTATATTGATTTATATCAATTTATTAAAATTACTTATTTTTTTGATATTACCCATATACATAATTTTGGAATTTCTTTTGGATTATTTTCTGGAAAAATTCCCTCATTTTTTTTAATTATGATTGGATTGCTTGTTACTGCATTTGTTACTTATCTTTTTTTAAATTCTAATGATATTTTAGAACACTGGGGTTTATTCATTATTCTTTGTGGAGCAATAGCTAATATAATAGATAGGTCTATCAATGGATATGTTATAGATTTTATATATTTTCATATTAATCAATTTTATTGGCCAGCATTTAATTTTGCTGATATTTATATCTCTATTGGTATAATAATGATAATAATAAACATGCTGAAAAAAATAAATAAGAGGTAATAATGAAACAAATTTTATCACTATTTCTTTTATTATCTCTTTTTTTAGTATCTTGTTCACAAATAAGGAACAGTGCAGGGGTAAACAGAAAAAATATAGATGAATTTAAAGTTGTTGAAAATCCTCCCTTAGTAATTCCTCCAAATTTTAATTTGCTGCCACCTGAGCAATTATCTGAAAAGAAAATTAGTAATGTTGATGGAGAATTGGCTAAAGAAATTTTGTTCGGCCTTGATGATGATAGTAGTTATGAAAATATTCAATTATCTACAATGGAAAATATTTTAAATCAAACTAATGCAAATGAAATAGATGATAGTATTAGAAAAGAAATCAATGAGCAATTTGCATCTGAAAAAAAGACAGACTCTAAGATTTGGGACAATGAAATAGAAATCTTAGACTCAATCGCAGAATCAGAAAGATTAAGAAATGAACGTTTAGGAATTGTTGTTGAAGAAAAGCAAGAGGTTCCAACTACAAAGATAGACAATAAAAAGAAGAAAAGATTTTTCTTTTTTTAAAATTAATGACAACTAATTTTAAAAATATAAATTTTGAAAAAGATATAAATCTTCCAGAAAATATTGATAGTTTAAATGTAAAAATTAAAAAAACTTGTAATGAACTATCAGCACTTAATATTGTAAAGGATGTTAAATTATTAGAATTTACAATAGATCAAACAGAAAAATTTAGAAAAAATAAAAAAAAATTTGTTGTATTTGGCACAGGGGGTTCAAATCTTGGAGCGCGTGCCTTAATTAATATTTTAATTGATCAACCTAAAAATATTTTGTTTTTTGACAATATTGATCCTTTATTTTTTCAAAATCAAATAACAAATTTAGATATAAATAATACTGGATTTATAATTATATCTAAGTCAGGAACAACTCCTGAAACTTTATCTCAATTTGGAAGTATTATAAATATTGCAAAAGAAAAAAATATTTTAGATATATTATATAGAAATTCATTAGTTGTAACAGAATTTAAAAATTCTCCTTTGTATAATATTGCAAAAAAAAATAATTGTTATCTTTTAGAACATAAGAAAGATATTGGTGGCCGCTATTCAATTTTTTCTAACGTAGGAATGATACCTGCAATTTTGGGAGGATTGGATGTTAAAAAAATACATTTAGGAGCATTAAAAGTTATTGAAAAAAATGATTTTTTAGATTCTCTTAAATTTGCTCAAATATTTAAGTTTTGTTCAGTTAATAATTATCTGACTAATGTTATGATGACTTATTCAGATGGATTAAATTATTTTGGAAAGTGGTATCTTCAATTGTGGGCGGAAAGTATTGGAAAAAAAAATAAAGGAGTTACGGCAATTCATGCAACTGGAACAACTGACCAACATAGCCAGCTACAACTTTACTTAGATGGACCAAAAGATAAATTCTTTACCTTTATAAAAAGTAATTTCAAGAAAAAAGGCATGAAAATTGACTCTGAGATAATGAAAGATGAGGTTGTTGATTATTTAATAGATAAAACAATGGGGGATTTAATGCATGCTGAACAAGATGCGACTATAGATACATTTAAATTAAATAATTTCAAATTCCGTGAAATCTTTTTAAGTGAAATTAATGAAGAATCTATGGGTAGTTTGATGGCAAATAGTATTATAGAAACTATTGCTGCTTGTATTTATTATGATGTTAATCCTTTTGATCAACCTGCTGTAGAGCAAGGAAAAATTTTAACTAAAAAATATTTAAGTTAATTTAAAAACAAAATTTTTGTTTTTCCATAAATTTTTTCTTTTACAAAAAATAAACTTTTGGGAATAGTGATTTTTTCTTCTTTAGCAGTTTCGATAATAACAAATGTATTTTTTGCTTTTATTTTATTCTTTACAATTTTTAATAATAATAAATTTATATTTTCTTTTTTATATGGAGGGTCAATAAATATTATTGATGGTTCAATTAAAAATTTTTTATCCAAACTATCAATTGCATTACTAAATATTATTTCATACTCATCCTTCTTACATACTTTTTGGCAATTTTTCTTTAAAACTTTAATTACACTAACATTATTTTCTACAAAATATGATTTTGCCATACCTCGTGAAATTGCCTCCAAGCCAATTAACCCTGATCCTGCAAAAATATCTATAATGGACTTATTTTTATATATTTCAATTGAATTTTTTATTGAATAACTCTCCAAAATTGAAAATATAGCTTCTCTTTTAAAAGCAGAAGTTGGTCTTACAAGTTTGTTTGGAACCTCTAATGATGTTTTCTTATACTTCCCTCCAATAATACTAGGCATCTTTAATTACTTTAATTTCCTCAATTTTACCTTGTTTTAAATTCCCAAGTTTATATGGCCCATATTGAATTCTTATTAATTTTACAATGTCCCAAGAAAAATATTTACAAATATTTCTTATTTCACGATTTTTGCCTTCTCTTAATTTGACAATTATCCAAGTATAAATTTTGTCTGATTTATCAATCTTGATTTTAATTTTATTATATTTAATATTATTTATTTTTATACCATTGTTGATTTTTGCAATATCCTTTTTTTCTATTTTTCCCTTTATACAAACTCTATAAGTTCGCTCATAACCTTGACTAGGTAATTCTAAACTTCGAGAGTAATCACCACTATTAGTAAAAAGTAAAAGACCCTCACTCATAAAATCTAAGCGTCCAATGCTTATAATTCTTGGATAATCTTTAGGCACTAAATCAAATATTTTTTTTCTACCACGATCATCCTTTGTTGAGCATATATATTTTATAGGTTTATACATCCTCCATAATTTAACAGTTTCTTGAATTTTAATTACTTTTTTTCCTATAGTGATTTTATCATTTATATCTACTGTCTTACTTGGATGAAGACATAACTTATTATTGATTTTAATTTTTTTTTCTTCAATAAGTTTTTCAGCATCTCTTCGAGAACAATATCCTGCATGAGCAATAAATTTTGCTATTCTGATTTTCTTAAGCATGATTAACAAAATCTTTAATAATGGCTATATCAGCATCTGTAATTAAAAATTCAGGATGCCATTGTAACCCAAAGCACCATGGATGCTTTGTATGTTCTATAGCTTCAATAATATTATCTGGAGCAAAAGCAGAAGAAATAAAATTCTCACCTGTTTTTTTTACTGATTGATGATGAGCACTGTTTACTTTTATTTTTTCACTTTGGATTATTTGGAAAAGTTTTGAATTTCTTTTTATGTTAACTTCATGACTTACTTCATTTCTGGGATTAAGTTGTTCATGTTTTATGTTAGTATTTGTTGAAACATCAATATCTTGAATTAAATCTCCACCACTAGCTACATTCATTAATTGTTCTCCACCACATATTCCTAAAATTGGTTTTGATGTTTCAAGAAATTTATTAAATATTTCAATCTCAAAATTTGTTCTTTTTTCTTTAATAATTCTAGAACCATCTAATGTTTCGGAATAGAAAGTTGGGTTAATATCAAAATTTCCTCCAGTTATCAGCAAACCATCAAGAGCTTTAAGAAAGTAACTATTTACTGAATTTTGATGAAACAGTGGAAATGGTATAGCTCCAAATCTATGTAAACAAGTTAAATAATTTTCCCTAATTGCATACCAAGGAAATTTTGAGTATCCACCGTTATTTTCGTAATCTAGAGTAATCCCTATGATTGGATTTTTCATATAATGATATTATAATTTTATTTAGATATTTACTATATGAACATTAATTTTTTTATGAAAGAGGCAATTAAAGAGGCTAATCAAGCTTTCAAAAATAATGAGGTTCCAGTTGGAGCGATATTGGTTAGTAGTAAGACGAAAGAGATCATTGGCAGAAGTTATAATCAAATAAATAAAGAGAAAAATGCTATATATCATTGTGAATTAGACTTAATAATAAATTCTTGCAAAAAACTATCTAGTAAATATTTAAATAATACTGTTATGTTTGTAACACTTGAACCATGTTTAATGTGTGCCTCCGCTATTAGTGAGGTTCATATTGAGAAATTATATTTTGGAGCATATGATGATAAAAATGGAGGAATAGAAAAATTTAAATTAAAAAGAGAACACGCATTTAAAACTGATATATACGGTGGGATAATGGAAAGAGATTGCAGAAATTTACTAGAAAAATTTTTTAGAAAACTCAGATAATGAATTCAAATTTAAATATACCTGAATATGGTGTTTCACAATTTAATAAAGCAATAAAAGATTTAATAGAGGATCATTTTAGTTATGTTCGTATAAAAGGAGAAATATCTGAAATACGCGTTGCTACCAAAGGTCAAATTTATATTACACTTAAGGACAAAACATCCATTTTAAGTGCTGTTGTTTGGGAGCAAAAAAAGAAACTTCTTATATTTGAACCAGAGATAGGTATGGAAGTAATTCTAACAGGAAGAATTACCACTTGGTCTAAATTTAAAACTACATACCAAATAGATGTTGATAAAATAGAAATCGCTGGAGAGGGTGCTTTATTAAAAATAATTGAAGAAAGAAAAAAACGACTTAAAGAAAAAGGTTATTTCAATCAGGAATGCAAGAAAAAAATTCCATATTTGCCATCAAAAATTGGAGTGATCACTTCTCCAACAGGCTCAGTAATTCATGATATTATTAATAGAATATCAGAACGTTTTAAAACGCCAATTGATTTATGGCCTGTATCTGTCCAGGGCACTGAAGCAGCACGAAACATTATAGATGCTATTAATGGTTTTAATTCAATAGAGTATGAAGATAAACCAGATGTAATTATTGTTGCAAGAGGTGGAGGTAGTACAGAAGATTTAATGGCTTTTAATGATGAGCAATTAGCAGAAGTTGTAAATGCATCTAAAATTCCTATAATATCTGCAATCGGACATGAGACAGATACAACTATAATTGATTTTGTCTCTGATTTAAGAGCTTCAACCCCTACTGCTGCTGCTGAATTAGTTGTTCCAGTCAAATTAGAGATTAAAAATATTATAGCAAGTCTTAATCAGCGGATGATTTATGGCATAGATAATATATTTAAAAATGATTTTACTAATTTTAACAATCTAATTGCTTATATTAAAACTCCAAAACAAATAATAAGATCATTTAAAGAACGATTAATTTACATTAATGATAGATTAAAAAGAAAAGTAGACAATAATATAGAAATTATTACTAGAGATTTTTTTGCTATAATAAGTAGCTTAAAAATTCCAAATAATTTGATAAAATTTAACAAGTCAAAAACTAAAAGTTTAACAAAAAGTTTACAATCTTTAGTCAAAAGAGAGTTTATATCAACTAAAGAAAAATACAGTTATTATAATAAATTATTAGAAATCAATTCAATTCAATCAAACCTAAAAAAAGGTTATTCAATAATATCTAAAAATAAAAAAATTATTAAAAATTCAAAAGAAATTAGAGAAAATGATATTATAAACGCGAGATTAATGGACAGCACAATAGAGATTAAAGTAAAAAAAATTAATTAAATCTTTTGTGTTGCCAAAACCAATTGTCTGGATTCTTTCTTATCCATTCTTCAATAATCATGTTTATTTCAAGCATTTTTTTTTCATCACTTACCTGATTATTATTATGCTCAAGAGGTTTTTCAAATGTTATTTGAAATTTATTATTTGATAAACGTATATTTTTCATAGGAACAATTTTTAAATTATATTTTCTAGCTATTTTTAAAAAACCAGTTTGGGTTTTGACTTTTTTTCCAAAAAAATTTATTAAATTTCCTGCAGAATCTTTTTGATCAATTAACAAAAAAATGTTTTTATTATTAATGACGCCCTCAAGTATTTCTTTAGCACTAACTTTACCCTTAGGAGTGTAAAAACTGTTTTTTGTTTTTAAAGCTTTGGTTCTTTGTTGATAAATATATTTATCGAAAAAGATATTGTTAATATGTCTATATATTGCACCTATTTCAAAACCGTTATGATCTAAAATTGGAACACAAATTTCCCAATTGCTTGAATGAATGCTAAAAAAAATAACTGGCGTTTTATCTTTTTTAATTTTTGCAAGAATTTCTAACCCTAAAATTTCAATAGTATTTTTTTCCTTAACTAATTTATTCAAATAAGTTATTTCAAACAAATTAAAACCTAAGTTTCTCCAACTATTATTAATAATTTTTCTTATTTCAACTTCATTTAAATTAGGGAAAACTGTTCTGCAATTATTTATTGCAATTTGATTATACTTTGAAAGTTTACCTAAATACAAAAATGAATTACTTATAATTTTAGAAGAAAAATTTTTTGAGAACGGTATTAATAAAAATAAGATTATTTTAAAAACTAAAAACTGCAAAAAATATTTAATAGAAATAAAGAAATTCATTGCTGATTAATTTTATTCTCGATTATATTTGTTAATATTTCCAATAAAAGATTTTCATCATCCAATTCTATAAAACCATCAATCGTTTTTACTAATGATCTAAAGTTTTTAGGTATTCTAACAATATCTTTTTTTGTTGTAACAAGAATTGACTTATTTTTATTTGCTATTTCAGCTAAATACAGCAAATCATTTTCATTATAAATATGATGATCTGAATAGCTTATTTTATCAACAATATTTGTTTTTACTAATTTTAAAGAATTAAAAAATTTTTCTGGATAAGCTATTCCTGCAAAAGCTGTAACCCTTTGACCTTTTAATATCATATCATCCTCTTTGATTTTAAAGTTTGCAGCAATTAATGGAATATGCTTTGGTATTTTATCT
>MDSW01172944.1_pt1 | contig 10105 bp, 9 predicted proteins | sample 811171 | NCBI WGS metagenome assembly MDSW01 (sample SAMN05326641, study PRJNA326480) | marine metagenome | isolation source: seawater | place: Atlantic Ocean: North West | collected 2012 | reverse complement strand
TTTAATTTTTATATAGCCTAGCAAATCATTTAGGAAACTATCCACATAATCATTATTAAAATAATTAATTATATTTGAAGCTACTTTTGGACCAATATCCTCAATAGATACTAGGTTACTATAAGAAGCCTCTCGTATTTTTTTAAATTCACCAAAATTAACTGCCAATGATCTTGAGGTTGACTCACCAACATCTGAGATACCCAACGAATATACAAACTTATGAAGATCAATATTTTTAGATACCTCAATAGAATTAATTAAATTATTTACAGATTTTTTTCCAAATCCCTCAAGCTCACATAGTTCACTTTTATATTCATGCAATTTAAAAATATCTGCAGTTGTTTTTAAGTAACCAAGTTCGATAAACTTAGATATAATTTCTTGGCCGAGACCTTCAATATCTAAAGCTTTTCTAGAAACAAAATGTATTATTGAGCCTTTAAGAATTTCACTACATGCATACCCAGCTGAACACCTTAAGAATGCTCCATCATTTTTTACTTCCTTTAGCTTTAAACCCTTAATGACATTATCTTTAGCAAAAGACTCTGCTTCTAATTTACTACCCAATGATTTAATTTTTTTATCACCATCATAGAGATCCCAATCTGAGGCATTCTCTTTAATAACGCTAGCTCCGCATGCAGGACATAATTTTGGAATATTTATATCAATCGGATTTGATCTTTTTGATTCGATAATTTTTATTATCTGGGGAATTACATCACCTGCTCTTCTAATAATTACTGAATCATTAATTTTGATCCCAAGTCTATTTATTTCGTCAATGTTATGCAAAGTACAGTTACTTACAATTACTCCACCAACCTTTACAGGTTTTAATCTCGCTACAGGAGTTATAACACCAGTTCTACCAACCTGAAAAGATACATCCTGAACTTCTGTTGTTGCCTCTTCTGCAGGAAATTTATGCGCAATTGCCCATCTGGGTGACCTTGAGACTTGGCCAAGTTTTTTCTGATATTCAAGGCTATTGATCTTATATACAACACCATCTATATCAAAAGGTATTTTATCTCTGGTCTTTAAAATTTCATTATAAAAATTTAAGCAATCTTCAATTGAAAATACAATTTTATTTAAGCGTGAAACCGGTATTCCCATTTCAGATATGAGTTTGAAAAAATCTGAGACAGACTCTATCTTTGAGCCTTTAACCTCACCAATGCCATGAGCTATAAAAGATAAAGGTCTTGCTGCGGTAATCTTAGGGTCTAATTGACGCAAACTCCCAGATGCAGCATTTCTTGGATTTGCAAATATTTTTTCATTATTTTTTTTTGCATCTTCATTTAATTGATGAAAATCCTCTTTCGATATAAAGATTTCTCCTCTTATCTCGAGATAATCAGGAACCTTTAAATTATTTGAAATTAATTTTAGCGGAATAGACTTTATGGTTTTAATATTAGAAGTTATATCCTCACCTAAGAATCCGTCACCCCGAGTTAAAGCTGATATTAAATTACCTTTTTCATAGATCACTGAAACTGCTGCTCCATCCATTTTAGGTTCACAAATAATTTCATAACTATCATCAATCAATAATCTTTTGTTGACTCTTGTATAAAAATCTTCTAACTCATCTCTAGTAAATACATTTGCGAGAGAGAGCATTGGTTTTAAGTGCTCTACGGTTACAAATTGAGAAACGGGAGTACTCCCAATCCTTTGAGTTGGAGAATCTTTAGAAATTAAATTAGGGTTATTTTTTTCAAACTCTTCTAATTTTTTTAGAAGAAGATCATACTCTCTATCACTTATCTCCGGATCATCAAGCCCATAGTATCTATGATCATGATGCCTAATCTGATCTTTAAGTTCCTCATAATCATTTATAAGTGTGCTCATCTACTAATTATAGCTTTCTAAGCTTTTAATTCGAGCAATCTCCTGCGCTTTATTTTCAAGATGCGATATCATCTGCTTTGTAATAGGAGTTCTTTCTTGATCACAAATATTTGCATGAAATTTATCCGCTAATAAATAAGAAAGATCAACCATAGAATTTAATGTATCAATTGGATCATCAACATTAATAAGATCTGCTGCAATAATAATTGCAAATGTATTTGTTTCCTCGTTGAAAATTCCAGGGTTTAAAGCATTCGCAATTCTAAACTGTTCATTACCTGCCTTTAAAACAGAAAAAAACCCATGATTGAATTTAGCATCTATGTTATTCATAAATCCAAACATTTGCTCCATATCAAAAAAAGATTTATCAATTGATATCAAATTAAAAACAACTAATTCCTGATCTTTAAGGTTGTTATTTGGATTATTAAATTCAAAGGAGCCCTGCTCTGTTTTAGAGTTTTGATTATGATCATTATTACTTTCAATAGATGGTTCTATTTTTACTTGTAGATCTTTCGCATTAGAAATTTTTTTTACAAAAAAGAAAGTAAGTATTAAAAAAGCTAATACAGATATGCCAATTAAATATATTTCAATATTTGCATCTACCATTATACTTCAGCCAATTCTAGAGCCTGGCTAACATCTACTGAAACCATTCTTGAGACACCTGCTTCTTGCATTGTAACGCCCATCAAATGATCACTTTTTTCCATTGAAACCTTATTATGAGTAATAAAAATAAATTGAACATTTTTTGACATTTCTTCAACCATATCTATAAATCTCATTGTATTTAAATCATCTAGTGGTGCATCCACTTCATCTAACATGCAAAATGGTGCAGGATTTAATTCAAATAATGCAAATACTAACGCAAGTGCAGTCAATGCTTTTTCACCACCTGATAGTTGCGATATTGTTGCATTCTTCTTTCCGGGTGGCCTTGCCATCAAGATGACGCCTGCGTTCAATGGATCAGGATCAGTCAATGTTAATTCAGCAAAACCTCCACCAAATAGCTTAGGAAATACTTCTTTTACTTTAGAGTTAACGGAATCAAAGCTTTCTTTAAAAATTATTTTAGTTTCCTGGTCGATTTTTTTAATAGCATCAGATAATTTGGCTAGAGCCTCCTCAAGATCTTGATACTGCTCATCTAAGTCTTCTTTTCTTTTTGACTCTTCAGCTATCTCTTCTGGAGCAGCTAAATTTATTGCACCAAGTCTAACAATTTTGACTTGTATCTCATTTAGATGATCTTCAAGTTCATTGATTTTTAAACTTTCATATTTTGAAAGATCTAATTCTTCAATATTAATACCAGCGTCATTAAGTTTGGCTTGTGCTGTTTCATATTTTATCTGATGTGATTTAAGCTCTACCCTGTTATTTGATATTTTTTCAGCTATTGTCCTCAAATCTAATTCAGCTATTGATCTGTCTCGTTCTAGCTCTCTTACTTCTGAGTCAACCTTGGATTGTTGTTGCCTAATTTTATTAAGCTCGGATTCAGATATGGCGCTGTCTTCAATTAAGGCTTTAAGTTCATGCGAGTTTTTATCTTGTATTTGATGAGACTGATTTATATCACTAGTTAATTTTGTTTTACGAAGTATATAGTCATCCTGAATTGATTTTGTTTGTGCAGATGCAATATCAAAAATTTCTAGAAGTAAATTCTTCAACTCCATGGTTTTATTTTTTAAAGTATCATTTGGAATTGAAGTGATTATTTCATCAAGAATATGAAGAGCTTTTTCTTTTGGAGTTAAATTTTCAAAATTAGAACTTTTTTCTATTGCTTCCTCATGTAATTTCTCAACTCTATTTAACTCTTCTTTTAATCTATCTTCAGACGTTTTTGCATTTTGAATATTCTGCTCAAGTCTTGCTATCTCAGCACCTATGGAATAGTATTTTTTTTGAGCTTCCTCATATGAATTGATAACTGATTCATTTTGAGTTCTAAACTCATCAATTTGGGCTTGCTTGGCTTGTGTTTCAGCTTCTTTTATTTTGTAATCTCTATTATATTTATCAATTATTTTTTGAAGCTCATCTCTTTTTTCTTGCGCTTCCAGTAAAAAAAGAACTGAGATATCTATCTCCGTTTCATTTTCCTCATTTTTAAGTTTTTGATATTTTTCAGCAGCTTTAGCTTGACCCTCAAGACGCCTTATTAACCTCGCAATTTCATCTCTTATATCCTTTACACGTGATAGATTTTCTCTGGTTCTTTTTATTCTGCTTTCTGTTTCTTTTCGTCTTTCTCTGTATTTGGATACGCCCGCAGCCTCTTCGATATGAACTCTTAGCTCTTCTGGTTTAGCTCCTACAAGATTACTTACCATCCCTTGTTCAATAATTGCATATGAGTTTGGACCCAAACCCGTTCCCAGAAATATGTCCTGAACATCTTTACGTCGGCACTTTGTATTATTTATAAAATAATCTGATATACCGTCTCTAGTCATAGATCTTTTGATAGAGATTTCGTTGAATGAAGCATACTCGCCGCCAATTTTTCCCATTGAATTATCAAACAATAACTCCACTGTACATTGACCTGAAGGCTTTCTTTTATCTGAACCATTAAAAATAACGTCAACCATAGAATCACCCCTGAGATTCTTAGCTGATAGTTCTCCTAATACCCATTTAACCGCATCAATAACATTAGATTTTCCACAGCCATTCGGGCCTACAACACCAACTAAATTTGTAGGAAAAGTTATTTTCGTGGAATCCACGAAGCTTTTAAAACCAGAGAGTTTTATGTGTTTAAGCTGCATAGTTTAATATAAATTTTAAACTACATATTAAACTATTGTGTCATTGTAGACCATTGATTTGTCTCAATTTTATACTCATTTATTGGTGAAGAAATGGTATAGAAAAAAGAACTTTCATAGGTATATTTATCGCCATTTTGACAAAGAAGTTTTACCCTTAATAACATTTCTTCATTGTTAAGAAATGCAGAGGCAAGATCAAATCCAGGAATTAATGAATCACTTGAATCTAGTGATACTTTATCAACACTTTCTCCCTCTTGATAAGCAATTGGTATTGTAGGTCCATTATTAATGAGCACATTAATTTCAAATTTTGGTAAAGGGCACTCTAAAGAATTAGCAGAAGCAAGATCAATTTTTAAAGCTACTTCCTTAGAAATAGGAAATTTTATGTCTCTTAGCATCGTATAAAAATTATAAAAAACAACTTTTTCTTCATTGGTCTCAAAAAATGGTTCTGAGTAAGCTATTAGAGATTCAGCAGTTTTAATTTTCTTATCGGAAATTGATTTGGATAAATATTTAATAAGCCAGGTTTTTTGTTCTTCCAACGGTACAATGGAAGAGAACCTTGAAAATAAATCACCTTTGATTTCATCGTTGTTTGATATCTTCTGAATTATTTTGCTATTTAATGTGCTTGTCTGATAACTGCCAATAAAAGAAAATGGACTAAAATAAGATAAATAAATAATACATGTAACCACAGCAGTAAAACCAATTACAATACCCTTTAAATTACTTACTTGCTTAAAAAGAAATGCTATTACCGGCAATAAGAAAAAAATAGTAATAGCTATATACGGCAATATCATTTTCTTGCTCTCAGTATAAAAGCCATGCTTATTAATAATAAAAATATAAAAGGTGCAAACCATAGTATGTAGGTATTATTATTTAGCCCAGGATCATACAAAGACTCACTACCATATCTTTGAGATACAAATAATTTTATTTCTTCATCTGATTTCTTTTTATTAATTAATTCAGCTATCTTGAATTTTAAATCTTCGCTGACAGGTGCATTTGAGCTTGCTAAGGAACCGCTCGTGCATTTTGGACATCTGATTTCTTTAATAAGTTCGTTAAATCTTTTTTCATCTTCAAGGGTATTTAAACCGTAATACGAGGAGGCAAATAAGAAAATTGGAATAATGCAGATTGATAAAAATTTTTTCATAAATTTTCAATATTATTTTCTTTAATAATGGGCAGAAAAATATCTTCCCATACCCTCTCATTAACCTCACCAGAATAATGAACTATTATCACGCCATTGTGAAAAAGAAATGTCTCTGGTGCGCCTGTAACACCTAAATCCAGAGCTAAAGATCCTTTTTGATCATATAAAATCTCAGAATATGGATCTCCGTATTTATTTAGCCATGCCTGGGCATCATATCTATCATCTTTATAGTTTAAGCCCACAACGTTTATACCTTTTTCTTTTATATTCATTAAGAAAGGATGCTCCACTAGGCACGTAATGCACCAGCTAGCCCATACATTTAATAAGCCAGTAGATGGAAGATTTTCCTTGTTAAGCAAAACATTTGCATTATCTAGAGTTTCAATTGAAAAGTCTGGAAAACTAAATTCATCTGTTTTCAGACCAGGATAAGATTTATCTTCAGATAAATAAAAATAGAAAAATATAAAAAATGTAGCTGGTATAACAATAATGAGCGTTCTGAAGATATTTTTCATCGCTACCTCCTAGAGTTATTAAGAATGAATAAAGATGCGAGCGCCATCATAATCATAGATGCCCATATATATCTTATAAAGTAGTTTAATTGTATATTTATTATCCATGATCCGTCCTCTAATTGATCGCCTAGAGTTATATATATATCCTTAATCAAGGTTACCTTTATATCTGTTTCAGTCGTAATTTGACCTCTAACAAAATACCTCCTTTTTTCAGGCTCCAGAATATATTCATTGAGACCATCCTTGATAGATAAAAATCCCTTAATAGAGTCATAATTAGAGCCCTGTAAAACTTTTATTTGTTCAAGCGTAATATCAAGACCTTTATATGATTTAGTTTCATTAATATTTATATTTAAAACTCTTTCAGTGCTCAATAATGAATTCAATGAAATGGCAATAATTAAAATGCCCAATCCAACATGAGCAAAAAAACTAGCCATATTTAAATATTTGCTCATAAAGAGCTCAAATAGGTATCTAGTAACTACCAAGTATCCAACGAAAAAACTTAGTAACAATAAGATGCTCTCTATCTTAAATTCTAGATGCATATAAAAAGTTAATATTAATGCGATAATTATTGAATAGCTAAGTGGATGGAATACTCTTATTTTACTTAGTCTTCCATTCCATTTTATTTCAATTGAAAATACAAGAAAGGCAGCAGCTATTATTGTGATGGGTATATATATCGAATTATAAAAAGGCGCTCCAACACTAATCTTTTCATCATACAAATACTCAAATATTAAAGGATAAAGAACTCCTAACATGGTTGAGAATATCAAAGTGATAAACAATATATTATTTATTGAAATAAATGATTGCTTTGAAAGAAGTGATGCTGCTTTTGATGAGAGTTGTTCATATTTATTTGCATAAATGAATAATGAAGTTAATACAATAATCGAACAAAAACTTAACAGATACAATCCTCTCTCCGGATCATTTGCAAATGAATGGACGCTATCAATAATTCCGGATCTAACAATAAATGCTCCAAATAAACTTAAAGAGAAAACAAGCAATGCTAACAAAATTGTCCACGATCTATGAGCTTTTGTATCAGCGGAAACTTTTAATGAATGAATAAATGCTGTTGCAGCTAGCCATGGCATTAGAGCTACATTCTCTACAGGATCCCAAAACCAATATCCACCCCAGCCTAATTCATAGTATGCCCACCAGCTTCCAAGAGCAATCCCGATAGTTAAAAAAGACCAAGCAACAACTGACCAAGATCTAATAGTTTTTTCCCAGCTATATGAATGCTGCTCATGGATAAGAAATGCAATAGAGTAGGCAAAAGGTATCACAAATCCAACATAACCTAGATAAAGTGTTGGTGGATGCATTGCTAATGCTGGATCTTGCAGCACTGGATTTATGTCAGCTCCGTTTTTGGGTGCTATTGGGAGGATTTGAGAAAAAGGACTTGAAGTTAGCAAAAGAAAAACCATAAATCCAAAAAGTATTAGACTAATTATGCCAATTGAAGTCATCTTAACTTCGTCATTAGATGTTTTATATATATTAAAAAGGTATCCCCAAATTGCTAAGAATAAAATCCAAACAAACATAGATCCCTCATGAGCACTCCATATAGATGAAATTTTATAAAATATTGGCAAATCTCTATTAGAGTGACTAGCGATATATTCAACACTAAAATTATCTGTAATGGCTAAATAAACATACACACCAAAAGATATAAATAACAAATAGCAGCTATTTGAAAAAATATTTTTTATCAAGATCCTAGAATCATCTGAGCGATTAATAAATAAAAAACTCAAACAGGAGCAAAGCAAAAAAGATGCACCTGAAAGGATGCTCATATAGTGTGAGAGGTTGATTAACATACTAATCTATTTGTGGTGGCATATAGTTCTCATCATGTTTAGCAAGAACTTGATCTGCAATCAAAATATCTTTGTTAATATATCCAAGCGCTACGACACCACTTCCTTCTTTAAATAAATCAGGAACAATCCCAGCATAATAAACATTAACGGTTTCTTTATAATCGGTAACAGAAAAAATGATACCATCTTTATTTTGTTTAACTGAACCCTCAAGGACCATTCCCCCAAGCTTTACTCTTCTGTTTTCTGAGAAATTAGCATTCTTAAAATCTGAGGCTGTATAAAAATAATCAAGTTTGTTATTAAGTGAGTACAGAATTAAAAAAATACCTACACTTGCTCCAAGTATAATTAATAAAACTTTCTGCAATCTTTTTTTTCTAATTAATTTCATGATTTCTTTTTTTAAAGTTATTAATTTTTATTTTATAAAATAAAGAAAGGCTAAAAATTACAATTAAAAAGATAAAAAATACACCCCATACAAAAATACCATGCCCATTCATGTCTAAAAGGCTTTCATATGAGCTAAATTGAATATTTATCATATTGAACTAATCCACGTTTTATTTTTTTCTCTTTTTAAAATTTCGTACTGAATAGCTCGCAATGAGATAGCTATAATTAAACCAAGAAATGAAAATATACAAAGCATTAGTGGGTACAGCATAGCTAAGTCTATTGATGGTTTCGATGATAGTGTAATTGATGCAGGCTGATGCAGCGTGCTCCACCAATTTACAGACATTTTGATAATTGGAATATTAATAAAACCAACTAATGCTAAAACAGATATAAATTTATCAGCTTTATCTAAGTTATTAAAAGAATTATGCAGAGAAATTAATCCTAAATACATTATGAATAATATTAATGTTGAAGTAATTCTTGCATCCCATTGCCACCATGTCCCCCATGTTGGAATTCCCCATATAGAACCTGATACCAGGGCTAAAAAAGTTATACTAGCTCCTATTAAAGAAATAGATTTAACCACATATGCAGCTAACTTAACTTTCCAAATTAAAAAAATAAAACTTGCTACAGCAATCATCATATATAAACTCTGTGCAGCGAAAGAAGCAGGTACATGCATGTATATTATCCTATATGAATGTCCTTGAACCTTGTCAACTGGAGCATAAAGAATCCCCCAAACTAGACCAATTGATAAGCAAATAATTGATAGCCAAAAAAGATATGGAAAAATCTTTTGAGAAATAAAATAAAATTTCTTTGGTGAAGCAAATTGATGAAAAAATTTTTTAAACACTTTGTCTAATCTAAATGAGCTTTTAAAATAAATGATATTAAAAAAGGAATTATAGTTATTATAATTGAAAGAACACCTAATAATAAAATAATGTAACTATAATAATTAGTAGCATATTCTAATGCTGTTAAAAATTTACCAAGAGTGACTAAAATTGGCAAAACAAGCGGTAGGCATACTAAAGAGCTTAAAAGAGAGCCTTTGTTTAAACTTAATGAATTGCCAAAACTAAATACGGCAAAATAAATATAATTAACAATAAGAGATATCAAACCTATCAGAACTGAATTCCCAAAATTAGTGGTAAATATCATAGCAAAAGCAAAACTTAAAATTGCAATTGGAACGCCAATTAATAACCAGTATACAAATATCTTTATAAAAACTATCAAAGGTAGTGAATTATTATTTACAAGATATTGATCCATGGTGCCATCTAAATAATCCTCTAAAAAAATATCCTCAGTAGAAAACATAATAGTCATTAATGCACCCAGCCAAAGAATAGAATAGAAGGATTTAGCTAGCTCAGAAGTAGAATATTCAACAGTTAAAGGATAGGCGAT
>MDSW01044910.1_pt1 | contig 10105 bp, 5 predicted proteins | sample 811171 | NCBI WGS metagenome assembly MDSW01 (sample SAMN05326641, study PRJNA326480) | marine metagenome | isolation source: seawater | place: Atlantic Ocean: North West | collected 2012 | reverse complement strand
GCTGAAGATCAGCGCCAGGCCGGCGTAGATACGCTGGCCCAGGGCGCGGGGGTTGTGCACAAGCGCCAGCAGAAAACAGGTGCCAATGGCGATCACGATACCGCGGTCCACCAGACACAGGGGGCATGCCGCCAGGCCCAGATTGCGTTGCAGGTAGAAATACGCAAAGGCGATGGCAGCGATGGCCCCGAGCACCCCCAGGGCATTCAGAATTCGATAGGAAGGCAAGGTCATGGGGCCCCTGTTTCGAGAAAGCGGATTCATTGGTTACGGGCGGCAGCAACGCCCGTCGCCATTATACGTTTAACTCAGAAAATCAGCAGCTTTGACTGTGCCGGTGGCGGATAATTCCGTCAGGCGATGGCCCGTTGCTGGGTGGGTCGAAACCCGATCTGGGCGGCCTGCTGGTGGCCGTCGCTCCAGCCCGCCTCCCAGGCCGCGGCAATGACCTCGGATTGGTAGGGGCAGGCCCGCTCCGGTTCGCCGCTCAGGCCGAACAAATAGCCCTGACGATAGGCTTTGTTGAGCGCGTCGATACTCCAGTCATGCTGGTCGATTTCGCTGATACTCATTGGCTTGGTGCCTCTCTGGTTAAACACGTTGCCGATTGGTCAGTGGGGATCGCGGACGTACTGTCTGCACCTAGAGCCAATAGTAGCAGTGGATTCTAGAAAGTCACGCTAAGCTGTTGAATTTTTGTGTCGATCTTCCCATTTACAGGGGTCCTGGGCCAGAAAGTTGTGTAGATACTGATCGAATGTCAGTGTGTCCTCCTGCTCCAGCCGCCGCTGGGCCGCCAGCGAGCGGCGGGCCTCTGTGCTGAAGCTTTGCACCCGGTCCGGCGCCAGCGCCCGGGCTCCGAAATATTCCGCCGTGGCCAGAGCCCGTTCCATGGCAAATTCGAAGAAGGATTGCTGCTGGCGTTGCAGGGTCTGCATAATCTGGCCGGAGGGGGTCAGTTCCGGACTGGTCAGCTTGGTCATTTGCGCCCGCACCACGCTGCTGTGGGCCTGATGGTTGTGGGCCTGGTCCAGTAGCTGTGCCACCTTGAGCATATTCTCCAGGTGTTCACCGGCCCACTGCCGAAACGGCATTCTGGTACAGACGGAACTGAGCTGCAGCTCCGGGTCCCGCCCCGAATTGACGATGGCCTGCAGATTTTCCCCGTTACATTGTTGTTCCTGCTCGGTGAAGGCCGGGCTCTCCGCCAGCAGGCAATACAGCACAAACACATCCAGAAAACGGATCTGCGATTCGCTGATGCCCAGGGGCAAAAACGGATTCAGATCCACGCAGCGCAGTTCCACATACTCCACGCCCCGGTCCACCAGGGCGCAGGTGGGGCGTTCACCGCTGCGGGTGACCCGCTTGGGGCGGATGCTGCTGTAAAACTCGTTCTCGATCTGCAGCAGATTGGTATTCAGCTGTTTGTAGATGCCGTTGTCCTGAATTCCGAAATTGGCAAAGGGGGCGTAAGGCGTGCGAATGGCATGCTGCAGGGAACTGACGTATTCCTCCAGTGAATTGTACGAGATGTTCAGGCCCGCCTGCGCATCATTGTGGTAACCCAGATCGCTCATCCGCAGCGAGGTGCCATAGGGCAGGTAGCAGGTGTGTTCACCCAATGTTTCCAGCTTGTGATCCGGCGTTGAAGGGTGTCCCTGGTTTTGCAGAAAGGAACGGCACACCGCGGGAGAGGCGCCAAACAGATAGACCACCAAGCCCACGTTACGCAGGAAATTTCGTATCAGCGCAAAATATTGCTCGGAAATAAAATCCTGCAACGGCTGCTGGCTGTTTTCCAGATCGTGATACACCGTCCAGAAATTGTGGGGCAGGGATACGTTGTAGTGAATACCGGCGATGGTCTGCATGTAGCGGCCATAGCGATGCCAGAGCCCGTGACGATATACGTGTTTCATCCGCCCCACATTAGAGCTGCCATATTCAGCGATCGGGATGTCTGTCTCCCGGCCCATGCGACAGGGCATGCTGTTGACCCAGAGCAATTCGTTCTGCAGGTGCTGATAAGCGAAGCTGTGCAGGTCCGATAAAAACGCCAGAGGTTCCGAGCTGGACTGATAAACGGGAGTGATAAATTCCAGCAGTGCCTCGGAATAATCGGTGGTGATCCATTGATGGGTGAGCGCGGAACCCAGGGCCCGGGGATGGGGTGTCTGCGCCAGGCAGCCGTCGCCGCCAACGCGCAGGCTCTCTTTTTCAAGGCCCCGTTGCATGTGGGTCAGGCTGTGGTGAAGTTGCACCTCGCGAATGGATTCGAGGCGGTTCAGCAGAGATTTATTCACGCAGAGTTCCCGGACAGCTTTGCGGGAATTATGCGGTAATTTGTTGAGCAATGAAATGGCGATAATTGCCGTAGAGATTCTGCTGAAGGTGAATGCCCGCAGTGAATCCCAACCGGGATTCGCTGCGGGATCAAAGCCTTGGCAGGACCGGGATCAGGCCCGCTGCTGACGGCGGCGGAAGGCCGCGAACCCGGCCAGGGCCGAGCCAAACAACCAGAAGGCCGCAGGTACCGGCACCGGCGCCACCACGGCGTCAAAGCTGGAAATCTGACTGGCCTCATCGTGCTCGATGGTGGCGGTGATGGTGAGGGAGAAGGGTTCCCCACCGGCTACGGCCCCCGTCAGGCTATCGGAAAAGGCGCCACTGCCGGCGGAGCTGCCGCTGGCGAAACTGCTGCCGCCGAACTCACTGTTGCCGGAATCAAACAGGAAATCCAGCGCAACAGAACCGTCGGTGGTGCCGCCGAAATCCGCGGTGTAAGCGGAGTAGTCGCCGCTGAAGTCGGTATCGGTGAGGCTCACCACCAAGGTGCCGGCGCTGCTGCCGCTGACATTGATGCTGTTCAGATCCATGCGGGCCGGGCCGATCACCGGTTTGCTGACCCCGGTGGTGACATTGACCATAAAGCTGCCAACGGCGCCACTGTAGGTAATAACCCCGGCGGGACCGCCCAGATCACTGCCGGAACCGTCGTAGATGATGGTGGGTGTTGCGGCGTCCCCCAGATCATCCAGCGTCATCACGAAGGCGGCCTGTGCCTGGGCCACCGGCAGGGCCGCCAGAGCCAGTGCCAGGCCGGCCCCTTTGACGTTGTTGAAAATATCCATTTTGTTAACCCCTGGTAAAAAAAGCGCTTTAGAAAACTCCACTGTGTAGCCTTACCAAGGGTGGGCTGGTTAGATTGCAGATCCCTGATATTGGGATTAAATTTTTACGACAATCAGTTAACCGTTGCTTTACCGCAGCTTTTTGGCGTTGGCGAACAAATCAGCAAAGGTGCCGGTTTTACCCTCCGGCTGGCTCTGTCCCTTGCTGCTGCGCTGGGGTTTGGCGCTGCGCTGCCCCTGACCCTTACCCTTTCTGGGGCGGCCGGATTTCGGCGCTCGCGGACCGTCGACTTTTTCGCCCGCCGCTTCCTCCAGGCGCATGCTCAGCCCAATGCGCTTGCGGGGCAGATCGATATCCAGCACTTTGACTTTCACGATATCCCCGGCCTTCACCACCTCCCGGGGGTCAGCCACAAAACTGTTGGACAACACCGAGATGTGCACCAGCCCGTCCTGATGCACGCCCACGTCCACAAAGGCGCCGAAGTTGGTGACGTTAGTCACCACCCCTTCCAGGATCATACCGGGCTCGAGATCCTCCAGGGTCTCCACCCCTTCCTTGAATTCGGCGGTTTTGAATTCCGGCCGCGGGTCCCGACCCGGTTTCTCCAACTCGGTGATGATATCCGTCACCGTGGGCAGACCGAAGTGCTCATCCACAAAGTCGTTGGCGGCCAGTTGTTTCAAAAAGCCGGCATCGCCGATGATCTGCCCGATGTCGCGGCCATGCTGGCCGGCGATTTTCTCCACCACCGGATAGGCTTCCGGGTGCACGGCGGAGGCGTCCAGGGGGTTGCCGCCACCCATAATGCGCAGAAACCCCGCGGCCTGTTCGAAGGTTTTCTCCCCCAGGCGGGGCACCTGCTTGAGGTCATTGCGGCTGCCAAAGGCGCCGTGCTGGTTGCGGAAAGACACGATATTGCCGGCGATGGTGCGGTTAAGACCGGAAATCCGCGCCAGCAGGGGCTCAGACGCGGTGTTCACATCCACTCCCACCGCATTGACACAGTCTTCCACCACCGCGTCCAGGCTGCGGGCCATCTTGGTCTGACTGACGTCATGCTGATACTGGCCCACGCCGATGGCCTTGGGCTCGATCTTCACCAGTTCCGCCAGGGGGTCCTGCAACCGGCGGGCGATGGACACCGCGCCGCGGAAGGAGACATCCAGTTTGGGGAACTCCCGGGCGGCGAACTCGGAGGCGGAATACACCGAGGCCCCGGCTTCGCTGACCATGATTTTCTGGGCCTTGATCTCCGGGTGTTTCTTCAGTAACTCCGCCGCCAGCTTGTCGGTCTCCCGGGAGGCGGTGCCATTGCCGATACTGATCAGTTCCACCCCGTGTTTGGCGCACAGGGCCGCCAGGGTGGCGATGGATTCATCCCAACGATTGCGGGGGGCATGGGGGAAGATGGTGGCGTGTTCCAGCAACTGGCCGGTGGCATCCACCACCGCCACCTTAACGCCAGTGCGCAGGCCCGGGTCCAGACCCATGGTGGCCCGCGGGCCGGCGGGGGCGGCCATCAGCAGATCCTTGAGGTTGTGGGCGAACACCTTGATGGCCTCTTCCTCGGCCCGCTCCCGCAGCTCCCCCAGCAATTCGGTTTCCAGGTGGGTGAGCAGCTTGATGCGCCAGGTCCAGCGTACCACCTCCGCCAGCCAGGGGTCGGCGGCGCGGCCCTGATCCCGCAGTTCAAAGTGCTGGGCAATCATGTCTTCACAGGGATGGCCGACGGCGTCCTCCGGTTGGTCGATACGGATACCCGCCTGCAGAATGCCTTCGTTGCGGCCCCGGAAGATGGCCAGGGCCCGGTGGGAGGGGGTGGACTTCAAGGGTTCCCGGTGCTCGAAGTAATCGCGGAATTTGGCACCCTCATCCTCTTTGCCCGCCACCACGGTGGCCGTTAATATTCCGTTCTCGAACAGGTAGCCGCGCAGTCGGGCCAGCAGGTCGGCATCCTCGCTGAAGCGCTCCATCAGAATATATTTGGCGCCGTCCAGGGCGGCCTTGGTGTCCGCCACGCCTTTGTCGGCATCAATGTGTCTCTGTGCTTCCTGCTCCGGATCCAGGCCGGGATCCCCCAGCAGCGCCAGGGCCAGGGGCTCCAGACCCGCCTCCCGGGCGATCTGACCTTTGGTGCGGCGTTTGGGTTTATAGGGCAGATACAGGTCTTCCAACCGGGTCTTGGTATCGGCCGCATTAATGGCCGCTTCCAGTTCCGGGGTCAGCTTGTCCTGCTCGGCAATGCTTTTGAGGATGGTGGCGCGACGTTCCTCCAGTTCCCGCAGATAGCGCAGGCGTTCTTCCAGATTCCGCAATTGGGTGTCATCCAGGCCGCCGGTGGCCTCTTTGCGATAACGGGCGATAAAGGGAACAGTGGCGCCTTCATCCAACAGAGCAACGGCGGCGTTTACCTGGGCCGGGTTAACCCCCAGCTCCTGGGCAATGGTTTGGGCGATATTGATCATGTGCTGAACTTTCTCGTGATGACTTTACAGGCTGGCTTGGGAGGCGGGATTATAAACCCTTGCGACGGCAAAAAACCAATGCTCAGGCCTCGGGGTGAGTGGGATCCGGCTGCGGGTTTTTGTTCAGGCGGCCCAGCACATTGCTGATGGCGCGATCCCACATGGACACGTCCTCCAGCAGCCGCAGCTCATCGGAATTGGCCATGCGGATCATGCTGTCCAGGTTGGTTTCCAGGACTTTATTGCCGCGCCGGGATACGAAAATGTACAGGTCTTGACCGGCGTCGTGCCAGGCCAGCTTGCAGCGGCGGATCTTACCTTCAATGTTGATAATCTCCAGCCACTGTCCGGTTTTCATGGTCAGCAGCTGATGCCGCAGGTTGTCCGCGGCCCGATGTTTCGGATCCAGCAGGGCGCGGCGCTCCGCGGCCCGCAGCTTCTGGCGTTCAATGGCAGAGAGTTCGCCGCCGGATGGCGCGGCCGGGGCCGGGGCGCTGTCCACTGGCGCTGCCGTGTTGGTGCTGGGGCTTAAGGCCGGCGCCGGTTCCCTGATGGTGTGATCCACCCGGCGACTGTCCGGCAGCGGCTGGTCCGGGGGATTCTGCAGAATCTGGCCATGGATTTCCCACAACGCACTGAGGAATTTGTCCACTTCCAGCCCGGGGTGCTTGATGCTTTCCAGGCCGCTGCAGATCTCCTTCAGCAGAATCGGAATGATCTTGACCCAGCGCTCCCGGTCACCGGCGGCATTGGCGGGCTGGATACTCCAGATCAGATCGTCCACGGTCTTCAGACACTGCCGCCACTGATCGGAGTCCCGGCCGTGGCGCAGCAGACGCTGCAGCATTAATACCCGCCAGGGGCCATCGATCATGTCAATCACCACGGAGGGCAGGGTTTTGCCCTGCATGCGGTCATTGATCAGTTGATTGATGGTATGCCGGGCCTGGTCCATCTTGGCCTGACCCTGGGCGGTTTGCAGCACCCGCTTCTCAACGGTATCGGCGCGCCGGGTCTCCTCTTCCAGAAAGGCGGCGAAGCTGGTCTCCAGTTCATTGAACAGAGCCAGATTGTCCACCTCGAACTCGTTGAGTACCCGGTTCACCACGTTACGGATCTCTTCCAGCAGCAAATCCCGCTGCAGAACCGGCTCCTTTTCCCAGCCGATGGCGGCCTGGGACAGCAGTTTCAACAGCCGGCGCGCCGGGTGCTGGGTGTCGCTGAAAAACTGCTTGTCCGCCAGGGCGATCTTGATCACCGGAATTTGCAGCCGCCCCAGCAGCAGTGACACCTCCGGCGGAATGTTATGATCATCAAGGATGAACTCGAACACCATGCTCACCAGGTTGATGACGTCGTCGTCCGCCTGTTTCAGTTTGCGGGCGCCATGCTCGCGCACGGCATGGGCCAGCTGGTGCTCCAACAGCAAACGCACATCCCGGTGATCGTACTGGGAACTCAGCGGGTCTTCATCCTGCAGTGAATCCCGTTCCGCAGTCTGCAGCCGGCCCAGCACGTTGAACAGATCCTGCTGTTTCAATTCCGGTGCCTGCTGCCCCTGCTTGACCGAGAACAGCCGTTTGTTCAGGCTGCCACGGTAAAAGTTGGCCATAATGGCCTGCACCTGATGGAACGGCAGGCTTTGTTCATAGCTGCCGGCGACCCCGCTGGCGGCGGCACTCCCAGAGGCACTTTGAGCGGTGCCGGACGGCGCTGATTCAGGCGGCTGTCCCGAGCGGCCGGCCCGGGTGGATTCCGGCTCAATTCCGGCCTGGGCCAGAATCTGATTGGCATCGGCAAGAATCTGCCCCAGGTTGTGGATCAGCTGGCGTTCGAAGTATTTGAACACGATCAGGCGGATCTTCAGGGGCAGGTCCAGTTGGTCGATGGCCTGACTGAAGGCCTGGGCCAGGGTCTGACTGCCCAGGGGGTTGTTGGCCTCGGTCACCCAGTCCACCTCCAGGTACTGATTCAGACGGCGACTGAACTGCAGCTGCAGGTCCGGATACTGGGTATGAATTTTGTTGCGGATATTGGCCAGGGCCACGTCCACTTCCATGCGGTCTTTTTCCACCAGGCTCAAATCATCGCCGGCGCCGGCCTCCGCCTGGGGCAGTTGGCGTTTTTGCAACTGATCGAACTGGTGGGAAAGTACCTGCCGCAGTCGATTGTCCACGTCCCGGGCGTGCATGCGCAGCTCCCGCATGGCCTCGAAAAACAGGTTCTGCTCGTTGTTGGTGGCCGCCTGTTCCGCCATATCGAAGAAGGCGTCATCCATCTGATGGAAGAATTCCGTCAGCAGGTCCGACAGGCTGGCCAGTACCCGACTCTGAATATTGACCAGCAGGGAATCCTCACCGCCACGCTCCTGGCGGTGATTGACTGAAAACCCTTTAACGAACGACGAATGATCCGATGGAGACATCTTATCCCTGAACTCCGGCTGGCGGTTTCAGACCCGGTCACTGGAAAAAGCTGGGTGAATTAGACGGCGATTGTTTCAAAATCCTGGCCAGGATTCCATGACATTATGTTATAAAATGTCGGGAAAACGTACTTTCTAATCATATTAGATTCGGTTTTGTCCGCCATAGCCGACACATTGACGGCCCCTGACCGTTTTATCAGGGGGTGGGATGCCGCATCAGCCCTGGGGTTCCCGGTTGCCTCCCCGGTCTTCCGGCGCGGGCCCGGAGCGCCGGCCCAGGCGGGCCAAACCGGCGCTGGCCGCTTCCAGATAAGTAATTATGGCCGGCACGAAAAACAGGATCAGAAAGGTGCCGTAAGCCAGCCCGAAGACGATGGAAATGGCCATGGGAATCAGAAACTGGGCCTGCAGGGAGGTTTCAAACAATATGGGCAGCAGCCCGGCGATGGTGGTCAGGGAGGTGAGCACCACGGCCCGAAATCGTGCACAAATGGCTTCCACAATGGCTTCGTGCACCGGCATGCCCCGTGACCGCAGCTGGGCGAAGAAGGTGATCAGTACGATTGAATCGTTGACCACGATCCCGCTCAGTCCGAACAGCCCCATCAGGGAGAACATGGACAGGTCCTGATTCATCAATAGATGGCCCAGAATGGAGCCGGTGAGGCCCAGGGGAATGGCCGCCATCACCGCCACCGGCCAGAGGTAGGAAGAGAACACCCAGGCCAGCACGATAAAAATCAACGCCAGCCCAATCATCATCCCCAGTTTCATATCGTCCAGGGTTTCCTGCTGGTCCTTGGCCTTGCCTTCCAGCCCCAGGCCGATGCCGTAGCGCCGCTGCAGCTCCGGCAGCAGGCCGGCGTTCAGATCGGCGAAGATTTCGTTGGCGTTGGCGATCTGGTCGTTGAGGTCGGCGGAGACGGTGACATTGAGCTGGCCATCGGTGTGGTTGAGCTTTTCAATGCCCTGGCGGGATTCGAAATACACCACCTCACTCAGGGGCACGGTGCCGCCGCCGGGCAGGGTGACCGGGAAATTCTCCAGGGTGCGGGTGGCTTCCCGCTCCCGGTCCGGCAGGGTGACCCTGACCTCGATTTCGGTATCCTCCTCATGGAAGATCTGCGCCAGATGGCCATCGAAGGCGGCCCGCAGTTGTCCGCCAATGGTGGCGGTGTCCAGCCCCAGCCGGCGGCCGGTGGGGGTGAGATTGTAGATCAGCTGCTCGTCGCCCCAGGGCAAATCGTCATCGATATTGCTGACGCCCCGATATTCCGCCAGGGCCCGCTGCAGTTCCAGGCTGGCCTGCTTCAGGGTCTCCACGTCTTCACCGATCAGGCGGATGGCAATGGGCTTGCCGGCGGGGCCGGCCTCCCGCTGCAAAATGGCAAAGCGGTCCAGCCCCGGCGGCTCCTGAATCCGCTGCCGCCAGCGGCGGATGAATTCGGCGTTGGTGATGGGCCGGCGACCACTCACCAGGTCGATCAGCAAAGCGCCGGATTCGCGGCTTACTTCGCGGCCGGTGGCATTGAAAAAAGAGCGGCCGTGGTAAGTCACCAGGGCATTGAGCACATCCACGCCGGTTTCCGCCTTCACTTCCTGCCGGGTGGCCTGCAGGGTGGCTTCCAGATGATCCAGGAAGGCGTTGACCTCCGCCTGCGTGGTGCCCGGGTGAAACTCCACATTGGCGCGAATTTCATTACCGTCCACCGCCGGAAAGAAGGTGGTTTTGATAAAGCCACTGGCCACCAGGCTCACCATCAACACAAAGGCGCACAACCCCAGGGTGACCACACTGCCTTTGTTGCGGATGGCCAGATCCACTGCCGGCCGCAGCCGGCGTTCCCGAAACGCCACAAAACGACGGTCAAAGCCCGCCTTGAAGCGGCCCGGTGGTTTGTTCTTCATGCGTCGCAGGCTGTGGTTGAGATGGCCGGGCAGAATCAGAAAGCATTCCACCACCGAGGCGATGATCACGCAAATGATCACCGTGGGCAGATCCAGCGCCAGCTTGCCCATGGTGCCGTGGATCATGGTCAGTGGCAGAAAGGCGGCGATGGTGGTCATGGAGGAG
>MDSW01202535.1_pt1 | contig 10106 bp, 8 predicted proteins | sample 811171 | NCBI WGS metagenome assembly MDSW01 (sample SAMN05326641, study PRJNA326480) | marine metagenome | isolation source: seawater | place: Atlantic Ocean: North West | collected 2012 | reverse complement strand
CGCTATGAAGCAATCAGTGGTCGACTGGTTGTTAAGACTCCTCCCGAGGGTCGCAAGATTCAGCAACTATGGACCACCGAGGAGTTTGGATCTGACTTTGTGCTGAAACTGGAGTTCCGGGCGACGCCTAATGCTGACAGTGGCGTCTTCATTCGCAAACCTCAGCTGCAATGCCGTGACTTTGTGCTGGCCGGCCCATGGAAAGACCTTGAAAAGTACAAGCCTCAACAATGGAACGAGCTTGTTGTGTCGGTCAAAGCCGGGGTCGCCCACTGTTCCTGCAATGGTGAAGTACTGAATGCGGAATTCAAAGTTCCGGCCTCAGGTCCGATTGGTCTGGAAGGCGACCGAGGTCAGATTGAATACCGAAGAATTCGCGTCAGGGTTGAATAGCCAGGACCACGATCGGGTCCTATCGGCAGATCAGTTTGTTGAAACGGAAATACATTGGGTGATTCTCACCAGGCTGATCTTTCGATTGTGTCAATGTTTCTGGACGAGATCAGGGATGGACATCTGGAGTGTCTCAGGTCCACGCAATTCGGCCGGGAAGAATTGAAGCCTGGGCTGATTGATCCCGATGCTGACGCAACCCTTGCGTGGGAACAACTTGTCGCACGTTCCCCCGAATCGTCACAATTTCCCGGGCACCTTCTCACTGTTGCTCAGTGTCCTCTGTGCGGGGCGGACTCTCTCTGGCGAGCGCAGCTGCAGGGACCCCGGAGTTCCGGCAAAGTCCACTCCCCTCAGCAACCGCTGCAACAGATTACTGGTCGTCGATAACGAACCGTTCTGACTGACTGAGAAAGGTCTGAGGGTTGTCGAGTGTCACCTTGTCGATGGTGCCTGAGGTGTGCCCACGGCGTTTCATTTCGAGGCGCGCTTTTGGTACTGCCAGAGGATCACTGCAGCCCCAGTCCCCGGCCGAGTTCATCCAGATGCGTTCATTGCCGTACATCTCGATGATGTCAGCCGCTCGTTGCGGCGTGACCTTTGTATCCGGATAGAGCGTCATGCCCGCCCAGAATCCTCGGTCCAGAACTTCCTGAACGGTGTGTTCTTCGACATGGTCAATCAGACATCGACCAGGGTCGATGTTACTGGCTGACAGAGCATCCATGATGATTCGTGTGCCTTTCAGCTTGTCTTCAAGATGAGGCGTATGAACGAGCACAAGCTGATTGTGGGTCTCAGCCAGAGCAATCTGCTCTTCCAGAATGATGAGTTCGTTCTTCGTGTTCTTGTTGAGTCCGATTTCACCTATCCCGAGGACGTTGCCCCTGTCCAGGAATTCAGGAATGAGCGACACGACTTCGCGTGCGAAGCCCGGATCATCCGCCTCTTTGGGGTTGATGCACAGCCAGGTGAAGTGCTGGATGCCGAACTGTGCCGCTCGTTTGGGTTCGTACTCTGTCAGCTGACGAAAGTAGTCATAAAACCCCTGCGCAGATGATCGGTCGAAGCCTGCCCAGAAGGCGGGTTCTGTGATCGCGATGCAGCCGGCCTGTGCCATCCGCTGGTAGTCGTCTGTCGTTCGAGAGACCATGTGGATATGAGGATCGATGTACTTCATGCGGCACCTCCTTCCTCAGGAGCAGGCGCGCCGGCAGCCCCCTTCATTCCTTCTGCGGACTGAGGCAGCGCGTCGGTGTGATCGCTGAACAGGTTCAGGATTCTTTTTGCCCGGTGAGTTTCGCCGTCTGACAGAATCAACAGCGCCCGGCGAAAGAAGTCATCTCGAAAGTCACTGACTTCTCCGCCGGTGCCTCGATCGATGCGGTCGAGGTACGCCGCGATATCGATCAGCTTAGCGCGATGCTCCATGAAGTAGGTGTCGATCACCTGCTGTCTGGACTGCGGACTGGTGTTTGAAACGTCTTTCAAGACGCGCTCCTTCTGTGAGTCACTCAGGCTTGAAGAATTCACTCTACCGGCAGATAAACGGTTGCTCCAGTTTGAGCGCTGGCAGAGTATCAGTTTTTGGGATCAGGCTGCGGCCCGCCTGGCGGCAGCCGGCAATTCCTGCGTGTCCATTTTCGGATTGACTCGCGCCAGGCTTTTCTGCTGTGGATCATACTCCACACTGCAGAAAACTAAGTTCCTCTGCGGACATGCTCGAGCATGGATTCGTGAAGAGTTGAATTGGTGGCAAGGACAGTTGTCTTTGACAGCGGCAGTGGAGTTCCATCGCAGGTTGTGATCTTTCCGCCGGCTTCCTCCAGCAGCAGTCTCCCCGCAGCGAAATCCCATGGAGAAAGCTGGTACTCAAAAAATGCCCCCAGCTGCCCGCATGCGACCAGGGCGAGGTCAAGCGAGGCCGTTCCAAACCGACGAATGCCATGGATCTGCTGACGGAAGAGGCGTTCCACAGCCGCCAGTGTTGCCGACATGATCTCACCACGGTCATAGTAAAAGCCGACGCCCACCAGTACTTCGTTGAGCGAATCTGCCTGAGAGACGGAAATGAGCTGATCGTTATGGAAGGCTCCCCCCCCGCGTTCCGCCCGAAACCAATCGTTGCGAATCGGGTTGTGAATTACTCCGTACTGCGCTACTCCTTTGTGGTAGTAGCCGATTGATACTGCAAAGTGAGGAATACCATGGGCGAAGTTTGTCGTGCCGTCCAGCGGGTCGATAATCCACAGGTGTTCGGCATCGACGTCTGCTGAGTTCTCTTCTTCTCCCAGAATATGATGGTCCGGAAAGGCTGCTCGGATTTTGTCAGCAATACAACGTTCCGCGTTCACATCGGCGTCGGAAACAAGATCGACGGACGCCGACTTGGTGCGCATCGTGACCCCGTTGTGGAAGTAATCGGCGAGGATTTTCCCGGCAGCTTCAGCTGCCTCGTGAGCGGTTTCAGATATCGTCACGTGGTTCATTCTCCGGAAGTCATTAGCGTTTCGGACTGTCGAATGCCAGAATCCTGGCGGGCTGTTGCCGCTGTGCAAGGTCCGTCGATTTCCTGTTTGAAAATCTGCTGCTGAAACCCGCCATGTCCCTGAAACGTCGATCATTCCTTGCCGCAACCGCTGCCGCCGCTACCTCCGCCACTGCTTCAGCCGCTCCGGCCACCGCGGAGCCCGCAACGGTCGATTCATTTACCTACTGTCTGAACACCAGCACGATTCGCGAACAGACGGACGATATTCTGAAGCAGATTCAGATCGCATCAGACGCCGGCTACACGGGGATTGAGCCATGGATGCGTCACCTGACGAAGTACGTTGACGGGGGAGGCAGCCTCAGTGATCTCAAAAAGCGAATTGCAGATGCTGGTCTGACCGTCGAGAGCGCGATTGGTTTCGCCAACTGGATTGTGGATGATGACGGCGCGCGGAAGAAGGGACTGGAAGAAGCCAGGCGTGATATGGACCTGCTGGCACAAATCGGCGGCCTCAGAATTGCGGCTCCCCCAGTCGGTGCTCATCGAGGAGGCCCCAGGCTGGACCTGTTTGTTGTGGCTGAACGATATCGCGCTTTGCTTGAAGTCGGCGATCAGACGGGCGTTGTTCCTCAACTGGAAGTCTGGGGTTTCAGCACCAACCTGTCGCGGCTGGGAGAATCCGTCTTCGCCTGTGTGGAAGCCAGTCATCCCAAAGCATGTCTGTTGCCGGACGTTTACCACATCTTCAAGGGAGGCAGCGACTTTGGTGGGCTTGAACTGCTCCACAATAATGCCATTCAGGCATTCCACATGAATGACTACCCGGACTCGCCGTCTCGCGAAGAGATGAATGACTCTCATCGCGTTTACCCCGGTGACGGTGTTGCGCCTCTTTCTTCGATTTTGAATATGATCGGAGGGCGGGGCCGCAGAGTGGCTTTGTCGCTGGAGCTGTTTAATCCTGATTACTGGAAGCAGGATCCACTGGAAGTTGCCAGGACTGGTTTGGCGAAAATGAAGGCCGCAGTGGCCAGAGCAGTTAAGGAAGCGTAGTGGTCTGTTGGCCCGACTGCGCGAAGTGACGGCCGGCACCTCCTCGACCCTTCAGATTCCAGAGCGTTCTGAGGCCATCTGACTTCTGGCGAAGTCCACTTCAGACCCTGCTGAGTGCGCGCCTCGTGAGGCTTGCACCGACAGACAATCCGAATCAGGTGGGCTGTGATGCGCTGTTGAGCATCGTCGGTTGCTTGCAGAGTGAGCGGGGGAACCGCACACTGATGGCTCCTCGTGATCATTCAAGGAGTCATCATGCGACTTTCCCACCTTTCTGTCCTCCTCACCTGCCTTATGTCCTCGTTGACGGCCACTGCTGAAGACCTCACACTTCAGCTTCAGTACCAGCAGGAAACCAGTCTCGACAGCGGCCGATTTCATCAGCTCACCCGTGAGGAGCAATGGAAGCCGGAAGAGACAGCGATCATCGTCTGTGATGTGTGGGACTATCACCACTGCCTGAATGCCGTGCGCCGCCTGGAAGAGTTTGTTCCTCGGCTGGATGAGGTTTTGAAAAAGGCGAGGGCTCAGGGCGTCACGATTATTCATTCGCCCAGTGACTGTATGCCGGCATACGCAGAGCATCCGGCACGCAAACGAACGCTCGCAGTCCCCGCGGCCGGGTTTCAACCCTACGACGCAAAGGCATGGTGCTCCGTCATTCCTGCTGAGGAACGCGCCGTGTATCCCATTGACCAGTCAGATGGCGGAGAGGACGACGATCCGGCAGAACATGCAGAGTGGGCTGCGAAGCTGAAAGCACTGGGGCGGAACCCTGGCATGCCGTGGAAGAAGCAGACGGACATGCTGACAATCGATGGCGACAGGGACTACATAAGTGACCGCGGGGATGAAGTCTGGAACGTGTTGCAGCAGCAGGGAATTCGGAACGTGATTCTCACTGGAGTACATACCAATATGTGTGTGCTTGGCCGGCCTTTCGGCCTGCGGCAGATGGCACGTGCCGGAAAGAATGTCGTGTTGATGCGTGACATGACCGACACGATGTACAACCCGCAGAGGTGGCCGTTTGTCAGTCATTTCACTGGCACTGAACTTGTGATTGCACATATCGAAAAGTTTGTGTGTCCGACGATCACCAGTGATCAGATACTCGGCGGGAAACCGTTTCGATTTTCCAAAGATACGCGTCCTCATGTTGTTATGTTGATTGCTGAGGACGAGTACCGGACCAACGAATCGCTGCCTCAATTTGCTGTCTCACACCTTGGACGAGAATTCCGTGTCACCATGGTGTTTGGAGATGCCCGCGTTCGTAACAGCCTGCCTGGCATCGATAAGGTCAGAGACGCCGACGTCCTCTTTGTCAGCATCCGCCGCCGAGTTCTTCCGGAAGCACACCTGAAGCTGATTCGAGATCACGTCTCTGCTGGCAAGCCGGTCATCGGGATTCGAACAGCCAGTCACGCGTTCTCGCTGAGAGGGAAAGAGCCACCGGAAGGCTTCGACGACTGGCCGGAATTCGATGCTCAGGTCTTTGGAGGCAACTACACAGGCCATCACGGCAACAAGCTGAAGTCAGTGGTGTCGCTGACAAACCCGGGGCATCCGATTGCTCAGGGCATCACGCCGGAACCGGTTGCCCAGGGATGGTCGCTTTATAAAACGTCTCCGCTCAACCCGAGGGCCACGGTACTGACAGTTGGGCGAGCTGAAGGACATCCGGAAGAGCCGGTGAGCTGGGTGTTCGAGCGGGAGGATGGAGGACGCTCCTTTTATTCATCGATGGGGCACGTCGATGATTTTAAGAATCCTGCATTCACTCGCCTGCTGTATCAGGGGATCTGCTGGGCCGCCCAAACGGCCCCTTCTTCGGCCCCCGGAACCAGTTACTGGGAGAGTGTTTCTGTGCCGATCACCTCGGCGAAAGCTCTTAAGTCTGACCAGCAAACTGTCTGGTACCGATGTGCCTTCCGAGTCCCTGCAGAATGGTCGGGTGCTTCAGTATCGCTGCACGCGACACCGGGGAATCCTGTCGAATCCTGGGTGAATGGGACACCGACAACTGTGAGCGGCCCGGATGCCGTGTGGCAGATTTCTGCGGACTCAATTCAGCAGGACGATGCCAATCTTCTCGTACTGCGAATGCCGGCGAAACATCAGAACGTCGTGTATGACGCTCCCCGGATTGTTCTCACGCGAGGTGATGAGAGAGCGACGATTCCTCTTGCCGGTCAATGGCAGAGACGCGCAGGTGCGGATGATTCCTTTGCGAACATCCCGTTGCCAGCGAAGTTTGGCGCTGGAGCGGATGTTGTCTTTAGCCTGCCTGAGCCACTTTGGACGGCTCGTCCCGTCACACGCCCTGGTGAGTTCACGCCAGGCATCGAGGGTCCGGCCTGTGATCATCATGGAAACATATTTGCAGTCAACTTTCAAAAGCAGGGGACGATTGGTCGCGTGAGCCCCAATGGTTCCGGAGAGATCTTTGTGGAGCTTCCGGAAGGCAGCGTGGGGAACGGAATTCGATTTGATCGTGAGGGCAACTTTTATGTGGCTGACTATCCAAAGCACAACATCCTCAAGGTTAATCCCGCGACGCGAAAGATCACAAAGCTGGCTCACCACGAAGAAATGAATCAACCCAATGATCTGGCAATTGCTCCTGATGGAACTCTGTACGCATCCGACCCTGCATGGGCAAAGAGTACCGGGCAGCTGTGGCGGATTGATCAGGATGGAACAGTCACACGACTCGCTACCAACATGGGGACTACGAACGGGATTGAAGTCAGTCCTGACGGGAAGAAACTCTATGTGAATGAGTCAGTTCAGCGCAACGTCTGGTCGTTCGACATCACATCCGCAAAGACCCTTGTTAATAAGCGGCTTATCCGCAGGTTTCCGGATCACGGCTTCGATGGCATGCGGTGTGATGTGGACGGCAACCTCTACATCACGCGGTACGGTGAAGGGACTGTTGTAAAGATGACACCGCAGGGAAAGATTCTGAAGAAGATTAACGTCCTTGGCGGAAAACCGTCCAACCTGTGTTTCGGCGGGCCCGATGGATGCACGGTGTACGTGACCGAAGTCGAAGGAACACGACTGGTGAGTTTCCGCGTGGATCGGCCTGGCCGTTCATGGGCCGAGCAGGCCCGGGGGAAGTAGTCTCTACCCCGCTGTAGGACTGCGGCTTGAATCCGCAGCCACTCGAATAGTTGTTGATGAACGCAGCTTCGAGCCTGGGCTTGTTCAGGTGACGCAATGCTCCCCCCGCGCAATGCTCCCCCCGCGATACCGCCCGGTGAAAATGCTGTAAAGCGATGGAAATATGGCCAGCAGCGCTGCTTTCACCGATAGGCGATAGTCCTTCAGCTTTTCCATCCGTTTGCCTCCATTCCAAATGAATCCGGCTGCAGCGGCGTACAGTCCGTGTTCCACGGTAGCGGAGAGTTGTCGTCCCCCATCGAATTCTGGTTTTACCCAGCGCTGATTGAGGGCGTGTTCAGGAGCGATTTTGGAAAATCACGGGGCGGATTTGCAACCTGCTCGGCGGCTTGTGAGGATGTTCTGCCCTGCAGTCCTTTTGAAACCCATTTCGGAGACATTTGTGCGTTCCATCCCTTTTGCCGGACTCTCTTTGTTGATTGTGTCTTCAGCTGTTGGGCAGGAGTACAAGACTGGGATTGAATGGGACGAACCCCGTGTGGTGACACCCGGTGCGGCGAATTCGGAGGCACCTTCGGATGCTTTGGTCCTGTTCGACGGTTCGAACCTCGACGAATGGAATGGGAAGTGGAAGATCGAAGACGGTCATGCGATTCCCAATCAGGGCAGCATGAGAACCAAACGGAGCTTTGGTGACATTCAGCTCCATGTGGAGTGGTCAGCTCCGACTGAAATCCGAGGCAAGGGGCAGGGCCGAGGCAACAGCGGTATCTATTTGATGGATCGCTACGAAGTTCAGGTTCTTGACTCGTTTGAGAATGCGACATACTTCGATGGACAGGCGGCCTCGATTTATAAACAAACTCCGCCGATGGTGAATGCGATGCGGAAGCCAGGAGAATGGAACACTTATGACATCTTCTTCACCGCACCGAAGTTCGACGTCAATGGGGGAGTGAAGCAGCCTGCGTATGTGACGGTGGTTCACAACGGAATTCTTGTTTTGAATCACTACCAGCTTCGCGGGGCGACCAGTTTTGTTGGCCCCGCAGAGTACTCTGTGCATGATCCTCAGGCTCCGATCTCCCTGCAGGATCATGGTAACCCGGTTCGGTTTCGAAACATCTGGGTTCGAGAGATCAAAGAACCAACCGGGCGTCGGACGTCAGCACCTTATGTGCTGAAGCTTGGAGAACGCGTTGATCCGAAGGCCGCAGCCGATCAGGAAGAGGAAGCACGATTTCAGCGGGCCGTCAAAGCCGCGGTCGAACAGGAACTTAAGAAGCGTGCCGCAGCAGCCGCTCAGGCGGCGGAAGCAAACTCAGCACCGCCCGTCACGAACGAGGCACCCAAGCCTGAGTAACTCTTCTGGAATCAAATTCGCCCGATGATTGGATGATACTGTGCTCACACACTCTTTGCTCCGTGCACTGACCCTGCTCATGGCAGCCTGTTCGGTTGGAGCGGCGGCTGACAAACCCAACTTTGTTCTGATCTTCATTGATGACATGGGCTATGGAGACATCGGCCCATTTGGTTCAACGCTGAACAAAACTCCTCATCTTGATCGCATGGCGGCTGAAGGCATGAAGCTGACCAGCTTCTATGCGGCACCTGTCTGTTCAGCATCTCGAGCTCAATTGTTGACCGGCTGCTATGCTCCTCGTGTTTCCGTTCCCGGAGTCTTCTTCCCGGCCGGACCCAAAGGGCTCAATCCAGAGGAAGTGACAACTGCTGATTATCTGAAGGAGTTGGGCTATGCCACGACCTGCATTGGCAAGTGGCACCTCGGTGATCAGAAGCAGTTCCTGCCCACTCGCCAGGGGTTCGATCACTACTTTGGAATTCCCTATTCCAATGACATGCAGCGAGTCTCCGCAGAGAGTGGTCTCAGGGTGACTCCACTTCTACGGGATGAAGAGGTCGCTGACCTTCTCGAAGATGAAGGTCAGCGTCGTGTCACTCGGGAGTACACGGAGGAGGCCGTTAAGTTTATCGGGGAGCATACGGACGAACCGTTCTTCCTCTATCTGCCGCACACCGCGATGCACGTTCCCCTGTTTCCTCATCAGGACTTTGTCGGTAAGAGTTCCAATGGAACGTACGGTGACTGGGTGGCAGAAGTCGACTGGAGTGTTGGTCAGATCCTTGATGCTCTCAGACAGCACAACCTGGAAAAGAACACGCTGGTCATCTTCACCAGTGACAACGGGCCATGGGCCTCCAAAGGGAAAGCAGGAGGTGTCTCTGGACCTCTTCGTGGCAGCAAAGGCTGTACGCTCGAAGGGGGAGTCCGTGAGCCGACAATTGCGTGGTGGCCGGGTACTGTGAAAGCGGGGTCCTCCAGTGACCAGATCGCCGGAACCACAGATGTCCTGCCGACATTCGTTTCGCTGGCGGGAGGTACGCTTCGGGATCGTAAGATCGACGGTGTGGATATCTCAAAGCTGCTGACTGGTGAGTCGGAGCAATCTGGGCGCAGCGAATGGTACTACTATCAGGGGCGCAATCTGCAGGCCGTTCGTTCGGGTGACTGGAAACTGGCTCTGGGTCCACAGACGCTTGGCATGGGCATCCGACAACGGCCGGAGGATCTGAAGTCGAAAGACGTTCGACTTTACAATCTGCGCGAAGAGATAGGGGAAGTCACAGATCTGTCAGCAAAGCATCCTGAGGTGGTTGCTCGACTGACTGCGCTGGCGGAAGAAATGAAAGCGGACATTGGAAGCGGCCAGCCGGGGCCAGGCGTTCGACCTGCCGGAGACCAGAAGAATCCAGTCACGCTTTACCCCACACAGCCGCGGAAGCCGCGGAAGAAGAAACCAAATCAGGCCAAGTAAGAGTGTCGGGGATGCTCCGAAACAACACGTGATTGAAAGCAGCTCATGAGTCAGGACTCACCCAATTCACCGGAGAATCTGGTTCCGGAAAGCTCACTGAAATGGTACGAGGGAATCACCAGGTACCAATGGCTGGTGCTTGTGGTTGCATCGCTTGGTTGGGTCTTTGACATTTTTGAAGGCCAGATTTTTGT
>MDSW01197364.1_pt1 | contig 10106 bp, 13 predicted proteins | sample 811171 | NCBI WGS metagenome assembly MDSW01 (sample SAMN05326641, study PRJNA326480) | marine metagenome | isolation source: seawater | place: Atlantic Ocean: North West | collected 2012 | reverse complement strand
ATAGAGTGGGAAAAAATTCTCTACAAGCAAATGGAGGGCGATATGGCAAAGGTAATCGTCAAGGCTCGAGAGTCGTATGAGTGCTTAGAAGAATTTGAGAAGGTCCAATTTGAAGCTTTTGTGCAACAGCGCATGCTTCTTCACTATCGAGGCTTTCGAACAGCAGATGAGTCCGCTTTTTTAATCGGTGCCGAAGAACTGAGAGACAGGATTAAAGCCCATCTGACAGATTTTTTTGCATCACGAGGCGTTTGCGAATGTTATAAAATTCTAGTTCAGCGCGATATAATCCGCGACGAACCTTGGTTAAAAGAAATCCATAAAGCCGCATAATTGTGACCGTTGGTGCCTGTATAAAGGCTACGGCGTTTTTTATGGGGGGTATAGGGGGTCGAGACTTCGCTTTTGCCTCAGCGTTTATCGGATGGAAACGTTTTATATATGTGATTGACCTTCAGTGTGTTTGCCCTACCTACATTCTAAGATCAAGATTTAGGTTTTGGAAGAATTGGATCGAGATGATCTTCTGATCTCGCTAACGGATGAAATGTAGCGGGAATGTCTGCAAACCCTTCTGGATAAATTTCATTCTCAAAATATGAAGCAAAATCAGTTTCAACCAAGTTCTTATATGTTTGCCAAACTCCTTTAGAAATCGAATTTTTCATTATACCTAGTTTTAAAACATCAATTCTTGCCTTGAGAACACCCTCTGTAACAAAACCCAGTTTATCTTGAAGGTACACTTCTCGAGCATCAATTATCAGCATGGTAATATATTGTGAGATCTTCACCTTTTCTGACTTTGATAGATCGTCATCATCCCAGTTTCGTGACAAAAATTCGCAAAAATCACTGTCACGAGCAGTAATAAACCGCCGTTCGTATACTCGCGTATTAAGCTTGTGTTCAATTGAAGAAACCGCGAGTTTATTGTTCAATCTTATTTGATTGGCCAAGTAGACAATCGTGAGGATAGTTGCCACGGTTCCAGTTGCTTGAAATACCATTCCCACTAATTCGAAATTCATCATTTTATGCCTTCGTTTTGAGTTGATCTGCCACGAGGATATTCCTCTTGGTGAGACAAGGGAGTAATGGGGTACTGCTGGAGGAGGCGTGCCCCATATACACAAATATGTTTTAGATTGAGATTGAATGACATCCTTACCCTCGATTTTTAGGTTAGAGATGTCATTAATACCTTTCTGATACCTTACCCTATATCTTCCTAATACCTTGCACGGTTAGGAAACATCATTCTTTAGGATAAGATTAATTTTTAGAACTTTTGTACCAACTGAAATTCCATACCTAATACCATACCTGCGGGATAGAATTTCTTTTAGAAGTATTTTGGAAGTAAACGAGGCATTCTAATTTATTGATTTTATTGTATAAATATTTTTGAAATCATTCCCACTCAATCATTTCACCTTAAATACCCCAATGAATTTAATAGGTTATAAAATGTTTGTAGTGATTTGCAAGTTTCGAGGAATCAGTCTGATCATACTACCCTATTGTTTCTATTGATTATATGGGTTTCGAAAATCTTCGATTTTCCTCTTTCTATCAGTTCCAACCTTTCCCCTTCCATCTCTTCGATTAACCTCTGACACTAACCTCTTCGAAGCATCTTTGAGGTTATAAAATAGTCTCTATCAATCTCCATTCATCGTATTGTGGAGAGTTAGAAAAACTACTTTCCTATCCCATCAATCCATTTCACCGATAAACCTCTATTATCCTATTGCCTCTGTCAATGTTCTTTTTATGTTCTCATTCATGAAGGAAGACATCGTAGAATGGTTCAAAGAGGTGATTGGCAAGAAAATCGATCTTCATCGTCTCACTGCCATCTGTGGTGGTGATCGGGTATTGGCACGAAGGGTTGCTGTGAGAGGACTGAGAGAGTTGGCAGATGTTGTTGAGAGTAAGAAGGATTAGTCTCGTAAGTTTGAATGGTGTGATCCATTCAGCAAAAATCATTGTAAAAGGAGTTACCAAAAGGAGGTAGTCATGAAGACAGTGGCATTAGTTTTAAGTTTGTTAGCGGTCTCTCTCACAACCGTTCCCGCTTTTGCCGGTAGTTGTGGTGGTGGTGATCACACACACGAGACAGATAGTTCCAGTAAGGAAAAGAAGACTGGCACTTGATATCTGATGATTAAAAGTTCGGATCCATACAAACCCGCCAATTGGCAGGTTTTATTTTTGGGTTTCTTTTAGAGGACTTAGAGAGATGGCGGATAATGCTAGAGCCCTTCATTTAAGTAATCTGCGGCTTCTACGAGCTCCGAAACCGATCGGCATAAGTGCCAGATTCCTATAGCGACAACACCATGAGCACTATGAAAATTACCAGTCGCAAAGTCTTCAGAAATTGTATCCCAAGCTTCATTAAGTCCTGCACAAAGAGTGACAAGGCCTAAGAACAAATGAAAATATTTATTCCGAGCAACAAACCTAATAATTGACTTCATTGTAATGACACCTGCATTCGTACGGTAGATAATTATCTTTACTTAGTAGGTAATTATTTACAGGTCATTTATTTTTATTTCTATTAGTTTTTTAAACAAATTTTGCACCTTTTTGCAAATGATGCTTTGTACAAATTAATTGAATATTCGAAACTGTTTTAGAGGATCCGCCTTTTGAAAAAGGTAATATATGATCAAAATGAAGGTTTTCTTCAGAATCACATTTCACACATTCCCCTTATCTCTCTCATAAACTTCCCTTTGAATTTCTCCAGGGATAGTTTTGTTATGAAGAAGATCTACATAATCTGAACCTTCATCGATCTCTTCAAAAGTTGGTTGTAACAGAAACTTAAAAACCTCTCTTTTACCGTCAAATTTTTTATATGCATCAACTAGATCGTAAAATCCCATATCTACCGATACACCTGGTCTAATCTTTCAATAAACTTTAATTTTTGCAGGTTCTCTTTTTTCTTCTTTGTAATTTATTACTGCATTCACAAACCTACCGTTTTCAGTAAGATATCCAGTTTCATTATGCATAGGTTGATCCACTAACTTTTTATCAGCAGCAACCATTTTTAACCTGTCTTCAGCACCAACAAGTGCTTCGACACGTGACCACTTGCCCTTCTTCTTTTCTGCGTCTGATGCGTCGCCATCGTCTGCAAGGTCATCGATTTCTTCATCGATTTTAGCGATTTCGTCTTCGTCTAATTCAATACGGGTAAGCCTGCTCTCATAATAAATTGGAACAGTTGCACCATCTTCGACGCCACGTTGGATATCGTAGATGTCGATATAATCACCAACCTCAGGAGTGAGAGCCTCAAATGTTCTAATTTAATATTCATCCTCACAAGCAGCTTAATAGGTCACCTCGCCAAAAATTAACTTCGCAATGTTAAACCTCATGCAGTTCGCTTCAAAAATTGAACGGGACGCTGCCACTGGACCAGCACAACGCAGCCACTAGTCGACCACACTGAATGTTCTGTACCTTCTGGATTCAGGATCACCGAGCCGATTGGATAATCACCCCTCTCATCGCTTTGAACGCCTTCCAAAACTACGACTGTTTCAAGTCCAATATGCCTATGGCTCGGAACGGAGGCGCCTGGCTGGTAACGCAGCAATGCAACTGCTGGTGCGCCAGTCTTAATTTCGCTTATCTCAATACCATTGCGAAATGGTCGAAAGGATAAGTCCCTCCAACCCCCACCGATGAGGCCTGGCAGGTGTATTGGCTGACCCATTACCTCATCTATTGAATTATTCACCGGTTCGCCCGAGCGCTCAGTCATTAAGGGCCTCCTCAATCTCGAAAACTTTCGCTGTCCAACCGATGATCGCTCCCTGTGCACGGATCATTTCAATCGTTGCTGATTTGAACTCAGGGAAATAACTCTCAGTTGCGTCTGTCGCCAACAGGCAATTATAGCCCCGATCATTTGCTTCACGCATGGTCGTCTGAACGCAAACTTCCGTAGTCACACCGGCAAAAATCAGGCTTTCAACACCCAACCGTTCCAGCTGATCTTGGAGATTGGTTGCGTAGAAAGCCCCTTTCCCGGGCTTGTCAACCACGATCTCACCATCGATTGGCTTCAGTTCAGCCACGATCTCTGTCCCCGGTTCACCCGTGACTAAAATTCGACCCATGGGCCCGAGGTCCCCAATCCTGAGGGTCGGCTTGCCGCGCTCGCGTTTGGTCGTTGGACAGTCAGACAGATCTTGTGCGTGGCATTCGCGGGTGTGAATGATTGGCAGGCCGGCCCCTCTAGCCGCAGCAATCAGCCGAGCCGTAGGGGGAATAATTGCCCTAAGCGGTTTAATATCATTTCCAAGCGCTGCCCCAAAACCATTGGGGTCAATAAAATCACGCTGCATATCGATCACCATCAATGCAGTGGTCAAAGGATCAAATGTGAACTTGAACGGTTCGGCACTGAAAATTTGAGCCATTTAGAATGCTCTTCTACCAAGTGGGTCAATATCTGTTATGGACATGTACTATCAGCTGTCTGAACGACACGGACGAAAGTTATTGTCTTCGGAAATCCGCGAGTTTTCGAAAGCACATTCGTTGGCTTTATGTTGGGCGTTGTGTTGCTTGCGGATCACGAGTTGCTCATATCTTGTGAGCTATCAGTTCAGTCGGCACTCCAAGTCATCATAGTAATACTAGCACCTGCAACATATGTTTGTGCGGGACATTGCGCGCTCATGGGAGCCCATCTATCAGCGTTTTACTATCCGAGACTGCACCAAAAACTCCGCCCTGCATCGTCACCATTCTGATTGCCGCATCATGGTTGCCTTTGTCAGTTGCACCGCAGCAGTCTTCTAGCACCAAACATTCAAAGCCACGATCATTCGCCTCCCGCATAGTCGTGGACACACACACATCTGTTGTAATGCCGCAGATCACCAAATTAGCGATACCGCGTGTGCGTAAAATCAACTCTAAATCGGTGGCGCAGAAGCTGCCCTTGCCCGGCTTGTCGATAATGGTCTCACTAGGTATAGGATAGAGTTCGTCGATTATGTCCCATCCCAACTCTCCCCGCACCAGGATCTTGCCGCATGGTCCAGGATCACCAATTCCCGCGCCAATTTGCTGTGAGCGCCAACGCTTGTTTGCCGGTAAATCACTCAAATCGGGGCGATGGCCTTCGCGAGTATGAATTATGTGGTAGCCTTTATGACGCATAACGGCGAGCACAGCTTTGATCGGGGCAATCGGTGCACGGGTCAGTGACAAATCATACCCCATGGCATCCACATAACCACCCTTGCCGCAGAAATCAGTTTGCATATCGATAATAATGAGCGCGGTGTTCTCTGGCTGTAAGTTGCCATTGTAAGGCCAGGGGTACGGTACAGATTGGACGGTTTTACCCACCGTTTTGGTCGTCATTCCAAAACCTCCTTACTTTCTATTTAACACTCGGCTATCAAAGCTACAGGTCCGCCGCCATTGGGGCCCTGATGCTCAGCTCCACCAGAGACGAACAAATCCGTACGCTCCAAGAGGCCCGCAAGCACTCCGCCTACCAGAGCTCGTGCGTGTCGGGTCGAGGAGATATCACTATCGTTGAGCATGGTATGACGTTGACCGCGGATTAGGCCGTCGCTCGACGCCTCTGCTTTAGCAAAAACGGCCTTTAACCCAGTTTCCGAGTAAATTTTGAGCCGCTCCATCGCAGCTCTGATGGGCACAAGGTCAATCGCATCGGTCATTACTGCATGATCCACGGTTAGCGGACCACACCACGACGCGCTCATTCCCAATACCAACACCTCATGGTTCATCAGTTCTACACCAGCCGAGGCGCTCGCACGGCCTGACCATATGCTACGGTCATCATCCGCCAGTGCGCGTTTAGCTGTATCCTTATCAATTTCGCCCAGACCCAGAGCAACACCCAATGCTGAAGCGCCCCGAGAAAGCCCCATCGATTTTAACGTATCGCTTGTGGCCGTTGGGTCCTCCGATAACGCAATCCGTTCACTCGTAAGAAGCGGGCATTTAATCTGAACAAAATGCACATCATCGCTACAGGCAATATGCGCGGAACGAACTGCAACCCCAACTGCTTCGGCTACGCATTCAACTTGCGCGAAGGTTCCAATCTCTGAGGGAATTAAATCGCGGGTAATAGTCGCGCCGATAGCCATAGACGGGCCACTCCCGGTCTCATCGAGCACTTCAAATATCACCAAATGAGGAGATAACCCTCCCTCTGTTCCGCCAGACATGACCAAGGCCGCATTTTCTGTGGTGCCCTCAAAAGTTTGCTTTAAAGCCGAAACTGCAAAGGCTCGGGTAAAATCGTTCACACAACCATTTCCCTCGGTCTTACCGAGAACAGCCACCACGCGCGCCGGATCTAACCGTTCCTCTTGGACCAATGCTTGAAGGCCAGAAACATCATCGGGTGAAGAAGTTGGGATTACGTGAACGCGCGCGCGCGGCATCTCGTCAGGCCCTCCTTGATCGGTAAAATTCTGAGGGCCCGTGGCATCTAACTATATCGGGCGCGCTGGTTATCTTGCTTGCCGCTGCCATGCCATCACGGCGAAGCTCTTCAGTATCCCAATCGACAGGCTTTCCTTGAACCATGCAAACGCGACCATTCACCACAACAGCATCAACTTGGTCACGGTTGTAGTACCGGACGAGTTCCCACTCAAAGTCATGGCTTGGCAGACACTCTGGCGCCATCATATCTAAGATCAAGAAATCTGCCGCAAATCCCTCTTCAAGCGCGCCATGGTCTCCAGCGCCGCCGGTTGCATCAGCACCCTGAGAAGTTGCCGCATTGACCCAGGTCCAAGCAGCCCCACATGAAAAGTCTGCTATAGGAAGACCATGCTCAATCCTTTGACAAGCCTCCGCAGCCATCAGGTTTTTAAAACCATCAGCTGAGGTCGTATCAGACCCCATACCAAAGCGCACGCCGCGTTGCGCAAAGCGCATTGCTGGAGCAACGGCATTGCCTTTCCAAATACTCGCAAGTGGATTGTAAGAGGTGGCTGTGTCAGTCTGGATTATCAATTCGATTTCAGGCTCGGAGACAAGAGTTGTATGATGAAGCAACACGTGAGGACCCAGAACGTGGTGTTTATGTAAAAGCTCAGTGGGACGAAGACCGTAACGCAAGATCGAGTCGTGGACCTCAGGGAAGTGCTCATTGCAATGAATTTGGAGGATTACTCCCCTCTCAGAACAAAGTGAAGAGAGCTTTGTCAGGATCTCCGGAGTATTGCCCATGAAAGAGCTACAGCAAACGGACGGGGCGATCATCTCTTGTCCCTCACAATCCTCGAGGTGAGCAAGTATGACCTCTTCAATTTCTGACCAGGTTTTCTTGCCCTGGCCGGTACCAATTTCACCCGAAAACTCATCGAGACCAGATGCAGAAACAAACCGTATTCCGGTTTCAATAGCTGCCCGATGGACGCCAGCATTCTTCTGAGGGCTATTTAATCCATAGTTGACCAATTTAGTGAACCCGCCGCGAAGTGCTTCCCAGAACGCCCATTTTGCGGAGAGATAAGACTGTTCTTCATCCATATCCCTTTCCATTGGATGCCATATCCGCCGCCAAATTTGTGCTGGCTCACCGCCAATCAACGCTTTACCGAAAATCTGTCCAACATGGGTATGGGCATCGACAAACCCCGGAATAACGGCCCGACCCGGCAATGGAACCGCCTCAGGGTAGTCCTCCAACGGTCCAACCCCAGTGATACGGCTTCCTTCAAATTGAATAGCTAGGTCCCTTTTGGGCCCGTCCAGAGTTAGAAGTATTTCTGGCGCCAAAGTGGCCCCATCCGAGAGCAGCGTTTGAAAATCCATAAATCAGTTCGGACGGTCAGATGACCGCCCGTCCTTATCCTTGACTATTTGAGAGTAATCCGAGATGGGTCGACACTTGTCATCGGACCTGTAGCGAGATAGCTCTTAATCAGGTTACGCGATGGCTTGGCCTTTACCATGCCTTTACCAACCACCCATTTTGCCTGGACTTCGAGAATGTCCAAAAGCCCATTCGATAAACCAATCTCATACTCGGCCTCGGCAAATTTCTTCTTGATGATTTCGATCGATAACAGGCCCTCTGTTGCATTTGCCAAAGCCTTCATAGCAGCGTCTGGACTACTCTTAATGAAGTTCTCCGCTTTTATTAAAGCGCGGACAAAAGCGGCAAGTTCACTCGGGCGTTTAGTAAGCATTTCTGGAGTTGCGGATAAAACAAACCACGCGATATACGCATCACTACGGTATTCCCGATAATCAGCACCAAGCGCTTTCTCAGCAGCAGGATAAAAATCAGGGAACATGATGCCAGCGTCGATGTCACCGCGAGCGAGTGCCGGAACGATGTCTGGAGGCGAAACATTAATTACTTCGGCATCAATGTTAAATTTTTCTATCAATGCTTCAGTAAAGAATTCTGTGTTAGAACCCTTGGTGGTGCCAATCTTTTTTCCAGACAGGCTACTAGGGTCCTTAAACCCAATTGAGGCCTTCGAGATCATTCTGTTTGCGGTATAGCGTGACAGTGTCGTAAACGTCCCAAAGGGTTGTTTGCGAAGAGACGCAATTGAGACTGGGTACTCTGCCATAAACGCAACATCCAGTTGTCCACCAATCAGAGCCTCGAGCGCACGGCGACCCGACGTGAATTTTACGGTTTTGAGCTGAATTTTCTCTTCGTCGAAATAGCCTTCAGACATAGCCACGACAATAGGCAAGGTCTGCAGGTTGGGCGCCATACCAATCGTTATCTCACCGGCGGTAGATGCGCTAGTGCTGAGTAAAATCGCTGCAGCCGCTCCCAAAATAGATGTTTTTAGCATGCCTTTCATCCTTTTATTGGTTTTCATCAGCTTTCTCCTTTCTTAATAAGTATCGTTAAGGTTCGTCATGGCTCAGGAGGCCCATGAGCCTGCTACGCAGTGCCAAAAAATCGTCACCCATGCGATCAATCGGCCGAGGTCTATCAAGTTCAACGGGCACCTTTTCTATGATCCGGCCAGGACCGGCAGACATCACATAGATGACATCTGCTAAGCGTAGTGCCTCATCCACATCGTGGGTTACGAACAACACCGTCTTGCGACGTTTCATCCAGATATCTGTTAGAAGTTCATGCATGCGGAGGCGGGTCTGGGCATCCAATGCTCCAAATGGCTCATCCATAAGCAAAACATCGGGATCCGCCGCGAGTGTTCGGGCAATCGCTACGCGTTGCTTCATGCCTCCAGACAATTGGCCGGGAAATTTGCGTGCGTGTTCTTTAAGTTTAACTTCTTCCAGGGCAGCAATCGCACGATTACGGCGTTCTTCTTTATCTAACCCGAACCTTTTAAGCGCAAATTCAACGTTTCCGCGCGCCGTGAACCACGGAAAGAGCGCAAAGCTCTGAAAAATTACACCAACGCTTGGATGTGGCCCACACACGTTCCGTGAGTCCACATAAATCCTTCCATCCGTGGGTTCGATAAAGCCAGCAACGGCATTTAATAGGGTTGATTTACCGCAACCCGAGGGGCCAATAAGCGCCGTAAAAGTACCAGGACTGAGGGTTAAGTCCGTCGTGGCGAGCGCTACAGTTTGATCATCGTTTTTTCCAAAGACCACAGACACTGCGCCAATACGGACCCTGCCTTTCTCAGGCAAACTCAGAACGTTTTCGTCGATTTGCAAAGGTGTGTGGACAGTCATCGCGCTTCAAATTTGGGACATCAACTTTACGAAGCGTCTTAGCAGAAATTCTGGCTGCGACTGTTGTGCTATCTGCACATCGGTCTGATGCAATAAAGGTGTCGGAACCCAACCTGAAAATCGAAACTTATTACCTTTCAGTATCTTAGCATTCGGTCTTATTTGCTCGAAGCATCAACAGTTAATTTTGTCGACGTCCAATAAAATTGACAGATACGCCTTTTTTATTCCAATTTCGCTCGATTGGCCCAAACGGTTGGATAAGGTGCAAGTGATGACAAAAAGATATCTAAATTTTTTAAAACCATTGCTGTCAATCGTATTTGTGGTTGCTGTTTGGCAGTTCGCGCACGCGAGTGGATTAACAAATCAAAATCTCT
>MDSW01128464.1_pt1 | contig 10106 bp, 10 predicted proteins | sample 811171 | NCBI WGS metagenome assembly MDSW01 (sample SAMN05326641, study PRJNA326480) | marine metagenome | isolation source: seawater | place: Atlantic Ocean: North West | collected 2012 | reverse complement strand
CATGATGGACAACATCGTGACAAAGTTTCAAATCAATCCGCGCAGCGACGGCGCGTGGGCGCGTACGAAAGTACGTTTTTGTCATCTGTATGCGTATTTAATTTAAATTTCGTACTTTTGGCACGGGAAATTTAATTAGCGGACCGTGACCTTAAGATAGATACCTTCGTACGAAGGTACAGTACCTTGCTTGCTTGCTTCGTACGAAAGTACTTGTAGCCCTCGCAGTGGTACTTCTGCGACTGACACGTAACGTGTTCGGGCTTATCACTGGTTTACACTGGACTTTTCTTGCTGCTTGGTTCAACTTTCGGAGATGTCAAGCGAAAGAAAGCTGAGGAGTGCCCTTGAAACAGTTTGTGTCGAACATTTTATCTTTTCAAGGTAATTAACTTCAAGGTGTTTTTCTCTGCTTTGCCTGTTTCTGTACTGACAAACTCGAGTTCAGAGAAGCAGCAACATTGAACACTCAAGAAGTGCGAGCAATTGCTCGCATTCAGAGTCAGTGGCGCTCCTACTCGATACGACAACAATTTAAGAGGTTAAAGATTGCAAGTCTTCGTATACAAACATGTTTTCGCGGCTTCTGTGGCAGAAAGCGAGCGCACAGCTTCTCCTTAGAGGCAAGCTGTCTTTTTTGTTGACTATGCTTTGTTTTACACGAAACACTCCACGATTTCGCTTAAATGATGTGTAACTCTGTTGCATGTGCAGCGCAGTTAGCTTACGTTGAAAGGCTGAAGCACTTTCATCGAGCTGCAACGGAGATACAGAAATGCTGGAGGGGAAGTTCGAGCAGACGTCGAATCCACGATTTCTTCAGTCGAAAGTTTTATCTACAGTCTGTTTTTGTTCTCGATCAAGATTTTCGGCAACGTATGTACAACCGTTATGATAACATAATGGGCTGCCAACTTCGAAGAGAAGTAGGTGTTTTTATTTCAATTTGCAGGAGCCTTTCTTATCATAATTCCTTTTTGGCTTTAGGAAATCAATGAACGCGCGACTTCTTCTCGCATGGTTGACTCCAGTGTGCATCTTGCTTCAACAGAAGTTTGCCTCGGTGTTTACGACTCACCATTCTCACCAGCCTTCGATAATCGATATTAAGCTGTGCAGTAGTCTATGACAGGCACGCGTCTTCATCTGGATCCTTCGCTTGATCGAATTATTAGATAGGAGTAGTTTCGAAAGTACAGTTTACTTAATCTGAACAATTTTATGTTCTCTGGGCCATGCGTACAGCAGGACGAAAATGTTTCAGAGTTCAGAGGCATCATAAACTTGGCGAAGCGCTAGTAAAAAATTACCATCTTCTACATGCGTCTGCCTTCGAAGATAGCCTTAGTAGTGTATTCTCAATTTAATTCTTAACCTAAAGCCTATAGCAATCAAGGTTTCAAGGTGTAGACTGCACAACATCGTACTTTTAAACAAATACTACGAAAGTAACTTGTCTGGAGGTACAGAATACGATATTTGTATTTCTGGTAAATTTTTCCTTACTTGTCTCTACGTGTAACCGAATCATAGACAGTAAGACCACCAGTATACGATCGAACCAGATATGCAGGAATGCAGTAATTGTTTCTTTTTCAGAGGGGATTGGAGGGGGAGGGGAGAGATATTGGTGACAGTACTGAAGAGGTATCGATGATAGGTTTGAAGGGAGAGTGAAGTCAGGAAAGTCTGCCTTGCCATGAAATACTTGATCGTCGGGTAGCCCTGCACGCCCATCTTCTGGCATGTCCCTTGACCGCCTGCAGTGCAGTCTACGTCGACGATGAGAACACTGTCGTGAGTACTGCCGTAGTGCGACCCCAGATCGTCCCAATCTTGTTTCATAGAATTACAGTGTCCTCACCGCGGCGTGAGGAACTTCACAAAAGCGTTCTTCCCAGAGTTTAGCACCGCGGTTTGGAGAACGCCAGATCTCGCGTGGACGGAATGAGTAGACAAATACAAATACATACACCAATAACTAAATGCAGATAATGCATCTTGTCGAAGCAGTGCACAATATGGGCTCATTGAAGAGTGTGAACTTGTGTATCTCAAGATACAACGCGTTACATAGACTAGTAAATGTTATGATGTGGACTTATGCGACGCTGGCAGCTTGGAGAGATGTTGTACAACTCTTACATCTGAAGGCGGTGGACCAGGCGGGAGCGGAGGCGCTCCTCCTCCAACTAGTCTGCATGTGCGTTGTTCACTTTTCTGCTTAGTTAAGTCCAAGTGGTGCCGCTGCAGGTGTGAGGGAGCACCATGCAGATGGCCAGGGCGACCAATCAAAGCCGAATCACTTATCGAAGGGTGTTCACTAGAACTTCGGGGATGCCGATATCTACAGTTCGGTCCATGGATGCAAAAACCGAGTTTAAACATGTTGCAGTCTTTAACATCCTCTAGAGAATGCTTAAAGGGGCAATCTGGTTCCTTGCATTCGCTGTATTTGGCAAAAAAACGACAAGTAGGCATTCGTTGCTTATCAAATTGGTGCAAGAAACCACAGTGGTTGCCTTTCATGCACAATCCACGAAGCCAGTGACGGCATACGGTCTGAAGGGAAAAAGAAAAAAATCGTTGAACGTCTAGAAAATCAGAAATGCTGACAGTACACTCGCTGCGTCAAGGATGTATGTACCTGGCGATAATTTTTTCGGGCGTTCTCAGGCATTGATTGCGGCGCCTCTTCTGGTTGTTCCAGGTCAGCATTCAAATCATTTTCAAAGTCGAACTGAAATTCGAGGTCTTCCATTGTGTGAGAACAACTTGCGACGCGCTTCGTAGTTTCCTCGTCGTTCACATTTTCTTCAAGTGAAGTACACACTACACAAGTACACATGTGCCTGGGCTTAATATCTACTGTAGCTCTTGTACCTTCGTAATATCTAGCCCTTGTATCTTCGTAATTCGTTCGTATCTTCGTTCTGTACGAAGGTAACGTGTACGTCTACAACGTACAGTACAACATTGTTATGTACGAAGGTACTTTCGTACTTTCGTACGTAAATCTGTACGCTATTATCCACATGCATTTCTTTTTTACCTTCGTACGAAGGTACGAAAGTAGTTCACACGTACGAAAGTACGAAGGTACAACGTTGTACACGTACTGTACACGTAAGTTGTTACTGTAAATTGTACACGTACGGATATTTATTTGATATTTCGGGGAAAAGTTTATCTTTTTACAGTTGCTGGCTGTAATAAGTCAGCTTATCTCACACTCGCTGTACAACACGAACACCCCTAATATTTGGCCGAAAGCGTAGCGTACGTAGTCACTGCGTTGGCCCTAGTTGTCAGGGCCTGGGCCTACATTCGTATACTGTTGTTTTACAACCTCTGCTTGCAGTAGTCTTGCAGTGCTCTCAGCCCTTTAAGTCGAGCTTTGAGCGTGCGACACGTCATCATTTCATACATCATTTCATACGTTTTTAGCTTTAAAAGCGCGCTCCTATTGGCTTGAATGCCTCGGGGCAATCAGAAAGAGACACGTGGCAACTCGAAGGCACTCGTATGAATCGAAGATACAAGATACACACTACACGGTGTACAGCTGTACACGTACTCTAATCTACACGTACTGTACACGTACGTACACGTACAGGTATATTTTCGTACGAAAATAGACACGGAAGTACTTTCGTACGTTGTACTTTCGTACTCACGTACGAAGGAAGTACGAAAGTAATCGCAATACAATAATAACGCCACTGGCTCAATCCTTGTATCCAAAACAATATGCGCGCACCGTTGCGCTCGTCACCGACCTCGGGAACCGCATCTCTGGCGCGCCCATCTCGTACGCGCTCAGCAACGCATGTGCACTTCACGCCGCCCCGGCACAGCAAGCTTGCGACGCTCGTACCGGAATCATGGACCGCATCGTGGAGTTGATCACTGCGTGAGAGGCTTGCTCGTACTCTCCAACGTGTTTTGTCCTGACGGGATCGAGCTGAGTGATTACTCGTAGCCTATCAACTTTTACTCATATCGGATATGAAGGTGTCGATAGTGTATAGCTGTATACAGTACATGTACAGCTACTTCCAGATGTGTAGGGCTACACGAGTGCTACACGTACATGTCGGCTACACGCACTCGCTCTCGCGCTGTTGTACTGTACCGGTTGTACTTCCGTACGAGTTTATGTGTACAGTACGTTGTACTGTACCTTCGTACACGAACTGTACAGTACACGTAAGTTTTAACAACTTACGCATGATTCGAACAGAATTCGAACATTGTGTACGTGTAGTGTGTACGTGTACAGTACGTGTAGGTCGTGTACGTGTACTGTACCTTCGTACATGATCAGATAGAGGACTAAATCTGGTGTAAATAGGTGTACAATGGTGTACACTGTACACTGTACAGTAAATAAATACGAAAGTACCTTCGAAGGTACGAAAGTACTTTCGTACCTCGGTACCTTGGTACAGTACACTGTACAGTATGATACCTTCGTACCTTCGAAGGTACTCTATCTACTTTCGTACGAAGGTACCTCGGTATGATACCTTGCTTGGTACAGTATGATAAATACCTTCGTAAAATGACAACTACGAAGGTACCTTCGTACGAACGTGTACGAAGGTATGTACGAAGGTACGAATAGTCTAATATCAATACTCAGTTGTCCCTTCCTTGCAAACAGACGACAAGCTGCAGATGTTCTTTCTAGCATCCAAAGCGCCGGTGCTGGCGGTGCGTAGAGAAAACTTTGCAGGCTCGTGTCGATGGAGCGGCGGAGGTGCGCGGAGGCCCCCGGGACGAGCAACTTCTGGAGGAGCAGCGACCACGAACAGCGATGCCTCCGGCGTAGGGGACGCTAACAAGATACCAGCGTCGAATTTCGGCATACTTCAGCACGAAAATATGAATGAATCTGCCTTCGACGATTCGAAGGTGGGTACGAAGCTTCCCTCAGGGTGCTTTGATTCAAGTGATGTACAGAGGACGACAACAGAAAGCACGGCAGCACAGGGGCAAAAAAGTAAGCGAACGGTCCGACGCCTCAAGAAGAACGCGATGGTTACCGCTGTAGCTGCGGGACAAAAGCTGCAAGCATCCGAAATTGAAATCACGACGCATGTTAGAAATGAGCGCAGAGAGAGGGAGCAGTATGCTGCAGACAAATTCAGAAAACTAATCAAACGAAATGCTGTCACATGTGCTGATGAAAATAAGCGAAAGCCAGTTGCAGGTATTGAAAACGTGCGAACTCCTAGAAGTAATACTGAATCTGAAGGGTTGGAACTCGGTGTTCCGGAAATCTTAGAAGATGAGACGCCTGGGCAAAGACTACGGAGACTGTTTCAGGAGAAGCGTGCACGAGGTTTGAATCGTCTCCGAGACAAATTTGCGGAACAAATAGTAGATGAGCTGTCTGCGAGTCAAACAAACTCTGTTTCAAGCAGTGGGGCAAAGCCTCAGGGTTTGCGAGAAGGAAACACACGGCAAGATGCTGGAAAACCAGATGATAATAAATCAGGAGATGACTATCAAATAGCCAGCAACCAACCACCTGACAACAGCATTGACCCATTCAAGTTAATCCCTGGTGAGTACATTGTCCACCGAAAATATGGGATCGGAAAATTTCTTGGCTTCCGGAGAATTACAGTTGGCGCTTCGAATATAGCTGGCGGTAAGGATGAACCAAAGCCCCGCATCGGATACCTGTTTATAGAGTATGCAGACCAGCAGGCCAAAATAAGACCGGAGAAAGCTCGAAGCCAGCTCTACCGCTATTCCTCTCCAGGGTCTATAAAACCTGGCATAAATACTCCCAAACTCTCCCGAATCCAGGACAGGAAAGGTTGGCAGACCCGGGAAGCAACCGCGAAGAAACACATTCGGCAGCTTGTGGTGAATCAGATGTCTCTTTACTTGAAACGACTTCACTGCATCCGGGCACCTTATACTCCACCCTGTGAAGACATATACAAACGGTTCAATGACAGTTTTTCGTACACTCTTACTCCAGATCAGGCCACGGCAATAAGGGACTGCTATGATGATCTTTCCAAGCGTGATACTCCTATGGATCGAATCGTGGTTGGAGACGTTGGCTTCGGAAAGACAGAAGTTGCGATGCGAGCAATATTTAGGGTATTATCGAGCGGGGGGCAGGTTTTTGTCCTTGCACCAACAACTGTGCTGGCCAAACAGCATGCGGCAACGATTAGTGCGAGGCTCGAAATATTTGATATGTCGGTTGAATTACTGAATAGAAACGTCAAGGAAAGCTCTCGACTGGCCGTCTTGCAACGTTGGATGATGGGGAAGACTGATGTGGTCGTTGGAACGCATCTTATGCTTAACTTGCCTCCTGAAAATTATAAGAGACTAAACCTCCTGGTGATTGACGAGGAACAACGGTTCGGTGTAAAACACAAAGATCAGATTTCCGCTTTGAAAGCAACCGTAGATGTATTGACACTGTCTGCAACTCCCATTCCTCGAACCTTACACATGGCAATTACGGGATTTCGTGATGCATCTCTTGTAACAACCCCTCCTCCAGAACGTCGACCAATAAATACTCAGCTACAGGTATATAATGAAAAAACAGTGTGCGATGCTATACAATTTGAACTTGACCGCGGAGGCCAAATATTTTATGTTGTGCCTAAGATTCAAATGATTGATGGTGCACTGCAGCGTTTGCAAGGATTGTTCCCATGCCTACGAATCATGAAAGCTCACGGAAAGATGAAGGGCGATCAGCTCGACATTGCCATGGATTACTTTGCGTGTGGCAAGGCTGATGTGCTCCTCTGCACCACGATTGTTGAATCTGGACTTGATATACCAAATGTCAATACTATCATCATCGAGGAAGTACAACAGTTTGGTCTAGCAAGCTTGTACCAACTTCGAGGGCGCGTTGGCCGCGCTTGTCGGCAGGCATATGCTTATATGTTCCACGCAGATATCGGGGACCTGCGTAGTGAAGCACAGGAACGCCTGCTTGCACTCGAAGAATGCTGCGGCCTAGGAGAGGGTTTCAAGTTAGCAGAGCGTGACATGGCTATACGAGGAGTCGGCACTATTTTTGGGGAAAAGCAGAGCGGTCAAGTTGACAACATCGGTGCTGACTTATACATGGAATTCTTGTACAATCAATTGGAGCAGATAGAGAAGCTTAAACTGAATCCAATGAAGCCACAGAATGTTGTGACACCAGACTTCACTGAGCTATCACCCATCAGTGACTCTTACGTGATAACAGCAGATGTTCGGAACTTGGCCGAAAACTCCCTGAATGCATCTCGCTCAATTTCCGAGGTAGAGGGTGCGATTTCATCGCTCGAGGCGTGCTTTGGCGTGCCTGACAAAGTTACGTCAGCTGCATTTAACTTTTTTCGGTTGCGCGCTTTGGCAGGAGAGCTCGGGGTGACGCACATCGTGTTGGATGCACGGGCTGGTGTATTAGATTTTGTTGTCAATGCTGATCTTGAAGTAATCGAGATGCTGGTAGAAAATTTGGATGAAGTGTACCGCAAAGATTTCAAGGTAACCAAGACAGGGTTCAGATGTGTTTCGTTGGGAGGTGCACCAAAGGACGTTGCAGTGGCCCAAGCAATCTGCACCCTGAGGCGAGTGGCAGAGTCCCTGCCCAGTTTCTTAAAGTATTTATAGATTTCTATCTGTAGGCGGTTCACTGTCTTGGTATGAGGTCAGCTTATTATAACCATCTGCAAGAAACTATTGGAGGACCTAGACTTTGAGTTTATTTTTAATGTAAAGTAGGTCGGGGGAGCACTCAGTTACATATTTCTCCTGCTGCTGAGTGTGCTTTGATCTGCTTTCGATTTTGCGTTCAGCATATGAAGACTTAGCACGTATACACGTACTCGCAAATTCAAAACCAATTATTTGTGCATGCTGAGGTTTAATTGTTTTGCTATTTTCCGGATCAAACGTGCCTTGGCCACATATCCAAGTGCTGGAGGATACAGGTAAACTTCAAATCCTATCTGTCCTGTCCTGTAGTTTGGTCTGGACAAGCAATATGGATATTTATTTACTCAATTATCAGTGGATGTCCCTTGAGAGCCATAATTTGATGAAAGCCATTCGCGTTGAGCATTCATTCGGCACCTAGCACTTCGTTGAAGAAGCACTCACCTGGAAAAGTTGTTCATGTGAAAGTTATGCGCGAAAAAAAGGAACTCACCTGACAGACCTGCTGAAGTGTACATATCATTTAGGCCAATGCCGACTTCCTTTATGTCATCAGAGAACCAAAAGTCAGGGTCAGAAATCGGCGGTGCGATGCGAAGGATCGCTGGAATTTCACGTTCTTCATAAGACGTCCAAGGAGCATGTCCACTAGCCCGTGCAAGAGTTGCTGCTGAGGAGCTATGAACACGAGACGGAGAAGGAGTCGCTCTGCCGGCACCTTGTAACGAATGGTCGACACTGAATGTAAACAATCAGAAACCTCATATGAATTCCCAAGTAGAACGAGCTGTGAAGTACAGACTTACGGTGATTTTTTGAAATGAACCTCTTTTGAGCTCTGTCCACTCACGTTATCGTGCAGTGAGACAAGAAAAACTTCGACTGGTCCTCCTTTAGATTTCAAGAAGATTCGATATCTCTTGTTAGGAATTTCCATCCTGTCATCTGGATCTGGAACTTCAAGTGTAGTTCCATGGGGTGCACGAACGGCGACTAGGGTTTCTGAGCGAAAAGAAAAGAAGTCTTTTATGTCTTCCTCTGAGACGAAGAGGTTTCCCTGGGTATAGATAGATTTAGTACTCTCAATTTGCTTTGCCACATATATTGACCTTGTGAGCGGGATCTTCAAGCAAAACATGCATACTCCTTCGCATGTTCTGTATATGCTCGTCGAGGTTGATTTCGTCATTTTGCATGCTTCTTATCTCTTCCTGTCAAAATGAATACCTTTCAACTTTTGTATAAATAGGAAAATTGCTTAGTACCGTCACCGTTGATAGGCCAGATTTCAGTCCGAATGACTGTGGAGGTAAAACTTTCCATTGAATATTATTTTTTGATTTCTTTTCTATAAGACCGATGCCCTCCAACACGTTCGTAATATCGTATATTCGCCTTTTCTGGACACCGAGAGACTCCGCGGCTCGATTCAGATTTATTGTGCCTTCCTCGGCTTTTTCGAGGAGAAAGACGAACTTTTTTGTGAGTAAACTTAAAGAGCTGTAAGTCAGATAGGTGAGCACCGGGACACTTCAGACAGAGACGAACATAGGCACATTACCTGTCGTATCGGCACGTAGATCCTGTGGGCGTTTGCATGATTTTATACAACGCTTCTGAACGAAATATGGAAAACTTGCATCGTAAAAATGTTGTACCGATGTGTACGTGTACACGTACTGTACGTGTACAAGTTGTGTACATTCGTACGAAAGTGCCTTCGAAGATAAATACTTTCGTACTTTCGTATTTATTACCTTCGTATTTCCGTACGAAGGTATCATAGTGTGTACGAAGGTACTTTCGTACCTTCGAAGGTACTTTCGTACCTTCGTACCTTCGTATCTATTTCCGTACACGTAGGGCCTACAGTACAACGTTGTACTTTCGTACTTCCGTATCGGATATCTATTTCTCAGTACTTCCGTAGTGTATTCTATTGTACATGTACAACCGTGTGCTGTAGGGCTAGCTACACGTACACGTATCATATCTTCTAGTTGTATCTATCTTCGTACGAAGGTATCGATATGTACAACAGTAACGCGGTGTACAGCTGTACACGTGTAGTTGTACATGTGTACAGAATGACTACCTTCGAAGGTAGCTGTTCCGATAAGTTGTTAATAGTCTCTAGAAACACAACACAACGCCCACCGTATCCTCCGCACGGTCGACAGACCCGTGTAGGCCAACACCGGTTGTACACATACAACACGTTATATCAACAATATCAACGCCTTCGAAGGTACGAAAGTACTTCCGGAAGTACCTTCGAAGGTACGGAAGTACTTCCATATTGATAACTTTTAGTGTACACGTGTACACGTACTGTACCTACGCCCTTTAAGCCCTGAATTAGCGTGAATTGACGGAGCTTAAAGGGTTGAACCCTTCGGGTTCAT
>MDSW01191935.1_pt1 | contig 10107 bp, 4 predicted proteins | sample 811171 | NCBI WGS metagenome assembly MDSW01 (sample SAMN05326641, study PRJNA326480) | marine metagenome | isolation source: seawater | place: Atlantic Ocean: North West | collected 2012 | reverse complement strand
TTCGGTGTGATTATGTTTGGTGGCGAATTGATCTCCATTCCTTTTTCATATTACAGGACATTTGTAATTGAAGAGCGTTTCGGATTTAATAGATCAACTAGGAAAATTTTCTTTACCGATATGTTGAAGGGTTGGGTTTTATCTGCTCTGTTTGGTAGTGCAATAATATCAGCTATTATACTCCTTTATGAATATTTAGGACCGGATTTCTGGATTTACGCATGGGGTTTAGTAACAGCTTTTTCGGTCGTCGTTAATTTACTTTATTCTAGCGTCATCGTTCCATTATTCAATAAGCAGACCCCATTGGAAGACGGTATTTTAAAGGACCAGATATCCGACTATGCGGTAAAGATTAGTTTTGATATAAAAGATATTTTTGTAATTGATGGGTCAAAACGGAGCTCAAAAGCTAACGCTTATTTCTCCGGTTTTGGTCGAAAGAAAAGGATAACACTGTTCGACACGTTGATAAATGACTTAGAAGTGAGCGAAATCGTGGCTGTTTTAGCGCACGAAGTGGGTCATTTTAAGAGAAAACATATTATTTTTAATTTAATTATGTCAGCAATAATTACGGGTCTAACTTTTTATGTTTTCTCATTGTTTGTTTCAAACCCACTGCTCTCTTATGCGCTGGGTGTTTCGACAAGTAGCTTTCATGTAGGTTTGATTGGTTTTGGGTTGCTGTATAGTCCTATGAATGAAATTTTTGGTTTATTGAGCAATTCAATTTCGCGCAGATTTGAATTTCAAGCTGATAAATATGTAAAGGATACATGTGATCCAGATGCGCTGGTGCGGGGATTAAAGAAATTGAGTAAAAATAATTTGAGTAACTTAACTCCCCATCCTGCTTATGTCTTTGTAAACCACTCTCATCCCACCTTACTTGATCGAATTAAAAACCTTTCGTGATTATGTGTTTTCACAAATTAATTGTCTATGCGAAATATTATAACGATTTTCTTTATGAATTCTTACCAACACGGGTAGAGGATACTTGCTGTGAATAACGAAACGATTGATTTGCTTTTAAATCGTCGATCCTTGGTCGCATCTAAACTAATTGATCCAGGACCTACGGAAGAAGAGTTGAACCTTATTTTGCGTTGTGCTATTAGGGTTCCCGACCATGGCAAATTGGCGCCTTGGCGAATTAAAGTTTTCGAAGGAACTGCCAGAGAAGAGTTAGGTAGAAAATGGGGCGATATTTTTAAAAAGAATAATCCGGATGCTTCATCAGCTCAATTAGCAGCAGAATACCAACGCCCGTCGAGAGCTCCATTACTTTTGATTATTACGACGAAATTTCAAGAGTCCCGTATTCCTAAATGGGAACAGATACTGTCTGGGGGAGCGGTTTGTCAAAATGTTCTCGTTGCGGCAAATGCATTAGGATATCATTCTCAATGGTTGTCAGAATGGCCCAACTATGACAATGAAGTTAAGGCCGCATCGGGCCTAGAAGAATCCGACGAATTCCTTGGATTCATATATATTGGATCAGCTGAAGAAAAACCGTCAGATAGAAAGAGACCAATCTTCGAGGAAATTGTGTCATTTGCGTGATAATAGATTTATCCGAAACCATATCGTTTTGATTTCAAGACAGCTTTTCTGGTCGCTAATGGTATAGGTTTACGTATATGGAAGACACAGGTTTTTTTGTCGAAGGTTACACAAGTGAAGTTAGTTATGCGCCAGGCGAATTAGTGCAGTTGCATGTCTCTTCATCAGCTCGTTTTTTTTCGGTGGAAATATCTCGCCTTGGGTATAAACAAGAGGTGGTTTTAAGAAAAGAACGTGTATCGGGCTCGGTGCATACTGTCCCAGATGATGCATCTTCTCAGGGATGTGCGTGGCCCGTAAGTTGGGAATTTTTGATTCCGCTCGAGTGGGAAAGTGGCTATTATCAAATCATTTTCAGGATTAATGATCAAGGGGACACTTTTACTCATAGATGTTCTCGCGAGGCTACGTCAACATCGTACTTTATCCTGCGTCCGGCCGTTTCAAGTAGGCGCTCTTCAATACTTCTTCAACTGTCAACGAACACTTATGCTGCTTATAATAATTGGGGAGGTTATAGTCTTTATGCCTATCATGGGCGGGGTGGCGTTCAAGGCCATAGAGTATCGTTTGAAAGGCCAGATAGTGGGCTATTTGAACGTTGGGAACTACCGTTTGTATCTTGGGCAGAGAGATCGGGTTACAAGTTAGACTATTGTAGTAATCTTGATTTGGAAAGGTATCCCGAACTGCTTGATAATCATGCGCTGGTCTTGAGTGTGGGTCACGACGAATACTGGTCGGCGGCTATGCGAGACAATGTAGAGAATTTTATAAGTTATGGTGGGAATGTTGCTTTTTTTAGCGGAAATAGCGTATGCTGGCAAGTTAGAGTTGAAGACGATGGTCGAGCGTTAACATGTTGGAAACAGAGATTCAATCAAGATCCGGCCTATCGTGGTGATCGAACCGCGTTGACTACGCTATGGAGTCATCATTTGGTAAAAAGACCTGAGAATCAACTTACGGGTGTTGGTTTTTTACACGGCGGCTATCACTTAAGCCATGGACAATACATGGATGGTTCGGGAGCTTTTACAGTGCATCGTCCCGAGCATTGGGTTTTTTCTAACACCAAACTTCAAGTAAACGATGAATTTGGGGGGAAAGATACCATAGTAGGCTATGAGTGTGATGGCTGCGAGATAGAATGGCGAGAAGGATTGCCATATCCAACGGGAAACGATGGGACGCCGACAAATTTTCATATTTTGGCGACTGCTTCTGCTAAATGGCATCCGGATGACTCTGACTGGTATGATGCATGGCAACCAGGGCGTGAGGGTTGTGCGGTTATGGGATTGTATCAACAAGGAGGCACTGTGCTTACTGTAGGGACGACCGACTGGTCTCATGGCTTGGCAAAATTGAACGGGACTGTCGATATAGTGACAAAGAATATTATTGACAAGTTGGCTTTTTGAATAAATTTGACATCTCAATTAACTGATATATTTGTAATATGCATGGGAATGATTAAAACCACGAATGATCATTTATTGACGACGAGGTTAAGTGAATGCAAATATTTTCACTGTATCATTTTTTTTGGATTGGAGTTACGATAAGTTTTGTTGTTGGATGTTACCAGATGGGTCGGATACCCTTTAGTTCGGTGTTACACAAAGTATTTAGGTTTAGTTTGTTTACGTTAGTCGCCTTCAACGAAGCTGCATGGTTCATATATCGTCATTACATATTAGAGATTCCAATTATAAGAAATCTTCCGCTGCATTTATGTGATATTTCAGTCTTTATTATGCTCTATACGCTAATTTCGAAGTGCAGGTGGACGGGAGAATTGTTGTATTTTATGGGAGCTGTAGGAGCATTACTTGCTGTATGCATGCCAGCCATAAATGAAGTAGGTGACATTCAGTTAATTGCAGAAATACGTTATTTTATTACTCATATCGCACTAGTAGGCGTTGGGGTGTATTTTACTTTTGGTATTCGTTTTTTTCCTACATATTCAGCGACTTGGAGGAGTTACGGGTTTGTAAATCTATACGCATTATTGATAACGCCCTTAAATATTTTTTTAGGTACTAATTATTTCTTTACGCTTGCTGCACCCCAACAATTAATTTTCCTTTCTGTATTTCCGCATTGGTTATTTCTTTTAGGTGTATCACTAGTTTTTTTACTTACTTTTAATTTGTTGTATCTTCCATTTATTTTATGTCGTCGCTAAATAAGTCGATTGTTCGTAGATGTTGCCTAATACAAAATATTATCCGTGAAGATCGAAGCGATAGCCATTTCCTTTTAGTTGCGATGTCTGCAACCGTTCTAAAATTCGTAGTCGTAACATGCTTTCTATAGCATTTTTGTCGGGTTTTCCCGCTAAATTTTCTTGTTCCTCTGGATCGTTAATCACATCAAAGAGCATGTATGAATGACCTTCCTTATTTATTGCGATTTTCCATTCTTTGTTCAAAAGCATAATTTCGCCATCATACTCAGCAATAGCATCTGGTCGATGTTCGCGATTAACGTCCTGCATCATAGGACAAAGCGAACGCGCAAACTGCGGATATTCTATAAAGCTTTCTGCTAACTCTACAATTGTTGGACCAACATCAAACCATTCTACTGGGGAATGACACGTGACGTTTTGCATTGCTCCTGGAGCGCTAATGACTAAAGGGACTCTAACGGCTCCATCCAAAAAATTAGATTTGTAGAGCAAGCCAGCGTCCCCATTCATTTCACCGTGATCAGATACGAGAATTATGATTGTATTGTCGAGTTGGTTTTTAGCAGAAATCGCATCGACTATTTGTCCAATTTGATCGTCAATTAGGCTTATATTTCCGGCATAATTTGCGCGTAGGGCAGCTATATCACTCAAACCTAAATCCGGAGAGCTCGCAAGAAGTTTATCTAAGTTACCTTTAGGCCGATCATCAAAATTCTGTGGAATTGGTCGAGGATTCGGCATGTCATTTGGTGCATACATTTTGGCATACGGATCAGGGGCATCCCATGGTTCGTGTGGACCACCAAAGCTTACCCAGCAACACCAGGGCTCGTTTAAATCGTAATTCTCAATATAGGATTTTGCCCGTTGTCCCACGTAAACATCTGCATAATAATTAAGTCCTAAAATTGATGGGCGTGCTATATGTGCTTTGTTTTCATAACGATTACGGTAGTCCTCTTTGTAGTCATCCCAAACGCCTTCGTCTTGCCACCAAGCCGTCATGTGTGAGAGTACATGTTGACTAGCTCGTGGACCACCTATTTCGTCCACATCATCCAGTCCATATGTTTTCATTAGGAATTCTCGATCCCTGAGATCGCCGATATGTGGGTGCAAGTGTGTTTTCCCGAAGAGACTAGTTCGATAACCGGCTGAGCGCACTAGTTGCATCCACGTCGGTTGGTTTTCACTCATTTGACTTTGTTGGTTTGTCCACACGCCTGTGTTGTGTGGATAGAGTCCTGTTGCTAGACTAAGCCGAGCGGGTATACATACGGGTGAATTTGTTATACAATTGGTAAAACGTATGCCTTTCTCTGCGATTCGATCCATATTTGGTGTTTGAACCCACCCACCGCTACAATTCATTGCATCGGCTCTTTGTTGATCTGTCATAATTAGAAGAATATTTGGTTTAGTCATTGTAATTGTGTTTAGGATGGTGGAAAAAATTACGTCAAATCAGTTGGGTTGTCGTTTGATAAAAAAATTGTTTCTTACACATACGTCAACATAGTTTTAGAAATATATAGTTGCAAGGTGGTTAGACTGCGTGCGTTAAATATTTTTTACTTTTTATCGTGATGATATCAAAATGATTTGCTGTCGAATGAGCTTTTTTTGTGTTTATGTATTATCGGAAATATTGACTTATCTTCTCGGAGCATGGTTTAAATGAAAAGATGTTTATGCACGTTTATATTCTTCGGCGTTTTGATAGGTGTTACTGATTTAGTTTTTGCTCACAATGGAGTTGTTGCAACTGCAGCAAAGATTGATGGGATTACCATTGATGGAGATTTTTCTGATTGGCCGGAAGGCCTCGAAGAGTATCCCATTGAGGACCCAGCTTTTGGTGAACCGCCAACGGACATATCCGATTTTAAAGGATTCTACCGCATTGGATATGATGAGGTTAAACAGGTCTTGTATGTCGCGGTTACAGTACAGGATGATTATTCAGTAATTGATACAACTGATATGTGGAATACGCAAGATGGTTGTGAGATTTACGCTTACCTAAACCACTTAGAGGTGCCGTCTAGCGCGGAAAGAGGGGCGTATTCAACGTTGCAATTTTCTATATATGGCAATTCTCGGCTCACATATGGAAAGACGAAACTTCGTGCTCCCTACCTGGTCGAGGTGCTACGTCTCGGAAATACAACCCAATATGAATGGTTAGTAAACGTAGGACAATTGGCTCATGGTATTCGTCATTTGTCACCGAACTCAGCGATTGCTCTGGATGTGGTCGTGGTTGACAAAGATCTGGATGATAGTTTTTCGTGGATGACATGGGGTCCAGGGGTGAATAAGTGGGGATTCGCAGATCGATTAGGGGATATATTATTGGTTTCTGAAAAAAGTACACTCAGTAAGGTGTCTGGGAAAATTAATTGGAGTAACCAAAAAACTGGTAACAAAGAGGGCTTTATATACCTCTCAGCTAACGAAACTAAAACGCAACTACGGGTGAAGCCTGACACCACGGGTAAATTCTCTGTTGAATTACCCGCGATGGAATATAGTTTCAAGGCTGGATATCGGCGACACTTAAGTGATTCTATTTCCGTCAAAATTTTACCATCAGAAAATGTTTCTCTTCCCCCAATCTTTTTTGAGGATCCGCCATACGGTGAGTTACACGCAATAACAGGAATGTCTTCTGTTAGTGCAGGGGAAGGTTCGAAGATTGGCGACTGGAGATCTTTTAACATTCATGACGGTATGCCTGGAAACGAAGTTACTGCTATTGCGAGGGATAATACCGGCGTTATGTTGTTCGGAACTCAAAATGGAATGAGTTTTTTCGATGGATCCAATTTTACTGTACTGACGGAATCTGAGGGATTAGCTGGTAATCAGGTGAGTTTTTTCTATCAAACATCAGATGACGCACTCTGGATCGCTACATCCTCCGGTATAACTCGTTATGTAAACGATAATTTAACAACATATACTGCTCTTGATGGTTTGGCTGGTAATTGGGTTACCTCAGTACTTGAAGATCGTGATGGTATTTTATGGACCGGTAGTCTTCATGGTGGAGTCTCTCAATTCAACGGTGAATTCTTTGAAAAGATTGACACTGGTTATGGTTTTAGTGTGAGGGATATCGTACAGGATACAAATGGAATTATCTGGATAGCAACTACTAAGGGACTTACTGCTTATGATGGCGAAGAGTTTGTCAATTACACGATGGAGGACGGATTACCGAGTGATGATATCACTTCTATTTACGAAGCTTCAGATGGAAAGTTATGGGTTGGCACAAAACCTGGGGTAGATGGGGGGAAATGGGATATGGCAGGTGGTGCTTTTTTTATAGAAAATGGGAGTATCGTTATAGCCCCAAGTTTATTTGAGGACCCAACCAATATTCCAGAGTACAACGAGGGATATAGTCGTCGTGAAGTTTTATGTCTCTCTGAAGATTCCTCTGGAAATATATGGATCGGAACGGCAGGTGGGTTGTTTAAAGTAAAGGACCAACACGTTGAACAGTATTTTGTCGGAAATAACGCTACTGATATTAGTATAAAATCGTTATTTCATGACGGTATTAATCAATTGTGGGTAGGTACTAACGAGGGGATTAGAAGGTATGACGGAGTGGTTTTTTCGTCTTTTTCACTTAATGATTTAAACACGATTGAGGCTACTGCAATTGTAGAAGATGATAAAAATAGCATTTGGGTTGGAACAAAAAATGGTGTCCGGTTTATTGAGGAAGGTAAGTTGATCAATGAAAAAAACATCACCAAACTGTTCGATACACCAATCGAGTATCTTTACCAATCTCTTGACCACGGTCTGTGGATAGGAACACCGTCAAGTATTTATCAATACCAAGACGATCATCTGAGAGAATTTTCTAAAAATTTGATAGCTAGAGATAATTCATTCGGGCTTTCTAGTGGATCACCAGTTGCTAAATCGAGTTTATTTGACTCTAGCTATGTGCGGTCAGCATATCAGGACAAAAAGGGTACTCTATGGATTTCGGTTGTGGATGGACTATTTCGATTCGATGGAGAAAAACATACTCTACTAACAGTCTCCGATGGACTAGGAAGCAATGAGATTAATTCTGTTTTCGAAGACTCCAAGGGGACTTTATGGGTAGCTACGTCAAATGGAATGAGTAAATATAACGGTAATTCTTTTCGAAATTACACTACTGAGGATGGTCTTCCTAGTAATTGGATAAATTCTATAAATGAATCTCCCGATGGTAATTTGTGGGTTGCTACGACTCAAGGTATTAGTTCTTTCGATGGTTTAAAATTTGACAATATAAGGAAACGCGATGGCTTATCAGGAAATCAGGCAAAGGCACTAGTTTTTTCTCCAGATAGTACTTTGTGGGTCAATACCGAAAGTGGTGTTTCATATTTAAAAAACGGTGAATTAAAGCTTTTGACTATGGCCGAAGGTTTGCCATCGAATGAAGTCAATAAAATTTTAGAGTCAAGTAGCGGAGTTATTTGGTTTGGAACTAATGAAGGTATAAGCCGTTATGATGGGTCTATTGTGCAGAATCTACTAAAGCGAGATGGGCTTAACAGTAATCTTGTAAAGGATTTTTTAGAAACAGAAAATGGTGAATTTTGGATTTTGACCGACATGGGTATCACCCGGATTAGGCCGGAGAATAGTGATCCGCAGATATTTATTTCCTCTATTGTTGCAGGAGAAATTTATACACCTGGAATGTCAATTCAGATACCGACGACGCAGAGACAAATTGCGATTAACTTTCACGGACTATCTTTTCAAACACGTCGCAAATTAATCAATTATGCTTATCGATTGAAGGGTTATGATGAGGGATGGCAATTTTCGAGAGAAAATGTTGCTAATTACAACAATTTACCAAGTGGTCTTTACGAATTTGAGGTTAAGGCAATAGATCGTGCGTTCAATTATTCCAAGGAAGTCGCATCTGCTAAATTTGAGGTGGTATACGTTCCAGAAGCGTCATCAATTGGACTAGGAGAAGTAGAAGTTTTTGATATTTTTGCCTCTTTTTATAAAACCTATGAAAGGATGGCCGCTGGTCAGGCCCAGGTATTTAATAAGAACGAAATTCCAATAGAGGCGACACTTCAATATTATATACCAGAACTAATGAAACGTCCCACACAGAAAGAACTCTTGCTACCTCCACGGTCCAAGAGTATTCTTCCTTTTCGTGCTCAATTAGACCAAAGTTTGCTAAAAATCTTAGGACAGCGAGTCTGGGAAGCCGAGGTAAAATTGTCTTATGGTGTTAGCGGTCGGACGGTCTCCGTGGAAAAAACAGTTCCGCTTAAAGTCCATGGTAGGGGTGCTCTTACTTGGGATTCAATGGAGAAAGCTGCCGCGTTTGTGACACCAGAACATGCTCCCGTCGTAGATTTTTCGCGAGGTCTAATGTCGAAATTTGAGGATTCGTTGGTTAAAAATGTCGTGAACCAAAATATTCACCGTGCGATTTTAATGTTCGAAGGTTTGAATACTTTGGGAGTCAAATATGCGCCGGACGCAAATACACCATTCCAAAAGACACGTGGTGATGTAGTTGCTCTGGATAATATCCAGTATCCTTTTGAGTTGTTAAGATCTCGTTTAGGTGATTGCGACGACAATACAGTTCTGTACTGCTCCTTATTAGAAAATTTGAATATTAGAACCGCCTTTGTTGATGTTCCCGGTCATATTCTAATGATGTTTGATTCGGGTGTGTCAAAGACAAAAACTTTGGGGCTATTGTTACCTGAATCTATGTACGTAGATTTTCGAGGTACTTTGTGGGTCCCTATAGAGGTGACTGTGCTTGGAGAGGGGCGACTGTTTATGGACGCATGGGAGTTGGGTGCAAAAATTCTAAAAACTGTAGACACAAGTAAAGCGGGAGCTATAACTATAGTTTCAGATTCTTGGGACAAATATCCTTATGGAGACTTGGAGGAGGAATATTCTATCGATTTTCCTGCACCAGATTTATTAAAGAATAATTTGCGAGAGAATCTTGATCGAATTAGCGATCTGCGTAGCAAGTATTTTGCGGCAACTTATATCCAACCTCTGTTAATCGATCCAAGTAATGATTTCATACGATTGAATATGGCTAGATCTCATATTGAGTCGGACGATTTTAATTTGGCTCTCGCACATCTCCCATTGATATCTGGAAAGTTCAAAGCGGAGGCTCTTTATCTGATTGGCTATAGTTATGCAGGTTTGGGCGATTACGAAAGTGCTGCGGTTTACGTTGAGCAGGCGCTAGATTTAAAGCCTGAACACACAGGCTATATGGAATCATTATGCTGGATTTACTA
>MDSW01003899.1_pt1 | contig 10107 bp, 6 predicted proteins | sample 811171 | NCBI WGS metagenome assembly MDSW01 (sample SAMN05326641, study PRJNA326480) | marine metagenome | isolation source: seawater | place: Atlantic Ocean: North West | collected 2012 | reverse complement strand
TTTAATTGATTTGGCATCATTAATTTCAAATAACTTTTTGTTTTTTGATATCCTTCATTTCCTTCAACATATATATTTTGAGTATCGTCATCATACATATCTCTTATACATCTTTTGATAATGTCACTTTCTTGGTGTATTAATGAAGGAGCAATCGAATTAAGAGCGTTATCTTTTATTTGATCCCAAACTTTAATTAAATTTTTTAAATCATTCTCTATTTCATTTTTTGTTTTATTTGATCCAGCAGTTCTTACAATAATTCCCATTTCTTTTGGGATAGTTATTTCATTTAATATATTTCTAATTTTTTTTCTTTCTCCTGGATTAAATATTTTTCGAGAAATCCCTCCACCTTTGGCGGTGTTAGGCATTAAAACAATATATTTTCCGGCAATTGAAATGAAAGTACTTAATGCAGCTCCTTTCAACCCTCTTTCATCTTTTAAAACTTGAACCAATATTACTTGATTTGGTTTAATTACTTCCTGAATTTTGTATCTTTTTGATGGAAATTTTCTTTGAGAATTTATTTTATTTTTTTCATCGTCCTCTTTTTTTTCAACAGGATCATCAATTTTAATTTCTTCTTTTCCTTCAAGAATTTTATCTTCTATATTTTCACTCTCTTTAGAAAGTTCCTCTCTAACTTTTTCTTCTTCTTGCTTTATTTTTTCTAAGTCACTTAAAGGAAGCTGATAATAATCAGATTGGATATCATTAAATGACAGAAAACCATGTCTCTCTCTTCCAAAATCAACAAAAGCTGCCTGCAAAGAAGGTTCAATTCTGCTAACTTTTCCAAGGTAAATATTATTCTTGATTAAAGTATTATTTATACTTTCATATTCGTAGTCTTCGATATGATTATTGTTTTTAAGAACAACTCTTGTTTCATTTGGATGCGATGCATCGATATATAAATTTTTTGGCATAATTTAAATGATTTTTTCATAAGTTAATTTAATAAATTCTGTGCCTTAACAATAACAAATTCATAAGATATTTAAACTAAAATGCAAAAGCTTTTAAAAAGATTGTTAATATTTGGTTTATTGTCAACTATTCTATTTTTTGTAGCAATTATATCTATTCTTTGGACTTACTCTAATAAATTGCCAGACTATAAATATCTTAAAAGTTATAAACCATCTGTTTCTAGTAAATTATATTCAGGAAATGGTGTTTTAGTGAGCGATTTCTCCACTGAAATAAGAATTTTTGTTCCATATTCTGCAATATCACAAACTGTAATAAATGCTTTTTTATCAGCAGAAGATAAGAACTTCTTCAATCACCCAGGCGTAGATGCAAAAGGTGTTGTTAGAGCAATTAAAAATAATATTTTTAATATTATAAACTCTAAAAGATTAGAGGGTGCTTCTACAATTACCCAACAAGTTGCAAAAAATTTTCTATTAACTAATGAAGTTAGCATTGATAGAAAAATAAAAGAAGCCATACTGGCATTTAGAATCGAAAGAGTATTATCAAAAAAAAGAATTTTAGAGCTATATTTGAATCAAATATACTTAGGCGAAGGTAGTTATGGAATAGCATCAGCTAGTTTGAGATATTTTAATAAACCAATAAGTGAACTCAATTATGGGGAGGCAGCACTTTTAGCTGCTTTACCTAAAGCTCCAAGCAAATATAATCCATATAAAAATTCTGAATTAGCAAAATTTAGAAGAAATTTAGTGTTAAATAATTTACTTGATAATGGTTTTATTGATAAAACTAAACACTCTGAATTAATCAATTCTCAAATTAAATTACAAAAAAGAAAAAGAATTTATTTAGAAGATGCAAGATATTATGTGGAAGATGTTCGAAAAAATGTAATAGAAAATTATGGTTTTGATAAAGTATATAAACAAGGTTTTAATATTAAAACGCCATTAGATTTAAACTTACAAAAAATTGCGACTGACTCTTTAAGAAATGGCCTTCAAGAATTCGATAAAAGAAAAGGATGGAGAGGTTCACTTTCAAGTAAAAATAAATTTAAAAATTGGAAAAAAGATCTCTCAAAATTTAATTTAGAAAAATCATTAGGATGGGAACTTGCGATAGTAAAAAGAATTGATAAATTTGAAACAGTTATTGAGACACAAAATAATAAAAAAGGTGTAATTAACTTTAATGATATTGATTGGACGCGTAAAAGTTTTAAAAAATTATTTAGAAAAGATGATATAATTTACGTAAAAAAAATATCTGAAGGAAATTATAGTTTAAAACAACTGCCAATAGCAAATGGTGGAATTGTCGTAATGGATCCGTACAGTGGACGAGTCCTAGCATTATCTGGAGGATTTAGTTTTAAAAAAAGTGAGTTCAATAGAGCTACTCAAGCAAAACGTCAACCTGGTTCTGCTTTTAAACCTTTTATTTATGCGCTAGCATTGGAGAATAATTTTTTACCCAATACATTAGTTTTAGATGCACCTATAGTATTAAATCAGGGTAATGACTTAAAAATGTGGAAACCAGAAAATTATGGTAAGAAATTTTATGGACCATCAACCTTAAGAACTGGAATCGAAAAATCTAGAAATTTGATGACAGTTAGAATAGCCCAAGAACTAGGTATTGATAAAATTATAAATTTTTCTAAAAAATTGAATATTTACGAGAACCCCGATGAATTAATGTCCATATCTCTGGGTTCTGCTGAGACTACATTGCTTAAAATAACAAGCGCTTATTGTTCATTTATAAACGGTGGAAAATTGGTTAATCCAATATTAATTGATAGAATTCAAGATAGCGAGGGAAATACTATATTTAACAATGAAAAAAGATATTGTGAAAATTGTGATTCAATTTCTTATGAAGGAAAAAGTAATCCAATTATAAAAAATAAATATCAGCAGATTTTCTCTGCTCAAACTGCCTACCAAATAACTTCAATGTTAAAGGGTGTTATAGAAAGGGGTACTGGAAAAGGTTTAAAAGATTTAAAACTTGAATTAGCTGGCAAAACTGGAACAACAAATAAAAATACTGATACCTGGTTTATTGGATTTACATCAAATTTAGTTGTAGGTGTTTACATAGGTTACGACAACCCTAAAAGTCTTGGCAAATATGAGACAGGTTCAAAAACTGCTATGCCAGTTTTTAAAGAATTTATTAAAAAAACTGCTAATACCTATAATGCTAGACCATTTAAAGTTGCAGATAATATAAAAATGATGGTAGTCGACGGAAAAACTGGGAAAAGAGCTAATTTTAAAACTAAACAAGCTATAATTGAATCATTTAAAATAAATAATTATGACTCTGAAAGTTTATTAGATAATATTGATGATAGATTAAATACAACTAATATATTAAAGTTTTACTAATGGATCATGAATTTTTAAATATCAAATCAAAAATTGAAAAGATAAATCAAAGAATAAAGGAGTTTCTTTGAAAAGAGTAATATCTCTGAAAAATTAAAAGAAACCTCAATACTAATAGAAAAGCCTAATTTTTGGCAGGATAAAAAAAAAGCTGAAAAAATTCTCAGAGAAAAAACTAATTTAGAAAAACTTTTAAATAGTTTTAAATCGACATTTAATGAAAGCAAAGATTTATATGATATTTACGATTTGGCTTTTGAAGAAAATAATAATGAAATAGTTAGAGAGGCTATAACAAAAATAAAATCGCTTTATAATAAAGTTAAACAAATTGAAATAAGATGTTTTTTGTCAAATGAAAACGATACATTTGACAGTTATTTAGAATTTCACGCTGGGGCTGGCGGTACAGAAAGTCAAGATTGGGCAGATATGTTGAGAAGAATGTATATGAAATGGGCAAATAAAAAAAACTTCAAAATTGAAATTATTAGTGAACATAAAGGAGACGAAGCTGGTATTAAGTCATCAATCATTAAAATTACTGGAGATTATATTAACGGATTATTAAAAAATGAGTCTGGAATACATAGGCTTGTAAGAATATCTCCATTTGACTCTGGAGCTAGAAGACATACAAGTTTTGCGAGTGTTTGGGTATATCCAGTTATATCTGAAAATATTGAAGTTGAGATTTTAGAAAAAGATTTGAGAATAGATACATACAGGTCTAGTGGTGCTGGTGGTCAACATGTTAATACAACAGATAGTGCGGTAAGAATAACACATTTACCAACCAAAATAGTGGTACAGTGTCAAAATGAAAGGTCACAACATAAAAATAAAGAAACATGTATGAATATGTTAAGGGCAAGACTTTATGACTATGAATTAAAAAAAAAAGAAAAAGAAAATGAAAATCTTGAAAATTCAAAATCAGAAATAGGTTGGGGCTACCAAATTAGATCATATATTTTACATCCTTACAAAATGGTAAAAGATAATAGAACTAGCTTTGAAAGCTCTAATCCAGAAAAAGTATTAGATGGGGAAATAGATAGCTTTCTAGAAAGTTCTTTGTATAAGATAAATGCGTAAAATAATTTTAATTACCTTTGCAATATTTATAACTATATTAGTTGGTACAATAATTTTTATATCAACAGCAGGAATTAAAACAAAAAACTTTAACAGTCCAATAATTAAAAAAGTCCATGAAATAAATCCTAAAATTAATTTAAAGTTAAATGATGTTAATATTAAATTGAATTTATCAAATTTTAAATTTGATGTAGTAACATTGGACCCAAATATAGAAATTAATAATAAAATAATTAATTTAGAAATTATAAAATTTGAATTGAATTTGTTTGATTATTTAAACAATAAAAATCCCGTTTCTAAAGTATTTATAGTTTCAAAAAATAATAATATTCGTCAAATAACTAATTTTATAAATGAATACGATTTTAATTTAGGAAGAAAATTAATTTTTCAACAAATTAAAAAAGGAAATATTAAAATTTCCACTGATATAACTTTTGGTGAAAAACCTGATGAGTTTTCGTATAATTTAAGCGGATCTGTGAGTGATGCTGAAGTTAATTTATTAAATCAAATAAATTTAAATGCTATCAACTTTAATTTCTTAGGTAATAAAGATTATATTAATATAAAAAACTTAGGCTTTACTCATGAAAAAATCCTAATTAGTTCCGATGAAGTAAATATTAAAAAAATTAAAAATCAATTCGAAATTTCTGGAGATTTGAAAACTAAAAAAACTACTTTTAATCTCGGTACCTACAAAAATTTAATTAATGCAAATTTTGATATATTAAAAGACCAAATTGTAAAATTGGGATCAGATAATGAGATATCATTTAAGATAAACAATAAATTTAAAATTAAAGATTTAAAAATTAAGACAAAAATAAATTTTGACAAATTATACACTAAAGAAAAGTATCAAGATTTATTATATCTTAAAGATGGAGATATTATTATTAATTATAACCAAAAAAAAATAAATATTAGTTTAGATAGTAACTTTTTATTTAAAAACGAAGATTACAATCAAAATAAGTCAAATAATATAATTAAGGCAATTTTTAAAAAAAAGCAAAATGAAAATGCCTTTGTTGAAATTAATCTAAGTAATACAAAAAGTAAATTTCATTCAAAGGAACTTGATAATTTAGTACTCACAGAGAATTTTAATTTACCAGATCAAGAATTTACTTTTGTTTCAAATAATAAAATTAAATTTGAAATTAATAAAAAGAATAAAATTAGAAATTTAAATATAAAATCTAATGTACAAACAGATAAAATCTTGATTGATTATAAATCGCAAAGAATAAAAAAGTATTTTAGTAATTTTAAAAACCAACTAGAGCTATCTAAAAATGAAATAAATATAGATTATAGCAATAACAATTTAAAACTTAATTTAAAAAGTAAATATTCAATTGATAATACTGAGGAAGAATTAAATTTAAAAATTTTAAAAAAAAAAGATGACTTTCTTTTTGAATTTAATGTAGATTTAAGTTCAGCTAAACTACAATTAAAAGAGTTTGATTATACAAAAAAAAAAAATATAAAGTCCGATTTGTATTTAAATGGCGTTTATAAAGAAAATAAAGAGATAATTTTTAAAAATATAAATTTCAATGCTGAAAATGACAAGGTTATTATTAAAAAATTAGAAATAGGAAAAAATGATAAAATAAAAAATTTAGATCAGCTAAAAATTAATTTAATAAATAACAAACTAAAAAAGAATGATTTTGAATTTAAAAAGGTTAATAGAAATTATTATTTAAATAGCAATCAAATTGATGGAACCAAAAGTATTGAAAATTTTTTAAATAATTCATCAAAATCAATATTATCTTATTTTAAAAATTTAAATACTTATATTTTTATAGATATTAATAAATATTATATAGATGAGTCGTCATACTTATCGGGACTAAAAGGTGAGATTCAAGTTAAAAATAACAAAGTTCATAATTCAAATATCAACGCAAAATTAAATAATAATAGAAAATTTAAATTAAGTGTCGTCTCTAATAATAATAAACAAAAAATTACCAATTTAGAGATTGAAAGGCCTGAACCATTTATAAAAAATTACAAATTTATTAAAGGCTTTAAAGAAGGAAAATTATTATATGAATCATCAGAATTTGATGGAAAAATAACGTCAAACCTTAAAATAATTGATTTTAAGGTTAAAGAAGTTCCTGTATTAGCTAAATTATTAACTTTGGCATCCTTACAAGGTATAGCAGATCTTTTAACAGGAGAAGGTATTAGATTTACTGATTTAGAGATGGATTATGAAATACTGGGAAATACGACTAAGATAAAAGAAATGTATGCAATAGGACCTGCTATTTCTGTAATGATGGAAGGTTATATTGTTAAAAATGAATTAACAAGTTTAAGAGGGACGCTTGTTCCGGCAACTACAGTAAATAAAACTATCTCAAAAATACCAATGTTGGGTGAAATATTGGTTGGAAAAAAAATAGGTGAAGGGGTTTTTGGCGTAAGTTTTAAAATAAAAGGACCACCAAAAAAACTTAAAACTACTGTTAATCCAATTAAAACTTTAACTCCAAGATTTATTACAAGAACTTTAGAAAAAATTTCTAATTAAAATAAAATTTTGTAATGTTTTTTCTTTCCTATTGATAATTTTATAAAATTGTTTTTGTTCATTAAATCTTTTGATATTTTAAATTTTTCATCCGAAATGATTTGATTATTAATTTTTATACCATTTGATTTTATTAGTCTTCTAATCTCGCTTTTTGACAAATTTGTCTCTACTTCTGAAATTAAATTAATTACATTACCATTAATCTTAAAGTTATCTATTTTTGTATCTGGTAGATTTTCTCCAGATGAGTGTTCTGAAAAAGTATTTCTTGCTAAATTTTCTGCTTCTTTGGCTTCTTTAGATCCATGAAGCATTGATGTTGCCTCATTCGCTAAAATTATTTTTTGTTTATTAATATCTTGTTTACTTATTCTTTCTATTTCATTTAATTTTAAATCTGTAAACATTTTTAAAAACTTTAGCACATCTCTGTCGTCAGTATTTCTCCAAAACTGCCAATAATCAAAAACTGAATATAATTCTTTATCAAGCCAAATAGCACCACTTTCTGTTTTTCCCATTTTTGATCCTGATGCCAAAGTTATTAGCTCAGTTGTTAATCCATAAACTTCTTTTGAGGAATGTCGTTTTATTAATTCTACTCCGTTAACAATATTACCCCATTGATCAGAGCCTCCTATTTGTAATAAACAATTTTCTTTATTATTTAGTTCTAAAAAATCGTAGGCTTGTAAAATCATATAGTTAAATTCCATGTAACTTAATGATTGTTCTCTCTCCAATCTTAATTTTACACTATCAAAACTTAACATCTTGTTTATTGTAAAATGCTTACCTATATCTCTTAAAAACGATATATAATTCAATTTTTTTAACCATGAATAGTTGTTAAAAAATATAGGTGATATTTTTTTATTATCTGTATCTAAAAATTTTTTTAAAATCTTTTCAATGCTATCAATATTTTTTTCAATTTCTTTATCATCCAAAATTTTTCTTGTTTTATCTTTTCCAGATGGATCTCCTATTCTTGTAGTTCCTCCACCTATCAAAACGATTGGTTTATGACCATGTTTTTGCATTAATCTTAAACACATTATCTGTAGTAAACTACCCACATGTAAACTTTGAGCTGTACAATCAAAGCCTATATATCCTTTTATGCTCTCTTCATTCAGCTTTTTTGATAAATTTTTTTCATCTGTGCACTGATAAAAATAGCCTCTATCTTTAAATTCTTTTAAAAAATCATTCATAAGTGATAATTTAATATACATATTTAAATATAAATAATAATCAATAATGGATAATTCGTTTATAGCACTAGGTTTAATGAGCGGTACATCATTGGATGGGATAGATGCAAGTATTATCAAATCAGATGGGCAGGATAAATTAGAGATAATAGATAATAAATATTTGAGCTACTCTAATGAATTTAAAGAAAAACTTTACTCATTTATTCAAAATATACATAAAAAGACAGATATACAGGAAAATATTCTTACCTATAGATCTTTAGAGCGGGAACTAACTCTTTATCATTCAAAAATTTCTCAAAATATTATTAATCATAATAATTGTAAAATTCAATTAATTGGATTTCATGGACAAACAATAGTTCACAAACCTAAAGATGGATATTCAATACAAATGGGTGATGCAAATTTACTTTCTCAAGTATTAAAAGAAAAAGTCATTTACAATTTTAGAACTAATGATATTAATAATTCTGGTGAGGGAGCCCCGTTAACACCTATTTACCATAAACTTTTAATTAAAAAATTTAAGATAATTAATCCTGTTTTAATATTAAATATAGGGGGAATATCAAATTATACTTATTGTTTTAGAGATAAAATAGAAGCAAAAGATGTTGGACCTGGAAACGTTTTAATTGATGAATACCTAAAAAAAACAAAAGGAATAAATTTTGATAAAAATGGAGCTATTGCTTCATCTGGAAATATTAATCAAGATATTATTAATCAATTTTATGAGCATGAATTTTACAATGCAGAGGAAAAACATTCTTATGACAGAAAAGAATTTGATATTGGATTTGTAAAAGGATTAGAATTTGAAGATGCGGTTGCAACTTTAACATATTTTACAGCATTAATAATTACCAAAAATATAAAAAAAAATTTTGAAAATGAAATTGAAATTATTTTATGCGGCGGAGGTAGAAGAAATTTAACTTTAGTAAATCATTTAAGGAATTTATTAAAATGTAAAATTAAGTTAATTGATGAATTTGATATAGATGGTGATTTCGTTGAGTCACAAGCATTTGCATATTTATCAATTAGATCTTATCTTAAAAAAATAATTAGCTACCCTAAAACTACAAATGTAACAAAACCTGTTACAGGTGGAGAAATTATAAAAAATTTTTAATATAAGGCAGTTTCTTTTTTAATATATTTACTAAGAGATTTAATTAATAACGTATCAGCTTTTGAAAAAAAATGGTTTGCTTCAGATATAATGTCAAATTCTACTTTAATTCCTTTTTGAGCACTTAATCTTTTATTTAATTCATTAATATCTTCAAAAGGTACTAACTCATCTTTCTTACCATGAACTATAATACCAGAAGTAGGACAAGGTGATAAAAAAGAAAAATCGTATACGTTTGGCTGAGGTGATATAGCTATGAATCTATTTATTTCTGGCCTTCTCATCAATAATTGCATTGCAATTAAAGAACCAAAAGAAAATCCAGAAATCCAGCATTGCGAGTTATCAAAATTTTCTCTTTCTAGCCAATCTAAAGCTGCTGCTGCATCTGCAAGCTCTCCTTGTCCATTATCAAATTCTCCATCACTTTTTCCAACTCCTCTAAAATTTACTCTGCAAACTGAAAAATTATTATCAACAAAAGTTTGAAAGGTATCAACTACAACTTTATTATTCATAGTTCCCCCATATTGAGGATGAGGGTGAAGTACTAAGGCGATTGGGGAAGTATTCTTTTTACTTTTAAAATATTTAGCTTCTAATCTTCCAGCGGGCCCAGGAATAAAAATTTCAGTTATTTTTGTATCTGTAGATGGCATTGATTATCAGTCTCAAAAAAAAATTATATTTTTCTATCAAAATTGAGCGACAAAATGC
>MDSW01174500.1_pt1 | contig 10109 bp, 5 predicted proteins | sample 811171 | NCBI WGS metagenome assembly MDSW01 (sample SAMN05326641, study PRJNA326480) | marine metagenome | isolation source: seawater | place: Atlantic Ocean: North West | collected 2012 | reverse complement strand
CGGTCGGATTCGATCACTGGGAAGTCCTGCCGGGTCAGGGGCATTACTACGCACCCGATTTTCTCACGCCGGAGGGCAAGGTCCGCGAAGCGGGCTATGTGACGGATCTGACTGTCGACAAGTCGATCGCCTGGCTGGATGAGGACTGGGATCGAGAGAAGCCGTTTCTTCTGATGTGTCAGAACAAGGCTCCGCATCGAGGGTGGATGCCCGGGCCGGATCACCTCACGAAGTACGACGGGGAGGAGATCGCCGAACCCTCGACACTCTTCGATGACTGGACGGGCCGAAGTGAGGCGGCCAGTCAGCAGGAGATGACGATCGATCGTCACATGTACGAGTACTACGATCTCAAGGTCCCGCCGCTCGATGAGGATCAGCAGCTGCAAGGACCAGATCGATGGATGGACAACATCCTGGGAAGAATGTCACCCGAGCAGCGAGCTGCCTGGGATGCGGCCTATGGACCACGCAATCAGGCGTATCGTGACTCCGATCCGAAGGGCGATGATCTGCATCGCTGGAAGTACCAGCGGTACATCAAGGACTATCTCAGATGCATCGCTTCCGTCGATGACAACGTCGGAAGGCTCCTGCAATGGCTCGATGAGAACGATCTTGCCGAAAACACGATCGTGGTCTACACGTCGGATCAGGGGTTCTTTCTGGGTGAACACGGTTGGTATGACAAACGGTTCATGTATGAGCCTTCTCTTCGAAGCCCCTTCATCGTTCGATGGCCGGGAATGGTGAAGCCAGGCAGTCGCGATGACCATCTGGTCCAGAATCTGGATGTCGCCCAGACGTTTCTCGACATTGCCGGAGTGCCAGCCCCGGCAGCCATGCAGGGGCGCAGCATGGTGCCGCTGCTCAAGGGAGAGGACCCGGAAGGGTGGCGGGATGCCATCTACTACGAGTACTTCGAGAAGGGAATCCATGCCGTCCAGCCGCACTACGGGGTCCGCACGGATCGCTACAAGTTGATGTACTTTCCGGAGCTGGACGCCTGGGAACTCTATGACCTGAAGACCGATCCCGATGAGGTCGACAATCTCGCGGGCCTTTCGGACTACGAGCCCGTACAGGCCCGCCTCCGAGAGGAACTCGATCGGCTTCGTCTGCATTACCTGGTACCCGAAGCGCTCGCTTCAGGCGAGGATCAGTCCAGTCGCTGATCCGTCGTCTCCCTGCGGGTCACCCGCAGGAAGGTGCCATACTCGGTACCGCCCGTACCCTGAGCATCGGAATCACCTTGTTGAGTGATGTAGCGAGCCGTGATCGCCATGTGATCTCGACGGAAGCGATCGAGTGCATCGACGGCTTGGTCGTAGGCACGAGAGGCATCAGCGTTCCCGGCACCTTCTCTGAGCGTGCTGCCTGCTTCAAGCCAGTCGATGAAGGCACGATGCTGCGGCGGCATGTAGTCACGCATGGCGAGCAGAAACGGTTGGCTTCGGGAATCCTCATGGGTGATTCCCATGGCGGCATCGATCGATTGCAGAAGCGAGCTCTGGGCAGCACTTCCACCAAAGAGACATCGAGGCGTGTCATCGACACCCTCGTAGATCACACCGTCTTTCGGCCAGCCTGAAAGATACGGCCGAACCGAGTCATAGAACACGCGTGGTCGGCACCGCTCTTCCATGCGATTGAGCAATGCGCGGATCTGCTCGACAGTGTCCGTGATCTTCTCAAGGCAACGTGAGACCTGTGAGGTGTTCCGGGAATCGAGTGCCAGTCGGTTTTCGATGATGTCCGGCAGAATCGCTGCCCCGACCGCTTCGATCGAAACGGTCACGAGATAGAACCAGTCTTCGTCCGCGCCGCCGGCAAACCGTGTCTGTGTACGAAGGGTTTCGGGTTGACGCAGATCGCCGTCTGGTTCGACAGCCCAGTTGTCGAGCACGATGGAGGCATGGGAGATGATCATGGGTCGTCCCAAGGCGTCGGCAACAGCCTTCCATGGTCGACTGATCGATTCCGGAATTCGCACAGCTGGTGTGTCTCCGGCGTGCACGTAGCTGCTGCCAAGAACGGAAAGCAGCAACATGGCTCGATGGCACTCGGGTTGACTGGTCAGAAGCGGACTGGGATCCAGAAGTGGCAGCGCATCGATCACGGACCGGACGGACTGGGGCGCTTCGCCCATCCCAGCCGCCGCCTGTTCCCATGCGTGATAGTCCGTTGGAAGACTGTTGATTGGATCGACAGCCGGCAGAAACCCGCGGACGGGATCAACGTCGTACGTCTTCAGGATGGATTCGACGTTCATCGTCGAATCACACTCCCTCCTTGACCGTGTAGCGGAACTCTCGAGCCATGCCTGCGGCGAGGTGATACAGGTTGTGGCAATGGAAGAACCAGTTGCCGGGGTTGTCGGCTGTGAACTCGAACCGTGATGTATCACCCGTATAGGAGATGAGCGTGTCTTTCATGGGAAGGTTCGGGGTGTCCCAATCCGTGCCTTCCGGCACGGCTCGGAAGAAGTGTCCATGGAGATGCATCGGATGTGCCATCTTGGTTTTGTTGGGCATGATGACCCGGACTCGATCCCCGGATTCGATTTCCAACGGAGCAGCATCCGGGTTCGGGACATAGGCTTCCTTGAAGTACTCGCCACCCATCGACCACAGATAGTTCTTCATGTCTCCGCCGAGATCGAGCGTGAAGGTCTTCACTGGACCCTCGGGCAGCGTTGTGGGATAGGGTGATCGAAGCATGTCGTAGGTCAGCAGTTTCTTGCCGAAGGTCTGGTTGGGTTGGGCCATCTTCTTGTTGTGGGAGGTCCGGATCGTTCCGATGGCCGAGTGGGGGGTTCCCATTCCGGATGCCTGGAGTTCCCATGCGCCGTCTTCGGTGATATCGACCAGCACGTCGTAGCGTTCACCCGGTCCGAAGATGAAGTTGTCGACCTCGACGGGAACACACGGTTGGCTGTCAGTGGCGATGACGGTCATCTTGTGTCCGGCCAACTGGACCCGGAAGAACGTCGAGGTCGCGCCATCGATGATGCGCAAGCGAACCCGGTCGCCCTTCTTCACATGGAAGGTCGGTCCGGTGCTGGTCGGTTGACCATTCATGAGCATGCCGGCTGGGTAGACATCGACTTCCCAGGGCTTGCCGTCAAGCATGTGGACACGATTCTGTGTCCATGAGTCGCCTGCAGTCTGCCCAGGCATCTCGATGCCATTGCGGATCTCGGGAATCATCTCGTAGGGAGAGGTGTTGATCCAGTCCTGGAGGAACACGACGAAGTCATGATCGACGGGATGCCGCTCGACTCGTGGCTCGATGATCAGGGGACCGGCGAGTCCCTGTTGTTCCTGCAGGCCGACATGCGAGTGATACCAGTAGGTACCACTCTGGCGAATGGGAAACTCGTAGAAGATCGAGTTGCCGGGTTCAATCGGGGCTTGTGTGATCTCAGGCACACCATCCTGGAGATTGGGTACGAGCATGCCGTGCCAGTGAAGCGTGGTCGGTTCCAGGAGCCGGTTGTTGACCAGGACTCGGAAGCTGTCGCCTTCCTTGTATCGCATCTCGGTTCCGGGCATTTCGCCATTCGTGAGAACGGCGGGATAGGGATTGCCACCAGGGCTCCCGAGCGGATTGATCTTCTTGTTCTCGATATTCAGGATGTAGTCGGGCTTGGACTGTTCCGGGGGGGCGGATTGAACGCCTGGCGCGGATGCACTCGAGCCATTACCTGAGGGTTCCTGTCGAATCGCTGCGGATGCCAGTGCACTGGCGCCCAATGGAAGTGCGCCTGCGGCGGCAATGATGCCACGGCGTGATGGGGACTGACGATCGAGGCGATTGATGTCGGCCATATGGTCTCCAATGACTGTTGAACTCAGTCTAACCAGAATTGAAAATGGGCATCTCACGCACGAGCGAAACGCTAGGATGGCCCCGCAATGCAACTGATGCTGCTCATTCTGTCGGGAATTGTGTCATCACTGTCACCCGTTCAGGTGCCGATTGGTCCTCCTCGAATCGCCATGCCGGATCTGGTTCGATCCTGGTCCTGGCTGGATCGTTCATTGGCAGACGAGGACATGGATCTGGATGAACGCCGTCAGATGTCTCGACGGCTTGATGACATGACCGTCCTGTTCTTCCGGAATGACATCGGAGGTGTGGCCCGCACCATGGATGCCATGGCCTTGAAGATGGAGCTCGCTGCGGAACCTGCGGATCAGCATCGAGCGGCAGCCGCCTTGTTGATTTCTCTCAGGGATGTTGATGGTCAGCCTCAGCTTCAGGCACGATGGCGTTATCGACCACCAGTCTTGAAGACAGCTGTTCCATTGATCCTTGAGGCGACAACCAGGAACGGTGTCGCGGCTCGGATCAACATGATCCTGAAGTCTGAAGGAGATGGATGGGTCCTTGATCTGGATGAAAGTGATTTCAGTTCCATGCCATCTGAAGACACCATGACGCTGAATCTGGTTCTGGTCGATGGGGTACGTATTCCACAGGGGCGATGGGAACGCACCAGCGTTCCATTCTCGGAATCCCGTTCAGCGAATTTCAGGGCTCTGGAATCCATCGATTCAAGTGCTGCTCGTGAAACCTTTCGCAGTCGTAATGCTCGATTGCGAGATCGAATCGGTGAGTTGGATATCACCGGCCATGTGCTGGATCGCAACCAGTTGCGTGATGAACTGGCGATGGAGCTTGCTGCCCTGCAGCGGGGTCAGGATCCCTATGTGAATCGACCCGGAGATACCTGGTACATGATCAAGGAAGGATCCGTCGAAATGCCTGTACGGATCTATGTGCCTGAGGAAGCGGTTCAATCCGATCGACCGCTCCCATTGCTCATAGCACTCCATGGTGCCGGAGGCAATGAGCATTTCTTCCTGGATGGATGTGGTGACGGCATGATCCGATCACTGGCAGATCAGCATGGCATGATCGTGGCCTGTCCGTCGACCTACATGCTCGCGTCCTCGCATGAGCCTCTCCATGTTCTTCTGGATACGATCGGTTCGAGATACTCGATCGATCAGGATCGCGTCTTTCTTCTCGGTCATTCTCTCGGGGGGATGACTGCCATGGCGTTGGTAGCCGGCCAGGGGGATGTTGCCGATGGTGTCGTGGCCATTGCCGGGGGTGCGCCGTTTCCGACCCACGACAGGATTCCGCCGGTCCTAGCCTATGCCGCCGAACGTGATTTCATCGTCTCTGGAGACATGATCGAGTCATCGGCTCAGGCAGCCCGCGATGCCGGTGCGCCAGTCACACCAAGACGTCCTGATGGAACTGGTCATCTCACGATCGTGATGGATGTCCTGCCTGAAAGCATTGATTGGTTGATGAGCCTCGAAGCGGATTCCGCGGCAAGCACGCCCTGATTCCGGTATCTATACTTCGCCACATGCTTGAATCGATCCGGTATCTCCTGTTGCAGGTTCGAAAGCCCGGTGATGTCATGGCTGCTCATGAGATCCGCGGCTTTGCCAAGCATTTGCGTTGCCAGGAAAGCACTATTCGTATCCATGATCTGATCAGCGGTCAGCCGTCACGCGCCTCACTGGATGATGTGGATGTCGTACTCATCGGTGGCAGTGGAGATTATTCGGTGGTGACGGGCGGTCCATGGCTTGAATCGGCACTGGACACGATGCGTCAACTGCATGAGCTGTCCAAACCGACCTTCGCATCCTGCTGGGGGTTTCAAGCCTTCAGTCTGGCCTTGGGCGGATCAGTCGTGACGGATCTGGATCGAGCGGAGGTTGGCAGCTTCGACCTTCATTTGAGTGAGGCTGGTCGGCAGGATCCGATCTTTTCGCCCATGGGCGATGTGTTCTGCGCCCAGATGGGTCATCAGGACATCGTCGAGAAGTTGCCGGAAGGGGCGTTGTGTCTGGCTTCCTCGGAACGGGTTGCCAATGAAGCGTTTGTGTTCCCGGGAAAGCCGATCTACGGCACACAGTTCCATCCCGAACTCGATCTTTCAACGCTTCTTGATCGACTTCGAACCTATCCGGATTACATCCAATCGATCACCGGCCTCGAATATGACCAGTTCGTCAGGACCTGCTGTCGCGAGTCCACGGCGACCGAGGGCCTTCTGGAGCGATTTGCACGCCACGTTCTGCATCTTCTTCATCAGTAAAACAATGATTTGGGCTGAACGCAGTAATAAACCACCTGAGTGAGCGTTTACTAGTATCCCACTACGCTTTTTCACGATGGAGCTTTTTTCCCATGCGTACTTTCACGGCCTTGTTGGCATCTGCTGTCTTTGTTTATTCCCCTGTGACGTTGGGACAGGAAGCCATTCGTACAGAAATAGAATCCAGCCCAACGCGTGTGACGGCTTATCGGGGGCGTGCTTGGGTAGAGCGAACGATATCTCGGCAAATGCAGCCTGGTTTGTACCAGCTTGTCTTCACAGAGCTGCCATCAAGTTGGCAGGCCGATTCTGTGCAGGCCAAGATCAGCGGCGAGGGCAAGGTTCTGGGAATTGATACCGCAGTTCATGAGGTGTCAACGCCTCCAGACAGCTTGAGAGATCTGGATAGATTGATGCGGTATGCACGGCAGAGGTATCGAACATATCAGGATGAACTGTTGGTAACGGAGTCCTCGATCGAATTCATTCAGCAGATGATGGCCAGATCTGGTGAAGATCTGAGTGACAAGGCTGGTTCCACGGACTTTGATATCAAGGCGGTTCAGGCTCAGATGGAGTATTTTTCAAATGAGCTCAAGACGCTTTACGAACAAAGATCAGAGCAGACGCTGGCAGTCGAGGCAGGTAAGCGTGACTATGAGATTGCACGGCAGCGGTTGAATGATGCAGGCGGAACAACACAGACTCAGCGTGAGGCTGTTGTTGAAGTACTGATGACATCTGCAGGTCCTGTTGAAATCACTTTGGGCTATCTCGTTTCAAATGCAAATTGGACTCCGCATTACGACGTTCGTGGAGATCTTGATACGAACAAGGTATCGATGGAGTATCAGGCGCAGGTATTCCAGAAAACTGGAGAAGACTGGAATAACGTCACCCTCGTCCTGTCGACCGCCAGGCCGGCTGAAGCATCAGATCCACCGAACATGAACCCCGTCTATGTCGATCAGTTCATTCCGCCGCCGGTCAGCTCGACCAGAGGTCGAAGCGGAGCGGGCAAGATCGGTGGTGTGTTGTCCGTTCAGGCGGATTCGATGGTGGAAGAGTCGATGTACTACGGCAACGATGCCCGTGTCGGTGGTGGGGGGCCTGCCGTGACATTCACTCTGCCGAGACCCATCACCGTCGAGACCGATGCCAAGTCCGCCCAGCGGACGCGAATTGCGGATTTCGAGACAGACATCGATCTCACCTTCGTCGCCATGCCCGTGCTGACGGAGGATGTCTATCTGCGAGGGCGTTTCAGAAATACCAGTGAGTATCAGCTGCTTCCAGGCCAGGCGGGCATCTTCATCGATGGGAATTACATCGGGCAATCATCCTTTGAATCATCTTCGCCAGGTTCTGAAATCGAGCTGTTCTTCGGAACGGATCCCGCTCTGAAGGCGACGCGAACAATGCTCACCAAGAACACCGGAGAAGCCGGGATGTTCGGTGGCTGGATCAGAACCAGTTATCAGTTCGTACTGGAAATCGACAATGGATCGGACCGGCCTGCCAAGGTGGAGCTGTGGGATCGTCGTCCCGTGTCGCGATCCGAGGAAATCGAGGTCTCGGTCAAGAATCTGAGTCTGCCCCTGTCCACGGATGCCAGGTACGTCTCAGCTGATCTTCCACGGGGACTCATGCGGTGGGATCTCACTGTTCCAGCAAACGACACTGGCCAGAATGCCTTCTCGATCTCCTACGACCTGCTCGTGGAGCGCAAAGAAGGTGTCATGATGACTCCACTTCCGGATTGATCGATCTTTCTTCAAGCTTGGTCATTTCAATCATTCGAGATCGATCGATTCAAGATTAGTTGAATCGATCGATTCTCATTTGATGACTTATTCACAGCAAGCAGGCGAACTGGCAGCAACATCAAAGGGATGTTCTGCGGATGAGTCTACGTAGGAGTTCTGGTCGCCCAGTCGTGTTGAACGCCAGGTGAGGCTGGATCTTCGGGGGGTTTGCCCGTGATGGAGGAGTATCACGGATCAATCTGACTCAACCCCGAGGAGAGACGGGGATGTTGCAAACCATTGAACACGTCCGCCTGATCCCAGACAACAAGACACGATCTGGTCATGCTCTCACGTGCGGACACAGTCGAGGAGCAGGATCGTGAATTCAGCATTCCCGGGGGGTATACGGGGGCTGGTGGCATGTGCAGGAATCGTGATGACCGCGTCCGTCGGTCTGGGTCAGGCCCAGTTCGAAGCGGACAAGCATCAGGATCTGATCGTCAATTCCCTGGATTGGCCGGTTGGTCAAATCAACGAATATCGGATTGAGACAATCGCCTATGACAATCCAAATGGTGGTTCCGAGGTCGTCTATGACGACGTCGTGGCCATGCCGGGCATGGCCTGGTTGAGGCTGTACTTCGGTAATGTCTCGCTGGATCGTGGCAGTTACCTGCGAGTGACATCTCTTCGTGATGGCGAACAGCAGCGTCTGGATGCAGCCACACTCGAGATGTGGAGCCATACTTCCGCCTACTTCAACGGCGATGCCGTTCGGGTCGAGCTGGTGGCCGGTCCCTTCAGCCAGGGCAATGTCCTTGAAATCGAATATGTGGCCAGCGAACCGATCTCTCCAGAGGGGCGTGGCGACAGCTGCGGCATCTGTGGTCCGGATGACCGGGCACCGGTCAACAACTCCTCGAACAATTTCGCCAGGATCATGCCTGTTGGATGCTCCGCGACGATCTACAACGAAGCCAGTTGCTTCGTCACGGCCGGTCACTGCCTCGAATCAGGTGCGACCGTGCTGCATTTCAACGTGCCTGCTTCATCCGGCAACTGTCAGACGAACAATCCACCGGTGGCGGATCAGTTCCCTGTGACATTCAGTGACGGTGTCAATGCAGGGGTTGGTGCCGACTATGGCGCCATGACGGCAGGGACCAACAGCGAGGGCCAGACGCCATACGAGCGTTATGGCACCTTTATTCCGCTGGCCTCCTCCGTTCCGAGCTCGGGCAATCTGGACATCACGGGGTACGGCGTCGACTCGCAGTGCACCCGCTCGCAGACCGAGCAGTATCACGGTGGACCGATCCTCTCCGTGAACAGCGACACGATCATCTATGAGGTCGATGTCACCTACGGCAACTCCGGATCATCGATCCTCTACAACAACGAGATCGTCGGTGTCGTGACACATTGCAGTTATGGATGTGAAAACTATGGAAACAGGATCGATACGAACGAATTCCAGGCACTCATCGCATCAGTCTGCAATGGTGAAGAGCCTCCTGGTGGCGGACCCGAGAATGACGAATGCGCAGGTGCGATCGTCACCGGTACGGGCCTGACCGACTTCACGACAGTCGATGGAACTTCAAGTTCGGATGCTTACGACGCGTCCCTCTGCCCGGATACCTATCTGGGTGACATGAACGATGACGTCTGGTTCTCCTATACGCCATCGGCCTCGGGAACGCTGACCGTCAGCACCTGTGATCTTGTGAACTTCGATACCGATCTCGTGGTCTATCAGGGCACGTGCGGCAACAAGTCCCAGATCGCCTGCAATGGTGATGGCAGTGACTGTTCCGGCTACTCGTCGCTGTTGACTGTCGATGTCACATCAGGCAGCCAGTACCTCATTCGTGTGGGTGGCTGGGATGGCAATTCGACCGGCAGTGGTCAATTGAGCCTGGCTTTGGAAGGTCTTCCGGATCCCACCGGTGCCTGTTGCATCGGAGGCTCCTGTTCGATCAGCACGGCAGCTGAATGTGCCAACAACGGTGGTGAATACCAGGGTGATGATTCGGATTGTTCCGGCGATCCCTGCTTCATTCCTCCTGCGACTGGTGGATGCTGTGTCAATGGCAACTGCCTGCTCGTAACCGAGGACGAATGCGGGACTGCAGGCGGCAAGTATCTCGGTGATGATTCCGACTGCAGTGGCGATCCTTGTTTCGTGCCACCGGCAACCGGTGCATGCTGCGTTGATGGCAACTGTTCGGTTG
>MDSW01104092.1_pt1 | contig 10109 bp, 10 predicted proteins | sample 811171 | NCBI WGS metagenome assembly MDSW01 (sample SAMN05326641, study PRJNA326480) | marine metagenome | isolation source: seawater | place: Atlantic Ocean: North West | collected 2012 | reverse complement strand
TACTTAGTCTGTGAGGCTCAAACCATGCCACAACCGGCCAAAATGAAAAAAACGGGATTCTCGTTTCCCTTTATATACGTTCGAATTAAAGGGTTTTCGGCTTGATTTGCAAAAAGTAGCCGGTTACTGTAAAAAGTATCAATTGGGCAATATCGCCCACCATCATCAGACTTTCAGGCGTACCAGTGACAGCTTTTGGGAAATCTATTTTTTCTAATCGGCTTGACACATCTGATATCTTAAAAAGGCCGTGGGGGCACGCAGAAATGCTTCTGCATGAATACTGGATTAATTACAACGGTTCTCATCTTAATCTTAGCTATTATCAGTCGCATTTCTCAGTAAAATGCGTCAAGTATCATTCGTAACTTTTCGGTCGAGAAATGGTTGCATCATTCTCTTCGGCTCGTCTGTCTCATAGGCGCTCCCAAATGAATCTATCCCCGCATCAATGGCTTGCTCCAAGGGAAGGACTTCCCACTGCCTGATCAAACGCTTCTGTGACCGAATAGCAAGCGGACCTGAACTTGCAATTGCGTCAGTTATACGATTTGCCTCATCAGCTAATCGATCTGAACTAACGATCTGTTCGAGAAAACCCCATTCGTGTGCTGTCCTGCCATCTATATTTTCCCCTGTATACACCAGGTAATTGGACCTACCCCACCCGATTAATCGTGGTAAAAGTGCAGCTTCAATGACCGATGGAACACCGACTCGTACTTCTGGCATCCCAAATATGGCGTTTTCAGACCCAACCCTGAGATCACATGCCGCCGCCAACTCCATACCGGCTCCTAACGCATATCCGTCGATCTGTGCGACCACTGGCACCGGAAATTCCCGTATTTTGACAAAAAGGTCGTGTAACGAACTAATAAATAATCTCGCTGTCTCAGGATTTAGACCGCTAAGTTCTCCGATATCGGCCCCACCTATAAAAGATTTCGAACCGGCACCCGTCAAAATTATCGCCCGAACGTCTGAATCCCCCGCAAGTAAATCAAACGCAGACGAAAGTGCATCTATACCGTCCGAGTTCAGTGAATTTAATTTATGCTGTCGGTCATACGTGACATTCACAATCTGTCCGGTTCCAGACTCTCGCCTCTTCAAGTTAACCTTCACAGAATTACCCTCAAAATTTCTTGTACGTTCCGCATTCATACATTCATCATTTGAAATAAAATAATACTCCCGTAAGACACTTACCTTATTAGTGCACAATTAATATTTACCTTGTTAATGTACTTTATGGTGAAATGATAATTTAATATCACGACACTACCCGCCAGTATAGGGATCAAACTTCATACGCCTAATGATTTTGAAAACTCCAATATATTTGGAAGGAAAGGACTCTCAAGCATGCCAGAATCATCGATTAGTGGTAAGGCATGGTTTGCGCTCGCCGTGGCGGGTTTAGCCATGTTTTTAGTCGGTGTTGACGGATCGATTGTCAATGTGGCGTTCCCAAGTTTTCGGAAAGACTTTGACAGCATCTCAAACGCTCAGCTTTCATGGGTGCTTAACGCCTACGTGCTCGTGTATGCTGCCCTGCTAATAGTGAGCGGTCGACTAGCCGACCGAATTGGTCGACTGCGTGTGCTCTCTCTTGGGTTAATCGTGTTCGTGGTGGCGTCAGTTGGCGTAGCTATATCACCCAATGCCCCATTCCTAGTAATCATGAGGGGATTACAGGGAGTTGGTGCTGCACTCATCACACCCGCATCAATGGGATTAGTAATTGCCTCGTGGCCAGTTGCACGGCGAGCTACGGCAGTCACTCTATGGGGTGCCTGTTTCGCCTCAGCCAACGCATTCGGCCCGGCGATCGGAGCTGGGATAATCGAAATTGCAGACTGGCGTTGGGCTTTCATGATTAACCTGCCCCTTGGACTAATCGCACTCGGACTTGGCAAGCGGGTGTTCACCGAAACACCTAAAGATACCTCTGCCGCAAGGCCAGATGTGCTCGGTGGCGGACTCCTATCTCTATCGACTGGCTTATTTGTACTTGCCATTGTCCAAGGACGTGACTGGGGTTGGGCGTCAATCGGAGTCGTAACGTCACTCTTGGTTGGAATGCTCTGCTTGGTAGCGTTCACTTACCGAAATCGCAGACACGCTGAACCAATTCTCCCTCGAGCATTAGCCACAATTCAATCATTCCGGAGTGCGTCTCTGACTTTATTCATTTTTACCCTCGGCATGTATGCCCTAATGCTTTCGCTAATTCTGTTCCTAGTCGACGCGTGGAACTATTCAATTGGTATAACTGGTTTGTCGGCTGCATTTGCGGCACTGGTGGTGACTGCGGCATCGATGATAGCGGGGCCATTGGCTGATCGCTATGGTCATCGACTCATAGCAGGACCTGGCACGTTGATATGTGCCTTGGGCATGCTTTGGTGGATCGTTATGCTTAATGAAACACCTAACTACCTAATCGGCTACTTGCCTGGTGTTGTATTGAGCGCCGCTGGCATGGGATTGTCGCTTGGGGTATTGGCCGCTGCTGGTGTATCCGAAGTCAAGCCAGAATATTTGAGCCTTGCAAGTGGAGTCACTCAAACGGCGCGTCAGTTCGGCGGTGCACTCGGGTTAGCCGTATTGTTCGCCATCACCGGTGAACCTGTCGGATCAGTTGATGCCTATGAGGCATATAAGTGGGGCTTCGTTTTCATTATGATTACGTCAATCACCGCTTGCGTGCTGGTTAGTCAAATCAGGCAAAGCAAGTCCCAATCTATCTTGTCCTGATCAGAGATTGAATTGACTAGCGAACGAAATAATCTAGTGTTAAGTCGAGCACACACTACTCGGTTTTGCGGACTCCATTGTGTAAATCTAGGGAACAAACCTCTTGCTGAGTGATATTAACTAATGATATAAAGTTTGAAGGTGGAAGAGAGTAAAGTATGACGCTAGACCTGATCGTTTATTTCGCCCAAATGCTCACGGCCCTAGCTACACTTGCAGTCGCATACGTACTCATCACTCAGGTCAGATTGCAACATGCTGAGGCTCAGAGACAATTAGTTTTGTCCATCAACGAGCAAAGGCAACATCTTGCTCTCACACTCGCTGGCGATCCAGAATTATCTTCGATAAATTCCCGAGGAGGAGCTGATTATGGCGATCTCAATCAGATGGAACGCATCCGTTTCAACAGAATATTTCAGGCGGAAATGAGCTTAAGTAATATTGCTCAAGAGTATGCTGATCTTCTTCGCGTAGACCCGGATGCAGCCCTTCGAACAAATTTTGCTTTATTCCCTGGCCGAAGAAAGTTCTACAAAGAAGGGCTTATTCGATTCACCCTCCCCACTCCTTTCGTGAATAAGGTCGATAAGATCATTACTGAGATAGAATCGAAAGTGGGTGAAGACGGACAAGATTTATCGGTGCTCACTCAGGACACGGATTCAAGCAGTTGAGTTCGATTAGTCAAAGATGCTAATCTACCTCACACACTTAATCACGAATTAAAGCCCAAACGGGAGTGGCATCGCGCCGGAAGGGATTCATCAGTGAATTTTTTACAACTAATCGACGACAAGACTACAGAAATTGGTGCGCGAGTTCCTGACTTCCGTCTAGTCGATCCATCAGACAACGTCCTACGATTAAGCGATCTGCGGGGGGCCCCTGCGGTCCTTTATTTTTATCCTGCTGATGGCACCGAAGGATGTACTCAAGAGGCATGTGAATTTCGTGATGTCTACCAAGACTTTAAGGAACTTGACTGTGCCGTTTATGGCGTGAGCCCGGACAGTAAAGAATTGCATCAAAGCATGATCAATGACAATCAATTACCGTTTGAATTGTGTGTCGATCCTGACGAAATGATGATGAGTGAGTATGGAGTGATGGGTGAGTTCGAGTGCGACGAGTCAGAGAGTGAATTCTGGCGAAGCCGAGGCAGGAACGTCAATGAAGAAAATCACGTGGTGATCCCAGTGCGAGCAACTTTTTTGATTGATAAAGATGGCCTACTCGTCTACAAGTGGCTACCAGTTGACTATCGAGGTCATGCCTCAAGCGTGCGAGATCAGCTCAAGAAGTCATTCAAATTTGATATCGCTTTTTAATTTTGGGCTGCTGCATTAAGGCCATACAACAAGGAATGACTGAGTAACAGCGCTACAGAATACTCTGAACGGTACCTAGATCCATAAGGATAGAAAATGGTCTCATTTCCAAAAGCAATTTCACTCGGTTTCTCGGGGTATGTCAATTTCCGTGATCGGTCCACTAGAGCCGAGTACTGGTGGTGGTCTCTTTTTGGCTTCATTGCCTCAATCTTCGGCGTAATACTCGACGTCTCAATCTTTGGCCTTATAGCCGGTAACTGGGATGCTGCGGACTGGAGCCTATTTCAAAACCTTATAGGTCTTGCGCTGTTCCTCCCTGGCTTAGCTGTCACTGTGCGTCGTTTACATGACATCGATAAAAGTGGTTGGTGGGTATTATGGTTTACCTTATTTTTTTTGGCAGGAGGAATTTTACTCGGTATCGGAATAACTTTTTTCTTCGTGTCCTTTACCCTGCACACCCTTTTTGCGGTCATGTTGGTCGGATCTGCAATAATTCTTTGGCTCGCGACAATCGTGATGGCGATAATCTGGCTTTGCCGTCCGAGTGATCTCGGAGAGAATCGATACGGTGGACTCAATGGCACCGGGTCAACTGAGGCAACTGAGTCTGAGATCAAAACTCATAAGTCTGATTCGTCAGATGAGCCAACAAGGCGAACTGGCTATAGCCGCCGACGAGAACATTAACTAGTATCAACCGTACAACCCGATAAGCTGACTTGGATAATCAATGGCTGATTCGAACTCTTCTTCATACTTCAACGAATTAAATCCCGAAGAACAGCTCTTTAGAATGAGGCACTCGGCGGCGCATATTCTTGCGGAAGCGGTCCTAGAAATGTTTCCTGATGCAAAATATGCGATTGGACCACCTGTAGACGACGGTTTTTATTACGACTTCGAACTTCCTCGATCGCTAACTCCGGAAGACTTGGAAACGCTTCAAAGTCGAATGAGTCAGTCAGTCAACGCAAATCTATCCATTGCCGGAGAGCAAATCTCAAAAGACGCTGCTCGAGATATTTTTGCTAATCAGCCCTATAAACTTGAGTTGATTGACGAAATTGAAGATGACACGGTTGGCCATTTCAAGCATGGTGAATTTCAGGATCTTTGCCGCGGTGGGCATACCGAAACAACTGGCCAAGTTGGAGCCTTTAAACTTGACAGAATCGCTGGAGCCTACTGGCGTGGCAATGAAGATAACACCATGCTTCAGCGCATTTACGGACTCCTCTTTACGACACAAGAAGAACTGGATGAGTATCAAGAGCTTCGTGAACAAGCCAGACAAAATGATCACAGACGGCTCGGCCGTGAATTGGATCTTTTCTCAACCCAGGAGGACTACGGACCTGGCTTAATTTATTGGCATCCTAAAGGAGCTCGGTTACGGATTGAAATCGAAGACGCTTGGAAAAAAGCACACACTGAGGGTGGATATGATTTGGTGTTCACTCCACACATCGGACGATCAACTCTGTGGGAAACAAGCGGACACCTAGATTTCTTTGCTGAGGGTATGTTTTCAGCTATGGATGTTGATGGAGATGATTACTATCTCAAACCAATGAACTGCCCTTTCCACATTCAAATATACAAAAACACACTCCGATCTTATCGAGAACTTCCAATGCGATTAGCTGAACTTGGAACTGTCTATCGCTATGAACGTTCCGGAGTTCTTCATGGCATGCTCAGAGTTCGGGGATTTACTCAAGATGACGCACATATTATCTGTACGCCTGAACAACTAGATGACGAAGTAGACGGCGTGGTTAATTTTGTTGTCGAACTCCTCGGTCTCTTTAATTTTCAAAATGTATCGGCAACTCTTTCAACTCGACCTGCAAAAGCAGTTGGCGAATCAGCTCAATGGGACCGCGCAGAAACTGCACTAAAAGATGCCATCGAGCGAGCTGGACTAGCCTATGACACCGAGGTAGGTGGTGGCGCCTTCTACGGACCAAAGATCGACTTTCATCTTACCGATACTCTTGGTCGAAAGTGGCAGTGCTCTACCGTACAGTTCGATTTCAATCTACCTGAACGATTTGATATGTCTTATGTAGGTGAAGACGGCGAGTCACATCGGCCCTTCATGGTTCACCGCGCACTGTTTGGTTCAATTGAAAGATTTATCGGCATTTTAATCGAGCATTACGGAGGGGCTTTCCCACTTTGGCTAGCTCCTGTTCAAGCCAGCATTATACCGATTGCCGATAGACATCTTGAACATGCGGAAGCAGTCGCCAACAAACTTAAGCAGGCAGGAATTCGACTAACAATTGATACTGCAAAAGAGCGAATGGGGAATAAGATTCGTCGTGCACAACTCCAAAAAATTCCTTACATGCTAATCATCGGTGACCGTGAAGCTGAAGCCGATGCTGCCTCTGTTCGCACACGATCAGGTGAAGATCTCGGCGAAATCGTCACGGATGATTTGGTTGCGAAGCTGAGCACAGAAATAACCTCGGGTCAACAAAACCGTGTTTAAAGGGTGAATGCGGCTTAGAGATGTTTCGGCTACGCTGATTTAGATGTTTAAACGGATATTAATCGCAAACCGTGGTGAGATTGCTCTCAGGGTCCAAAGGACCTGTCGCGAGCTCGGCATCGAAACGGTAGCTGTCTATTCTGAACCAGACAGAAATCTTCTCCATGTACGTCAGGCCGACAGGGCTGTGCACATTGGTGACGGCCCAGCCACCGAATCATATCTGAATATCGAAAAAATCATACGTGCCGCTCAGGATTCAGGTGCCGACGCCATACACCCAGGTTACGGGTTTTTGTCAGAAAACGCTGATTTTGCAAATGCATGTGCTGACGCCAGTATCACATTTATTGGCCCGTCGGGTGATGCTATGAAAAATCTCGGAGATAAGGTTTCCGCGAGAAAAATTATGGAAGATGCCAATGTTCCTATAGTTCCAGGGGCAAATGACGTAGATCCTGCTGATTTGACTGCGGCCGCATCGGCGGCAGATCGTGTTGGCTTTCCACTTCTAGTCAAGGCATCGGCAGGTGGCGGTGGACGGGGTATTAGACTTGTCGAGAAAGCCGAAGATTTAGAAAATGCGATGCGATTAGCCTCTTCTGAAGCATCGAGCTCGTTTGGCAATGCCACGATATTTTTTGAGCGATTCGTTTCACCGGCCCGGCACATAGAAGTACAAATCGTCGCAGATTCGCACGGTAACGTGTCTGCCTTCGGCGAACGCGAATGTTCTGTTCAACGACGCAATCAGAAGGTACTTGAAGAGGCGCCGTCGATAGCTGTGACTCCGGCCATTCGAGAAAAACTTTGCGATGCAGCTATCGCCGCTGCAAAAGGCAGCGGTTATCAAAATGCTGGAACCGTGGAATTCCTTATGGACAATAATGGAGAATTTTATTTTCTAGAAGTCAATGCTCGGCTGCAGGTTGAACATCCTGTAACTGAGCTGGTCTATGGTGGCGTCGATTTGGTCGCACTCCAAATTGCAGTTGCAGCTGGAGGTACAGTCGAGGACGGTCTGGTTGACTCTGGGCCAGTTGGCTGGGCTATCGAATGCAGAATCAATGGCGAAGATCCATATGAAAACTTCCGCCCGTCCCTTGGCTTAATTGATTACGTTGAATATCCTAACGGCCCTGGTGTCAGATTTGACTCCATGCTTTTTTCGGGGCTAGATGTTCCAGTCTTTTATGATTCTCTACTTGGTAAATTAATCGTATGGGCAGAAACGCGAGATCTCGCAATTCAGCGAATGCAAAGAGCTCTTCAAGACTTGGTTATATCCGGGCCACAAACCAATATTCCGTTCCATCGTGAACTAATGGATAATCAAGATTTTCAAAACGGTGACATATACACTAATTGGTTAGAAAACAACTTCAGTATGCCTGAAGAGACAAAAACAGAAGACGAGGTTAAGCTGGCGCTAGCAGCGGCAGCAATAGCAAGTTTAATGAAATCCAAAAATACAGCCGGACAAACCACGTCCGTTAGCCGAGTGTCCAAATGGACCGCCACGGCACGAAAAAACAGCACACAGGGAATTGCAATATCGAGTGGAGAATCAGGATGGCGTCGCGGTATCCGCTAACAATTGACAATGTCAATTACATAGTTCAATTAGAAATTGGTGACGAAAGCGTATTCGTGACCATCGATGATGGCGAGCCATTTGAGATTGATGTCACAACCTCTGGATTACCGGGGCTGATGTCCATATTCCAAAGTGAAGGTAACTGGCTCGGTTACGTTGTACCCGAAGCTGAAGGTTGGCGGATCTCACATAATAATAAGCAATTCCAGGTTACGAATACGCAGTCTGCCCGAAAATCAAGGTCCAGCGGTGGGTCTGAAGATCCTCCTGGTAAAATCTCGGTGCCGCTAGCCGGAATACTAACTGAAATACGCGTAAGTCCAGGTGATTTCGTCAAAAATGGTGATACGGTCGCAGTGGTCGAGGCTATGAAAATGCAAAATGAAATAAAAGCCCCGACAAATGGAACTATTACTGAAATACACTTGGCTGCCGGCGCGAGAGCAGAAAAAGGCGATCTGATTCTTGATTACGAAGTTTCAGAGGACGAAGACCTTCCCTAACTGCTATGAAATGATAGAATAAGCGTCTGTCGAAATACATAATCAATACGTATTACGAATGATTTAGTAGATTCGTTCAGAAATTATTTGCTAGGAGGCAACTTATAGCCAAAGAACTTCGTATCAATGAGGAGATTCGTGCATCAAATGTGCGAGTAGTTCGAGAAGAAGAACAACTCGGTATCATGTCGGTGGATGAGGCTCAAGATTTAGCGGATAATGCTGATCTCGATCTTGTAGAGATTGCTCCTGCTGCTGATCCACCCGTAGTAAAAATAATGAATTACGGAAAATGGAAATACGCACAGAGTAAAAAAGAACGCGAAGCCCGTAAGGGTTCAAAAACGGTTGAACTTCGAGAAGTACGAATGAGAGTAAAAATAGGCCAACACGACAAGGATTTCAAAGTTCGCACTGCTAGAAAATTACTGGCCGGAGGCGATAAAGTTAAAGTCTCAGTCATATTTAGGGCAAGAGAAATTACGCACCCTGAAGTGGGCGAAGAGCTCTTGAAATGGTTTTATGAGCAAGTAGAGGATGTAGCAGAACAAGAGAGAAAAGCAGGAATGGAAGGTCGGTTCATGACTATGACACTCGACCCAAATCGAAAAACCTCAGTCGAGAAAAAAGCTGAGCCTGTTGTGACCGAAGAGTTATAAATAACTAAACGATATTGTGGAATGGAGCATTTATCGTGCCGAAAATGAAGACACATAAAGGAACCGCAAAGCGAGTCCGTATCACCGGAAGCGGTAAATTAATACTCCGAACCCGCAACCCGAAAAGAAACAAGCGGTCAAGATCAAAGCTTTATCAAAACTTGAGCGATGTGGGAGCACATGCGACTGTAGCTAGAGCGATTCGAAAGAATCTCCCATACGCTTAGCAGTATTAGTAGAAGAAGTAATCAAATAATAAGGACTTAAAGATGCCAAGAGTACGTTCACGGGTACAAACACGACGACGTCACAAAAAAGTGATGCTCTATACAAAGGGGCATCGAGGTAAGAGGCGCACAAATTATAAAGTTGCCCATCAAAGCATGATTCACTCACTACGATACGCGACCGATCACCGACGTGAGCGAAGACGAGACTTTCGACGACTATGGATTGTACGTATTAACGCGGCCGCCAGAGAAAATGGTCTGACGTATGGCCGATTAATCAATGGATTATCGCTAGCAGGAATTGATCTTGATCGAAAATCACTTTCGGAATTAGCTATTGTAGATCCAACAGCGTTTACAACTATTTGTGAACAAGCAAGAGATGCGCTGGAAAACAAAGCTGCATAACCCGTTTTTCAGAACGACGGGAACTCGTTGGGCCAGACTGAAGTGAACGTATCTAAAGCAATACATGAACGAAGAAGCAATAAGTCTTTCACCAAGATACGTCACCCTGAAC
>MDSW01076531.1_pt1 | contig 10111 bp, 8 predicted proteins | sample 811171 | NCBI WGS metagenome assembly MDSW01 (sample SAMN05326641, study PRJNA326480) | marine metagenome | isolation source: seawater | place: Atlantic Ocean: North West | collected 2012 | reverse complement strand
TCGACTCCAAGACTGTTTCAACAAGTGATTCAAAGGAAGGAAGGTTTCGCTCAAGTCGTTCAATTGTTCTACGCACTTCATCGGGTAGGTGAACTGCTCCTTGGTAGAGAATTCGAAGCATTCGGTTTCGTCGAGCTGTCGCTGGGTCTTGAAGTTCCTCAGCCTCACTAATTTCAAGATGAAGATCGAACAATGCATGGAGGCGACCAGAGACAGCAGGGCTTCTCAAATCCAAACCGAGGTTTCTTGCTTCTTCTTCAAACTCCATTCTCGCTTGAACCAGGTTTCCTCTTCTTCCCGCAACAATTTCTGGAATACGCTCACGTAACTGTGGTCGCATTTGTTCAAACAATCGAATCGCTTCTCGCTCAGACCATGAACCTGGTTTACTCGATAATGCATTTTGTTCCTGCTCTGAGCGGTAGGCAGTCTCCATGATAATCGTTCGAATTGCATCTTGTACTCTTCCCAACTCGACGGAAAACCCATGATTCGAAAGACTCGAAATGAATGTATTCATGTCGTCCATATCTGTTGTGCTTCCAACCAAGAGGTAATCTCTGGCTGCGGCTTCTACCTCTGCTCGGCGAGAAGAAATCTCAAGCAATGCCGCCTCTTCCTCAAGGGTTGGTTCCTCAGATGAAAGTTCTTGCAACATTGGAGGGATGGGTTGTTCAACTTCCTCAACATGTGCATTGAGACTATTTTCTATAGATGCGGCCACTTCTGACAGGGAAGCATCAACACCTTCATCTTTGATTGTTTCAATCAATCCAGATTCTTCTTCAAAGGTCCATCCCTCAGGATGTTCACTGATGAATGTTTCAACAGTTTCCTCTATCGACGGTGCTTCATTCGACGATTCTTGATCTGAATCTCCCGGAGAGGGTATCTCGACCGAGCCTCCTCCTCGCTTCAAGGATCGCTTGATTATTCCCCAGTTCTTGTGTTGCGCAGAGAGAACACCTGCGACTCGAATCAAGAGCGTTTGGCGATTGCCAGAACGGGGCAATTCCAACGCTTTGCAAAGTGAATGGAGTTCTTCCTTCGTCATCTTGTCGAGATTCTCTTCTTTGAGTTGTTTTGGATCGTGATGAAGATGAAGATAAAGGCGCTGGCGTCGTGTTCGAAGTGAACCTGTTTTTTTGATGCCAAAGACGCCAAGAAGGCTGCCTAAGTCACTGTTCAATATACTCTTCAAACCATCCAGTGTCAAATCCCAGTCAGGCAGAATTAGGTCTCGAATTAATTGGGCTCGAAGATATTCTACAGAACCATTTTTTGCGAGACCATAGGCTGAAGCAATTTCTTTGAGGTCCTCAAGACGTGCCTGATAGAGCTCAGACAAAAGACTTGAACGATTGCTCATCACTTCACCCGTTCCTTGTTGTTTCCTTACAGTATATGTGGTTTCGCTGTCCTTTTGGCATCAATAAGCCGATTTCTGGTTCAAATTCCCCGTACGAGATGCCCTTGCTTTTTGCTTGATTTCGGCTAAACCTTGAAACACGTTCGACACTCAGGTCCGTTTGGTGAAGAGATGGTAACAGCTGAAAAAACCGCACGTTCCATGCTCAAACAGGCCAGCGAACTTGGCAACACGCTTCGAGAAATTGTACGTCGAGATCTTGCAGATGAGACACGTCGATTCAATGATACCTTGAATCAACGAATTCAACTGGCCAGTGAGGCGATTGTGCAGGCAGTCAGAGCCAAAGAGGCAATCGCTGCAGGTGCGACAGCCATAAGCGGTAAATTGGAAAAAGCACATCGAAGATATTCAAAAAACAACAACCTCGAAGAATTCAGGAGCGTTCTTCAATCAACACTGACTGAAGTCCAGCAGCTCCGAGAGCAACATGGGAACGTTGCAGATTCATTGAGAGAAGCACAAACTCCGAGCCGATCGGCTGTTGAGATTGTTGAGCGTTTTGCAATTGAATTGCAGAAAGCTGCGGGTGGATGGGAAGCAACTGGCAGGGAAATCGATGAAATCATCGCAAATCTATGTGATCCAAGTCCGGATGTTGCCCTTATCGATTTAGAAAAGTACCTCACGGAAAATGGATTTGAAATCGTCCTGCTCGGTGATGACCGAAGCGAAGAGAGTCTTGAGAACGCTCGTCGCCAACTTGGTTATTCGGATTCATCTGAATAAAGACGCATCATTGCAGGTCGCTCTTCGTGAAATTCATCCGGCATGTTTCGCACTCGGCGTTTTGTTGCTTCGTGGCCAGAGGTAAGTGTTGTTAGCATACTGCCCCATTCTTGGAGGAGGTTCACCATTGCGACTCGGTGCTTTTCGATTGGCCCGACCTGTTCAGCACAGGCACTCACACGCCCATCGACACTGAGCGTCTCAATCCGCATTTCGACACGAGTACCAGCGTCACGAACCTTCTTTTCTGGATTGATCATTGCAGTCATGGTCCAATCATCGTTGTTTCTTTTCGCCTCCCGCAAAATTGTGCCTACACCTCGTTGCTCGACGTGAATTCCGGTTAAATCAACCAAATCACTGGGAATACTTTCGAGAAGTTTCGACTCGATATGATACGCAAATTCTGCCGATGAATCGAGGATATGCTCAACTCTACTCTTTGGAAACCCGACACGTCCGACGAGAAGTGTGAAGCCATTGAGTGGTGGTGGAACGAAGTGTGAACGCTCGGGGGATCCTTTGTGCAAACCAAGCGTATGCCTTCGAGTTTTGCTCGAAAGAAGGTTGTATTGTGAACGTTTAGCAACGTAACCGTCGATCGACCCATCCACCCGCAAGGCCTCAAGTTGCTCAATTTCCTCCCGTGAATCAAATCCTACCCCATCAAGTTCGATATCATCCTTGCTTACCAAGTCCAAATCCTGTCGTAATCGAAGCAATTGTCGCTGCAGGAGTGGGTGATGGCAAACAATGCGAGCATTTTTGACGAGATATTCTGGTTTGTCATCACTGACCAAGACCCATGTTGGTTCTCGGCGAGAGAGCAAACCCACAATCGCGATTTTTTCGTTTTTGTGTTCCAGCCAATTTTGTGGACTCATTGCGACCAAATCCCCGACCCCATCGTCAAGCAAAACAAGCGCATCAGCCATGGTTGGCGTTTGACGCAGAATTGCATTAAACGTCTTACTGCGTTGCTCCAAGACCTTCTCGATTTGATGGCGAACACCGTCGCCGTGAGACGATGTTGAGAGGAACACTAAACGCTCGCTATCCATCTTCTGACCTCGGCTGAGGGGGCCTCAGCAATCTATGGGCGTAGCCCACTCATTAAGAAGGACACCCTCGTCGTGTATACCGTGCAAGCAATTTCTGAAGCGCAACTTCTCCGCCTAGAAGATCTTCGAGAGAAGGTCAATGTAGCGCTTGAGACGCTCATCCAGCGCGAGGTCAACAAAGGTGCAGGCGAAGTTGCAAAACTCTCAGGTGAAATTTTGTTGTCAGGCGGCAAACGTTTGCGGCCGTTACTCGGAATATTTTGCTACGAAGTAGCAGGCGGTGAAGACATTGATGAAATCATGGACCTTGCCTTAGCGTTTGAAATGATTCATACTGCAACACTCATCCACGACGATATTAATGACGCAGCGAAACTCCGTCGAGGCGTCACTACATTGCATGAACGCATTGGTCAACCAAAGGCAATCATAGCCGGTGATTGGCTTTTTGTTCAGGGATATGGACTAAGCGGTCGTTACACCAAAGAGTGCATCGATCTGATTCGGGAAGCATGTGCCAACATCGCAGTTTCTGAATTCAAACAACTTGACCACATTCTTGATCTATCGACATCACCGGAAGATTATCTTGACATTGTTCGGGGCAAAACTGCTGGGCCATTTGCTGCAGTTTGCGAAAGTGCAGCAATAATTGCTGGGGCATCTCCTGAGCAATCGCAAGCCCTCGGTCGATTTGGGATGGAACTTGGTATTGCATTCCAACTTATGGACGATCTCCTCGATTTACGTGGTGACGAGCGGATGGGTAAGCCCCGAGGAAAGGATGTTCTTGAAGGGAAGATGACGCTTCCGTTAATCCACTCCCTAACCTTGCTCCATGGTGAACGTCGACGTCATCTAGCAGACATACTCAACAACTTCAATGATGGACTCTGGGACGAACTCATGGGATTGCTGGAGACCTCAGATTCCATCATGTATGCTGAATCATTGATGCTAACTCATCTCGATCGAGCCATCCACGAATTGGACAAATTCCCTTCATCGATGGCAAAATCACTGCTCATGCAAGTGGCTGAAAACGTCCACACTAGGCACGACTGAGGTAGTTTAATGGACACCGAACACCGAGAGGTCATCATCGTTGGTTCTGGGCCCGCCGGAACAACGTGCGCACAACGATTGGCAGAGGAGAACATCGATGTTCTAATTCTTGAGCGTAGAGCGATTGTTGGTAACCCTGCCCAGTGTGGAGAATGCATTCCAAATTGGGGCGAAGTTGTAGGAACATTTCATGGGATTGATGACCATGAGTGGATAAGAGAATCCTTCAACTTCCCTGATCGTGTTCAACTTCATCGTCTGGACCACATGCGTGTTTTCCTTCCAAGTGGAAAATCATACAATTTCGACCTCGATGCCTTTGCTGGTCATCGTTTGCAATTCGACGGATATCTCGCCGAGAAAGCGATTAATGCAGGGGCTGAAATCAGGATGTCAGAACCGGTAACGAACATAAAAAGACGCTCAAAATCAGGATCGCTTCTCATTGTGACCGAGAAAGGAAGATACACCTGTGACTTGTTGATAGATGCAAGTGGGTCGCTCGCACATGTTGCCCGATGTCTCCATGGCAAAGACAAGGATTTCCGTCCCGCTGACCAAGTTCCAACTGCTTATGCTCAGGTTCGAGGCAATGTGCCCGAAACCTTCGACGTATTCCTCGGCAGTGTTGCACCAAAAGGCTACGCTTGGATCATACCAAAAGGCCCAGACACCGCCAACGTGGGATTAGGTGTACGAGCAGGAGCACTCAAAGGCTCCATCAAAGAACATCTTCAAAACTTCTGTGAAGACCTTGGTTTTGAGATTCTATCGATAGGGGGAGGGTGGATTCCAATGGGAGGGCCAATTAAAACCATGGTTGACAAGAACGTCATTGCAGTTGGCGATGCTGCAGGGCTTGTCATGCCTTCAAACGGAGGTGGCATCTCCCAGGCGATGATTTCCGGTTGTTTTGCTGCGGAAGCTTACCTTGACCACAAGTTGAATGGGACTCCACTCGAAGCATACCAAGAGCGAATTACATCGTGTTTTGGCCGAGCTCTAAAGAACTCATTGCGCTCAAAAGACATGGGATACCTCATGTTTCAAAACGATTTTATTACTGAAGTCCTTTTGAGAATTCTCGGACCAATCGGTGGAATTAAACGCGCAATGGAATGCGACAAACCTCTTTGGGTCCTATAACGTGGAGACATCGGCAGTTTTCATCGGTGTGTTCAAGTCTTAGCGACGCTAGCCCTCCTCATGGCGACAATCGACACGGATGATGAGGCGGTCAGCCCTGTCATCGCTACGGTCCTGTTGCTCGCTATTACCGTCATGCTCTCTGGAATGGTATTTGTGCTCATGCAGGGAGCACTAAATTCGACTGAAAAAGCACCTCCCCAAATGACAGTAAGTGTACGTTCACTTGACAACGGGTACCATGTCGTACGCATTACAACGCTTGATCAAACGCTGGATCCAGGCCGCATCTCATTTAGTCTTCAAGAACAAGGAAGCACGACCAATGCCTCATTTACTGGTTATGTCAATGATGCGGAAGTGTATTCGGTGATTGGCTCAAACATATCGTTCCACGATCGAGACGCCAGTTACTCAATATCTGCTGGGGATTACTTTGTGATTCATTCTGAAGCAATTGGGACCAATGAGGGCGACTGGACATTCGTTCTACTCGAAGAGTCGATTCAGTATGTCCTCATTCGAGTGGACTTGCCACCAATGAATTCATGACCCATCTTCGGCATCGCTGAGTGCCCGAATAAAATTCAGTTGAGCATTCTTTTCACCCAGTGCCCGTTGCAAAAGGGTAAACAACTCTTGGAGGGATGTTGAACCGAGTGCTGCGTCGCGATCTTCTTGCTTGTCGAGGACTGCATTCGCTACTTGCCACAAAGAATCGGTATCGTAAGGAAGAAACTCCTCTTCCAAAACCAAGAGCATTTGCTCAAGTTCAACGTTTTCATTTCGGAACATTGCATTGACATCTACGATGTGGTTGGCCCAATCGTGAAGGAACGTGGCCCATTCTTCTGCAGGTAATTCTCCCTCAACATCATCTACAAAGCGTACTTTAGCACGTAGATACAACTTGCCCTCTGGATCTTCTTCGACGTATTGTTCAACAAGGTCGTCGACGGTTGGGTAGATATCACCAAACGGCATTGATGGTAGTGCAGATTGAATGACTTCTATGATCTCGAACCTTTGGGTTCCTTTAGCAGTGAACATAATGTTGGTGCCTTGCTCTTGCATGTCGTCAACTGTGCACAAAACGCCGAATGCGCTGGGCTGTGACCATCCGCCAATGGATTCTAAATCGGGATTGTGTGAAATGTATCCAAACGGTCGCTCATCAATGGTGCAATCGTCAAGCATTTGCTTGTAACGAGGTTCAAAGACACGCAATGGTTCACTAACTTTCGGAAAGATTCCAGACGGTAAAACGAACAAAGGGATTGTCTGGGTCTCAGGCATGCTGTACGACCGGTCTTTGCCCTCTTCAAGGGTTGTGATTCAACCACCGATATAGGACATCTCTACCTTGCTTTTTGTTGGCAGGGAAGACCGCTCCTCAGAGTAACGGTCTTTTCGCTTCTTCCAGATGGACTGGATGGCCGTTTTGATGTCATCGGATGTTCCACCCATCCGAAGAATTCCCCGAACATCGTGGCCGTGGTTTGCGAACAGACATGTGTAGATGTTTCCGTTGGCGGAAAGCCTTGCACGAGAACAATCACCACAGAAAGGATTGGTGATGGATTCAATAAATCCGATTTTCCAGCCTTCTGCGGTGGTGTACATCTTCGCAACATCGCTTTTATGAATTGCTTGATCGGATTGCAGTGCTCCGAGCTCCTTTTCGATTCTTGAACGCATGACTTCACCTGAAACAACATGATCCAAATTCCAATTGTTTGTGGTCCCCACATCCATATATTCGATAAATCGGACTGGGATTTGACGTGGACCAAATGTTTCGATCATGTCGATTAGTTGGTCGTCGTTCACGTTTTTCTTTACTACTGTGTTGATTTTTAGAGGAATGCCTCGTGCTTGAACTTCATCGATTGCCTCCAATACAATACTTGGTTCGGCGTCTGTATCTCCCATACTTTGATACACTTCTCTCTTCAACGAATCCAAAGAGATGGTAACTCTATTCAAACCAGCCTCATGGAGTTTGATCAATTGCCTCTTTAGTAACAATCCATTGGTTGTTATCGCAATGTCCAAATCAGCCGAAGAGGCTCGAAGTTGTCGAATTAGCTCATGCAAATCCCGACGAAGGAGTGGTTCTCCACCGGTTAAACGAACCTTTCGTAAACCATGCGGAATCAAGGCCTCGACCACTCGTACAATCTCTTCGAACCTCAAGATGTCTTCTTTGGGTAGAAATTCATGATTCTCGTCAAAATGTTCTCTCGGCATGCAGTACCGACACCGCATGTTGCAACGGTCGGTCACCGATATTCGTAGATCGAGGAGAGGTCGGTCGTGCACGTCCTCCAAGACCATGCCGTTTCCAGTTCGCTTTGCATTGTGAATGTTTGCAAGGCTTCATCTGATATGATTTTCTGGGAAGGGCATGGGCAAAGGCTGGGTCAAAAAATGGGGACCCCGAGGAAAAGGGCATCGCCCTAGCCACATTCCTGCCCTTGAGGTAGAACCAACCGGCCTCGAATCTGACTCCTGGATATTGCCTCCTTCAAAAAGTCACCTCATCCGAATGTTGCTTCTATGTGCTCTAAGTAAGAAAAAGCATACACTCCTTGGATTTGAAAGGATGGGAGAAGATGCTGAAAGTATGATGCGATGTTTGTCTCAACTGGGTGTAAATTTTGTTGCAAAAGAGGATGGCATCGAAATTACAGGGAAGAGTTTGCAAGGGTTCACACGATCACCCAGTGTTCTTCACGCAGGAAATTCTGGTACCGCGCTTCGATTATTGATTGGTCTAACCTCTCGACTCAATTTTGTCAGCATGGTCGACGGTGATGCGAGTTTGAGAAACCGTAACCACGCTGATTTGTTGGCTGCAATCTCTCCTCTCAACGTGCAGTTTTCATACGGAATCGAACAGGAGCGCCTTCCGATTCTCGTTCATGGGCCTTGGAACGGCAACGAAATGCATGTCGATGTGGGTCGTTCGTCACAACCATACACGAGCTTGTTGCTTTCATCATCTGAACTTGATGTCGATTGCATTATCACCACGAAAGGTGATGCAGTCAGCCGGAGACATGCAGCGCTGACCATCGATCTGATGCGACAGAGTGGCGCTGTGTTAAACCTTGAAGATGAGACAACAACCATTGCACCATGGACATCAAATCCACCCACTGAGTGGATCGTTCCATCCGATGGGTCGATGATGGCGTTTCCTATCCTCGCCTGTGTACTGAAGAAACAGTCAATATTCATCGAGAACCCTGTTGAGAAAAAGGATGCTTTGGGGCATGAAATCGTTCTTGACTTCCTCAACCACTTTGGTGTTGAAATGAATGAACAAACGCTGAATTACGTAGGAAAAGAGACCTCAGTCGAAATCAACCTCCGTGATGCGAACGACCTTCTTCCACCATTGGCGGCCATTCTTGCGCTCTCGGGAGGGGGGCGTTTGGTTGGTGCATCCCACGCCAAACACAAGGAAAGCAATCGAATCGAATCGGCAGCGGCTCTTCTCAGTTCGTTCGGATTGCATTGCAAAATTGAAGATGATGGCCTTTCTATAGAGGGCGGTCAAACAATCATGAAACCCACGACCATCGTCGATACTTATGGAGATCACCGAATCCAGATGACCGCTCTGTTGCTTGCTAGTGAATCTGGCGGAACCGTTGAAGGCCCAAGATTGCACCAGATCGCAGATCCTGGATTTTTGGAGCGGTTTTCATCCATGCCGACCGAAGTGCTTGTCAAGGGAATCCAAAGGTAGACGCAACGCTGTCGGACGACCATGTACACAAGCCCATGGGTTTGGAACATTTCTCATATCCTCAAGCAATCGTCGCATTTGAGCGATTGTCAACTTATCATTGGCTTTGACCGATCCACGGCAGGCATTGAGGAAAGCAATGTGGTCTTTTCGTCGTTCAATGGTCTCGAGAGGGGCACCATCCTCAGACATATCCTGCAATAAGTCGAGTAAAAACGGCTCCACTTCATCTCCGTCCAACAATCGAGGTGCTTGAACCACGTCCCATTGACCGTCTTTTTGCTTCTCAAGTATGAAACCCAACTCTCGGAATCGTTCCAGAAACGACTCAAGTCGAGCCTCTTGAGTCAGTGATAGTTCAATTCTAGAAGGTACCAATCGTGGTTGAGGTATCCACATACTCTCATCGTTGCGTAAGCGCTCGTATCGAATTCGTTCATGAAGAGCATGTTGATCGATGAGGAGCAATTCTTCACCAGCTTGTGCAAGAATATAGGAATCTGCGAATTGTGACAAAGGTTCCATGACTGGTAAGTCATTTTCCAATGCTGCAAGGGGCAATTCTTCTGTGGGAGAAACGCTACCACCGCAGCCAGCATGTCGGTGAAGATCTCTTTCCTGCTTGGAAAGTGCGGGAGCGACTGGGGAGGCCGACAACCCTGGAAGTGAACGTTGAGCAGCGGCTGCAAACGATTGAGGCCGAGGTTTTTCGGAGCGGTCAATACGCTCTTCGGCTACTTGACCTACAAGATTGAGTTGTGTTCCTGCTGCAAGCGCCCAAGCGGGCGTCGAAATAGAATTCGAAGGTTGGTCAATCCCTTGACTCGGGACAAGCAATTCTTGGATAGGTCGATTCTGTTCACTTTGAGCAAGCCCTTGCAGTTCCTGAAGTTCACCGCTTGAATCGGGTTGCGTTGGAGAGGT
>MDSW01166177.1_pt1 | contig 10112 bp, 3 predicted proteins | sample 811171 | NCBI WGS metagenome assembly MDSW01 (sample SAMN05326641, study PRJNA326480) | marine metagenome | isolation source: seawater | place: Atlantic Ocean: North West | collected 2012 | reverse complement strand
GTCGATGACAACACGGTCAGTGATTGGCCCAGATTTGCATTGCACCTCCGCAAGGAATCCATCACGAACCCGAAGTCTCCGGCAAACCACATCCTGGGAATCCTCGATCCGCAAGTCCGCAATCGACTTCTGGAATTCGAATTGCCTACCGAAGGCGACCCGGAAGTCCTGGAATGGATGACTTTCTTTCCACGCCTCCAGCAAGCCCTGACCAAGTCGATGCAGTCGGACGACTTTTATCGCAAAGAAGTCTGGGACACCAACCCGATGCTCACCGACGAGGGGCGCAAGCTGGCGGAGTTGGAACCGGGAGAAATCACATCTCAGCAAATCCGCCGGCGCAATCGACTCGCCTTTGAAGCGGCGTTCCCGCAATTTGTAACTGCCAGTCCGCCGGTCACGCTCTATTTGAAATACGGAACCGCCAGCACTTGGCCCATCCCCTTGCCGGCAGACCAATTCCGCAGCGAGCTGCTGTCCTGGTTCTTGTTCGGTTTACGCTGGGGCGTCGGCCCGATCGGTGTCGTCATTGCCATCCTCGTCACCGCCTCCATGATCCCCCAGATCTTTGACCCCGGCTCGCTGAACCTGCTACTCAGCAAACCGATCTCGCGGTCGCTGATGTTCCTGTCCAAGTACCTTGGTGGCTGCATGTTCATTCTGATCAACGCCAGCTATCTCATTACCGGTTTGTGGTGCATCCTTGGACTCCGTTTCGGCATCTGGGAAAACAAAATCCTGTTGGCCATTCCGATCTACGTTTTCATCTTTGCCATTTACTACGCCGTCTCGGCCCTGGTCGGTGTTGTCTGGCGAAGCCCGATCATGGCAATCATTGTCGGCATCTTGTTCTGGATGCTCTGCTTCGGAGTCGAATTCACCCACAGCCTGTGCAAATACTGGGGCTTTGACAAATGGGGAATCACACAAATCCTCGACGCGGACGGGACCATTCTGACCGTGAATGAATTGGGGTTCACCAACGCCTGGGACGACGAACAACGGACCTGGAAACAGGTGTTCGAATCCGATCGTCAAAGAAGTCCCGAGTTACTGTTTCCGTTGATGATCCTTCCGGTCAATCGCCTCCTGCCAGAACTGCGGCCCGCCGGACCCATCTACGATGCCCGCCGCGACCGCCTGCTTTCCATTCACTACGCCACGGCCACCGAATCCGCCGTGGTAAACGTCGGCCGCCGAGACGACAACTGGGAGAGCCAGACAGGGGCCGCTCCTCCTGCCTCCACTCTCAAACTGCTCCAAGACTCGCAAGGAAAATTGACCGTCATCGCCCGAACCGGTATCTACCGTGTCCAAGGCGATCCAGGTATCCAACGCAAGCCGGTGGCGATCTTTGGCTTCGATATCCCACTGAGTGCCGGCTCCCCCTTCCAGTCCGCCGACCCCACTCCGCCGGTCATCCTGACACCGCCGGCAGACGCCGCGATCAATCAATCGACTGATCACCTGGTCACCTTCAGTCGCTCGGAACTCAACGTCTTGCGACTCGAAGGCAAGCGTTATCAACATGTCAATCAACGCAAACTGGACATCGACCTCAAAACGGGAGTGGCCTTGGGTGCCGGGGGTGACACCATCCTGCTGGCCTCTGCCGATGGGCGGCTCCGTGTTCTGTCAGCGAGCACACTGGAGGAACGACACGAACGACGACTCGAAGGTAACAATGCCCCTCGGTTCATCACCAGCTCTCCGAGTGGACGCTGGTTTTCCATTGTGTTTCAAAATGGGGCCCTGTGGCTGTACGATGCCCAACAGCAAAACTTCGTAAAACCCAGAATCAACGGACAAGGTACCATTTCGGCGGCCACGATGCCTGATGACGACGCGCTGTTGGTCGCCGATCATTTAACGCGCGTCACCCACTACGACCTGAATGACTTCCGGATCATCAAACGCTGGCAACCAAGCCAGACGGTCGCCAGCCGACTGTTCTACTACGGGCTCGTCCCGGTCTATACCGTGTGCCCCAAACCAGGCCGCCTGGACCTGGTGACAAACTACTTCATCACCGGAAAAGAGACCAGCGGTACGACACTCAGCATCGGCGACTTGAGCATGGCGCAAGCCGAACTGAATCCCTGGCAACCGATCTGGAGCAGTCTCGGATTCACCGCCGTCCTGCTGCTGATCTCCTGCATCTACATCGAACGCCAGGAATTCTAACCGCGGCCTGGGCGAACCGACGTCCTAACAGCAGGCGATCCGCTTGACGGACAGCCGAGCACACGCTGGGCCACCGACCCATCATCGCCGGGGATGATGCCTGTCAGATCCATCGCTCTCAACGACAAGCCGGATCAGAATGGCTGTGGACCGTGAGGAAAGCGACGCAACATCCAGTCGTCTGCGTTTTGACGTAAATGCTCCCACTCCAGAGACTCGTACATATCGCGCCGCTTCTTGTCCAACAGCTTGACCGCACCCATCTCTTGGATTCGTTGATTCAGCAACGAAAGAGCTTTTCCGTATCGCTGCTGACGACGCTCTTTGCGGATATGCAACAACGCGTACTTTGGATCGCGCGTGTCCACCCACTTGGCCAATTCAGCAAAATTATCCTCAAACGCTTTGTTGTGAGCATCCTGATCCGTGATCGGGTGCTTCTCCAGCACTTCGGGTAGCTCCATGTATCCCAGGGCGCGTCCCTTGCGATACAAAGCGTCAATCAGAATGTCACGTTGTTTCGTCAATTTGGCACGCAGCTTCTGGGCTTCACTACCCGTACCCAGGTTGGTACCGAAGTGCGTGGCCAGGGCCTCCGCGTCGACTTGCGCGATGACCGCATCGGCGGCTGCCACGACGTCCGCTAAGCGTTCTTTCCGCTTCGCTTCGTGATCCATTCGGTGCAACCGGGCTACCAGCACGGGCATGTAGTTTGGCTTCTGTTTCAAAATCTCAGCCGAGATTTCATCAAATGCCTTTTGGTCTTTTTCGCTCAGCGACTTCAAGTGATTGACTTTGAGATCCAGGATCTGTTCCGCCAATGCATTCTTCCTGGGAGTTCCCGTTGCACCGCTGCTCCCGGACGATTTCTTTTTACCAGTCACGACCAGAGGATAGCCTCCCGGACGTTTCCCGGCACCTTCCTGGGATGAGCTCGCCTTGGCATAACTGATCGATCCCAACAGCAGATCTCCATCGCCAAAAGCGGCGGGCAACTGGCTGCTCTTGGGAGCGGCCACATAAATCGGCAGGATCTGCCCCACCTGGAGCATCTCACTGCTGAAGCGAGGACCACCCGCATCCGCGGCCGAACGATCAGCAAAGACTCCAATGCTGAGCGGACTGCTCAGCGAGCGATCCAGATACAACACCATGTTCTTGGCGGCAGCGAGGTGTGATTGCTGCGTACTGCGAATCCAGACCACCAGTGTGTGAGGGCCTTTGGCGAGACGTAACGGACCGGCATCGTCGGGCCAAATGTCATCGGTCCGGAGGAGACGTTGGTTCCGATCGTACAACTGCCACAGGTGTGGTCCAATGGTGGCGTCATACAACAACCCATCGGTCAGCGGCAAACGCGGCACGACGGTGCCCGACTTCGCTTGATGAAAGCGAAACGTCACTTGCGCCTCATAGATCTGCCGACCATCCGGGATCAAGTCACGCTCAGAACTCAGCGGACGAATCTCCGCCTTCGCTGGATGGACGACCTGACGATGCGTGGTGAGCGAAGCTGCCGGACCAATCGTCGTCTTGCGGAACGGCGATCGTAACAGTACACGACGCGGCGCATCTCCGGCGCTCAACTCCAAATGACGATCGTCGGTTTCGACACCGTGAAAGGCCACTTCATATTCCACCGCCGTTTCACCCAGGCTCCACCAGTACTGTGTCAGACACAATTCCAGCGTCCGCCCACCTACGACTGCGATGCTCTCCATCGCTTCGGCATCCGGACCCAAGAACGCGTACTTTTGATGCTCTCCGTCTTCATTGGACCAGCCTTCCAATCGCTGCAACGTGTGAGCGACAATCAGCCGACTGCCGTGCCCGCCAGGACGCCGGAGTTTCAAGTCCATCCAAGTCGCTCCGTGTGGCACGCTGATGAATCGACGAACAATTCGACCAGGAGTAAAATCTTCACTGCCACTCACCGTGCCCTCGGGCATGGGAACCGTTTCCGGGATAATCACCGTGATCGGTAGACGGAAGAGCGGTCCGCGACCTTCGTTTTCTGCATCCATCCCTTGCACTTCGGCATAATGCACGCCGGGCGGCAATTCCGTGGGATCTACCTCAATGCGAAAACGTTTGCCGCTGTAGTTCATGAACATCGCGTCACCCGTCTTGACCCAATCCTGAGTGCTCTGCAATCGGAACCGCATTTCAAAGGCCAGCTTTCGAGCATTGTCGTCCTCGTCGCGAAACATTGGCTTGACGTTGATCGTGTGATTTGCCGCTTTGGCCACTTCATGCGTTTCACGGAGATAAATTCCGCGGGCATTGTGGCTGGAGGTCACCCGCACATCAAAATCCACTTCTTCACCCATCGCGGTGGCGAATTGCTTGAGATGCCCGTACGCGGCGGGAACCTGAATCAAACCGGGACCTTCGGCAAACACTTCCGACTTCGGCACGTCGCGCGCCGTGTTCTGAATTGCCTTGCGGACGCTATACGGTGTGAACGGGATATCATTGGCCTTCGCTGCCGAGAGAATCAGGGCAATGGCTCCCGCACAATTCGGTGACGCCATCGAAGTCCCGTTCATTTGCATGCTGCGGTTCAACGTCCACGTGGGAATTGGGGCGATGGCACCGCCGGGGGCAGCGATGTCGACTCCCATGGCACCATCAAAAGCAGGCCCCAAGGAAGTAAAGGTATACGGGCCCTCTTCAATTTTTTCTCGCAACGTATACTCAGCTCGCGCCATCGCGTCCGAAACATAAGCTCCCACACCCAAGATAGCGCTGGTGGTTGCACCCGGTGCGCCGACCGTGGAGAGTGCCGGACCTGCGTTGCCCGCCGAGGCGACAAAAATGATGCCGTGGTTATTGACCGCATCAGCACACAGTTCGGGGATCTTACCTGCATTCGGAGTCCGCGTGGGCTCACCAAAACTCATGTTGATCACGTCGCACTTGTCTTGGATCGTGCGGATGATCCCGCGTTCCAAGCCGGCTGCCGTTTCCATGCCACCCAACCGCGTATCACCAATCTTGATCGAGACGATTTGCGCACCTGGTGCGACACCGTTCAATTCCGGCTGGCCAGGAAAATTCCCTGCGACGATCCCCGCAACGTGCGTCCCGTGAGGATGACCGTCAGCCACGATGGACAGCCGATTCCCCTGCTCAAAAATGTTGACGCCAAAGTTCAACTCCGCACCGCCACCAAAGGTGGACCACTGCAACTCGTCACGATAGTTCGTCATCGCTTTTTCTTCGGCCAAGTCACCATCGGCATCGGTATCCACAACCGCCCGCCAGACCTTGCCGTCGTGAAACACGACACAATCAAAGATCGGTCCTGGGTCGTCGTACGCTTTGCCGGCGGCGATCAGCACATCCAAACGCGCCTGCAATTCCTCGCGTTTGCGTTTCTGCTCCGCATTCGGCTTGCCATGCGCCTTGTCAAACGCGGCTAAATCCCGCCGCAGTTGCGTTTCCAACGCCGCTTGCTGCTTGTCAAAAGCTTTCTTGCGCGATCGCTTGATCCGCGGCACTAACTCGTCAGGATAGAATTCGTAAGCTGCCTTGAGACCTAAGTGAAACTTGCGGCCCTTGGCTAACCACTTGCGGTTCAGCTTCAAAGTACGCCCGGTCAATCCGGCTAAGGTGTCACCGGTTGCCGCCTTCACCACCGTGGTGGCGACGTCGCCGCTACCGGTACCGTCGATCATGTCGATGACCTTCGGTTTCCCGTCACTCGTTTGCTGTAAACCGGCAGCTCCGGGATCAACTCCAGTGTCAAAGATGGCCACAACCACCCCGCGACCATCGTATTCCGGGTGCTGCTTCAACCATTCCAACGCACCAATTTCCTGTTTCGGCATGATGCCCACGTCAGGAAACGACTCCGCCGTGATGCGGCCTGAGCCAAGACACCACAACAACAGGGCCAAAGGGGCGGACAAGATGACGCGAGTTCGAACAAGGTGTGTCATGCGTTTCCCTGCGTGAAACGTTCAGTTGGTGTTGAAAACAGAGGTGATCGATAGCATCATCGATCACCAACCGCCTGGCAATATAGCGTATCTGCGAAAGATTTGCCGACTAGGCCTATTAAGCGGTCACATTTGCTGCAACTGCCACTTTCCGCCCCCCAACTCCCTAACTCCCCCAGAGATTGCGTGACAACGGCAGGTCGGGAAACCATAATGATGCCGCCCAAGCGACGGGCAACGTGGACAACCACCCTACCCCGCTTACATTTGGTTCAACCGTGAGAAGTGACATGATACGAAGTTGGTCGTTGTTTTGGTGCTTTGCTGTAGCGATCCTGGCATCTTTTTCACCCTCTGACGCGCGCGCGGAGCCAGGTCAGATCCGGGTGGGAATCATCGGCTTGGACACCTCTCACGCCATCGCTTTCACCAAAATCCTCAACGCCGCGGATGCACCAGCAGACGTCGCTCACTGTCGCGTCGTCGCCGCTTACCCCAAAGGCAGTCCCGACATCGAGTCCAGTGTCAGTCGCGTTCCCAAGTACACAGAGCAAATCCAGGCCATGGGAGTCGAAATTGTCGACTCCATCGATGCGCTGCTTGAAAAGGTCGACGCAGTCCTGCTTGAGACGAATGACGGCCGACCGCACTTAGAACAGGTACTTCCTTGCTTTCGCGCTGGCAAACCTGTCTTCATTGACAAGCCCATCGCGGGCAGCCTGGCCGACGCAATTGCCATCTTTGCTGCCGCCGAAAAATATGACGTCCCCACGTTTTCGTCTTCGTCGCTCCGCTACGGCAAGAACACACAAGCTGCTCGTGCCGGTGCACTGGGCAAGATTCAGTCGTGCGAAACGCACAGCCCCGCGTCCCTGGAAAAAACTCACCCTGATCTGTTCTGGTACGGCATTCACGGATGTGAATCGCTGTTCACCGTGATGGGCACCGGTTGCCAGACGGTGCAGCGCGGCAAAACAGCAGACGGCAAAATCGAAGTCACCGGAACGTGGTCGGGAGGTCGACGCGGAACGTTTCGCGAAGGCAAGGGCTATGGAGGCCAGGCCACAGGATCGAAACAGGCCGGCCCCGTCGGGTCCTACGATGGATATCGCCCGTTGGTCGTCGCCATCGTCCAGTTCTTTCGCACGGGCAAAGTGCCCATCTCACAGGCAGAGACACTTGAGATCTACGCCTTTATGGAAGCGGCAGACGAAAGTAAACGGCAAGGCGGCCAGGCCGTCACCACTGCCAGCGTCATGCAAACAGCTCAGGCCGAGGCCAAGAAGCGACTGGCGAAACTCGACCCCTGATACTCAGTGAGACTGCCAAGGTATCGCCAACCGTCGTGCTCACGTCTCAGCGATTGGCAACGGTCCACCAAGTGACTGCCGACCGTTACCGAAGCTATGCACTGCCGAGACTTGCCAGGAACTCGCTCATCTCACCCGCAGCGTGCGAATTGTTCTGTCCCCGCGCGTGCTCGATTCCGTCACGCAGTAGAGTTCGCGCCTGTTCGACACGTTCGAGACGAACCAACTGCTGACTGGCCATAAAGAAGGCTGGCACGTGCGGTGGATCATCGGCCATCAAGCTATCAAACAGCTCGAGACTCCGCTCATGCTCGCCGCTCTTGTCTAATTCCATGGCAAGACTGTAGCGCAGAAACGTATCGTTGGGGTCGTCTGCCAGCATTGCTTCGATCTTAGCGCGACGGGATTCGGACATGGCCCTCACCTTCATTTCAAGCTACCGATTCGAGTCGCGTACCAGCCGACTCGTCGTGTTCTGTGATTCGACAGGATGTGCGCCACCTCGGTCGCTGTAAAGGGGGGGGGCCGCAAACCCGCACCAATCGTCAAAGTCGACTCAAGTTACCTGATCCTCACAGCCGATACTTGGTCGCGCGTACATCATATACGAACCGCAGGGATAGGATCGATGATAAAGAAAGCAGTAGCAGTGCTGTCACTCAGTGTCTTGGCTGTGTGCGTTGCCGCCTTCGTGCGTGCCCAAGAGTCATCGCGTCGCACGCGTTCCGCTCCCACTGGTACCTATGAACGCAGTGCGTTGGCAGACCGACTGCGCAGCACCGAGTCGCGCATTCCGGCGGCGCAACCGCAACCCTTGTCAGACGCCCCGGCGGCACTCGAGCCTACCGCGGCGGCCCCCACAGCAGCACCGTTTTCCGGTGCACCAGAAGCGCGCGCGTTGCCAGTACCTCAACCGGTGCCAGACAAGCAACTTGCCACCCAGAAACCGGCCAAGGCGTTACTACCGAAGCCAGACAAGACACCGACAACCGCCAGCCCACGTCCACTTCCTCCGTCACAACCAAACACGCCTCTCAGTTCGTCTGTGCTCGTCCAAGACAGTCCAGCCAAGGCGTCTCCCGACTTGAGTCAACCACCGACCGCGACGGCAAATACCCCAACTCCCGCAGCTCCGTTGCCTCTGCAAAGGCCTGAAAACAACACACCGGCAGACAGCAATCAGGCACCGATCGCGCTCTCACCCGCCAACGACTTGTCCCCGCCAACATCCAATCCGGCAACTATGGTTCCCACCCCGGCGACTCCAAAGATTCCAACTGCGCCCACGATTCCACAACCGCAAACGGCGTTCCGTCCGCTACCAGCCACCACGCCTCAGCCGGCTGATCGCACCAGCTTGGCACCCATGCCTGCGAGTCCGGCACCCATGCCCGCCAGCCCGGCACCGACACGCCACGCTCCGGCGCCAGCCAATCAAGGTCCAGCCTACAACACCGCGTTATTGAACCGCACCGAAAACGTCTTGAAAAACGAACGACCCCAACCCACCGTTCAGCCTCAACCGGCGGCGCAACCCCAACCAACCGCGCAGCCTCAACCCGCGACACCACTCAGCCACGGGCAATTGCAAACCAACGCCAATAGCTTATTGCAGATGACCGGACCTTCTCTTCGCGTCACAACCGAGGGACCTCCAGCGATTGTGGTCGGCAAGCGGAGCTCGTATGTGATCCAAGTAAAGAATTTGGGGCGTGTTGACGCGCATGAAGTGAAAGTCCGCTTCCGCATCCCCGCAGGGGTTCGACTCGACGACTTGCGAGCGACCACCGGTTCTGCTGAAGACGTCTCGCAAGACGAAAACTCGCGCGAATTCATCTGGAGTGTCGGCAAAGTGGCCGCCAATCGGAGCGAGGACATTGAGCTGCAAATCACCCCCACGGAGAATCAGCCATTCACGATCGAGACGGATTGGACGCTCCGTTCTGAAGCACAACTGGCCCGCATTCAAGTCCAACAACCGGTCCTCGAGCTGAAAATCGATGGTGCTCGGGAGATGTTGTTCGGCACAACTCAGGTCTTCACCGTCGTGATCTCAAACCCCGGGACGGGCCCCGCTGAAAATGTCGTCGTCGACCTCAGTGCCGGTAATGCCCAGGCCGGATCGAAAAAGATTGGCACGCTGGCTGCGGGTGAAAAACGTGAGATGGAACTGGAACTGACTCCCCGTGATGTCGGCCAAATGGAAATCCGTGCTCGTGCAACAGGTGACAGCGGATTGGAAACCGATATGCTACACGCAGTTGCCGTGCGACGAGCCGAACTGAATGTTGCGATCAAGAGTCCCGCTAGAAAGTTTGCCGGATCGACCGGGGACTATGTCGTCACCATCACCAACACAGGAGATGCGACGGCCTACAACGCGATCGTCGATATTAATCTGCCGCGTGGTGCAGAATACGTTTCCGGAAGCGAGGCGTTACGCAAAGACGGTACGCTCCAAGTTCATGCCGGAGACCTAACTGCGGGCACGGCCAAAACGTACGAACTCCGCTGCCGATTCACGCAACCGGGTGATGTCCAACTGACCGCAACCGTCCAAGGTGAAAATGGCTTGTCAGCCACCGCCAATGCTGCGACCACGGTCGAAGCCATCGCGGACCTGCAACTGGTCGTACATGATCCCCGAGGTCCCATCCCCACAGGTGAAGAAGTC
>MDSW01031403.1_pt1 | contig 10112 bp, 9 predicted proteins | sample 811171 | NCBI WGS metagenome assembly MDSW01 (sample SAMN05326641, study PRJNA326480) | marine metagenome | isolation source: seawater | place: Atlantic Ocean: North West | collected 2012 | reverse complement strand
TTTAAAATTTATTAGTTATTAAGCTAATTTAAAGTAATGTTTATAGTATTTATTTATTGATTAGTATAATGAATTTTGTAATTCTCATTATTTTTTAATAGCTCATTATGTTTACCGATTGCTTCAATACTTCCATTATTTAAGAAAATAATTTTATCAGAATTCTTTATAGTTGACAGTCTATGAGCTATTATAATTCCAGTTATGTTTTCAAGTGCATTATCAACTGCTGTTTGAACTAAATATTCTGACTGCGAATCTAAACTGCTTGTTGCTTCATCAAAAATTATGACATTTGGTTTTCCAAGTAGAGCTCTTGCAATAGAAATTCTTTGCTTCTGCCCTCCCGATAGTCTAACTCCTCGATCACCCGCTAAAGTATTCAGCTTGTGAGGGAGGTTTTTTATAAATTCAGTCGCATTTGATAGTTCACAAGCTTTATTTAAGTCTTCTTTGGAAATATCATGTCGACCAAGTCTTATATTATTCTCAATAGTATCATTAAATAAAATTGTTTCTTGAGAGACAACTCCGAACAAAGTCCTAAATGAGCTTACATCTAATTCTTTCAAATTTATTCCATTTATCTCAATACTTCCTTCATTTGGATCATAAAATCTGATTAATAAATCTAATAGAGTAGATTTTCCAGCTCCACTAGGCCCGACTATTGCAACTTTTTCGCCCTTATTAATATCAAAATTAATGTTTTTCAGTATTTTTTTATCATCTTTATAAGAAAAGTTTACATCCTTGAATGTAATCTTTTCTAGACTATTAATTTTTTTATCTCCGTTTTTTATGATTATATTTTCATGCATTATTTCTTTAACCCTTTCATTCGCTGCTAATACACCTTGAAGCCAGATAAAAAGGACTGAGAAATTATTTATTGGTGGTAAAATTAATCTTCCAACTACAATATAAACAACACCAGCTGTCACTGTAATTAAATTATTTAATATAAAATAACTAACTGCTATAACAATCCCTACTAGCGCTAAATTTTCTAATATAATTTTTACAGGATCCAGAGAATGTTTTAAAATTGCAGATGAAAATTCAGATCTTTTTATATTATTAAGCTTATCTTTAAAAATTTTTTTTTGAAAAAGCTCAGCATTAAATATTTTTATATACCTTAAATTAATGAAAATTTCTTGTATCGAAGAAGTTAAACTAGCTTTTGTATCGTAAACTCTAGAATCCCTTCTTCGTATTGGGTCTCTTAATAGACTAATAATTAAAAATTGTGTAAGAAAAAGTGCTATGGCTGTTAATGTTAAAACAAAACTTGTGGAAAATAGAAAAATTCCATAAATGATTAATAAAGTTAAATTTAAAAATGTTGCGGATACTACAGGTCCAAGCCCCTGAGCGGTATTCTCAGCATCGGTTACAAATCTAGATATAATTTCTCCTGTTTTGGAATTATTAACAAAAGGTAAGCTCAATTTAAATACTTTAGTCATTAGTTTGTCTCTTATCACTACTGATGTACTAAATCTGACCCATAGGCCAAGCATTGTTCCTGCAAATTGAATAAATGACGATATCACAATAGTAGTTAGATAGAAGAAAAGTAAAATTACTATACTAGTTAAAGGTCTCTCTTGATTTGAAAGAAAAAATCTATTTGTAATTTCTCTTACTTGTACACCAACTTGGTTAAGATTAAAAAAACTTCCAATACTACCATCTTTTTTTTCTTCGTAAGTTATATCTTGAATTTGGAAATTGTTTGTTATTGTATCGACTGCACCAGCTAATATCATTGGCTGAAGAGTAACAAAAAAAGATGCACTTACCTGAATTAAAAAAATAAAAAAAATTGTAAATTTATAATCATACGCATAATTTACAAATATTTCTTTTATTTCTTTTAAATCTGAAATTTTCAAATTAGATCCTTATAGATTTATTTATCATTGAGATTTTTCCATAAGCTCTCAATAATTAGAAAGTCTTCTTCGGTATCAATATCTAAGAGTTCAATTTTATTATCTGTTGTAATGTATTTAACTTTATTCCAGTCCCAATATCTATTATTTTTCAAAAAAAAATCTTTTTTAAAAAAATAAAGCGCATTACCAAATTCATATAAAGGCGCGACTTGTTTTGTATTTAGAGTTTTCAATTTTGTACTAAAATTAAGAGGTTTTTTATTTGTATCAAAAAAATAATTATCTTTTCTTACAAGCAATGAGGTTGATTTAAAATTTGATTTAATTACACTATTTAAAAATTCATTTATTGTCCTAATTGATAAAAAAGGCAAGCATGCATTTACAAGAAGTAAATACTCTTGATCAATTTTATTTACAAATTTTAAACATTCGGAAATCGGATAATCAATATTGACTGATTTCTTGGACCTTTTTAAAAACTTTACACCATGCTTTTTGCATTTGATCTCAAACTCTTTATCATATCCTCCAAAATATGAATTTTCAAACTTACTGAGTTTATCGAGTAAAATATCTACAATAGTGGTATTATGAAATTTTCTCAAAAGTTTATTATAACACCGCTTACTATTTTTTCTTCCATAAGAGAAGACAGCAATTTTTTCGTTATTTAAAGTCTGTATTAATTTATTTTTTTTCATACTTACTAAAATATTTTTTGTAATCTGCTTTAGGATCAAATCCAAAATCTGAACGGGGCAAGTTTTCACCAGGTCTATAATAATTAACTATTACATGCCTATCACCTTTTTTTGCTGGTGATAAACCGCAATGAACTCCCCACGTATCAAAAAGTATCAAAGTGCCTTTTTTAGCAATAAACTTTACCCAATTTTTAAGTAAAGGCCCTAACTCCTCTTCAATGAAATTAGTAGGATGAGGTTCTAGATATTCTAAGTTCTCACTTCTTTTTGGACCCCATTCAAATTGTTTTTTTCTTCTTAATTCAGCATTATTGTGTGTTCCAATTACATAAGAATTTGGTCCATCTTCAATAGTTACATCACTTAAGTATAACATTGCCTTAAAAGTGGATGTTTCAAATGTATCAATATGAAAACTTCTTACAGGTATCTGATGAAACTGATGCCTTTCATAAACTTGGACATGCACAGAATAAGGTCCTTTATCATAATAGTCTTTACATATTGTTTGTATATGTTTATCAATTTTAAATTCCATTAAATCGTTACTAAAGCAATCTGTGTGGTATACTCTTTTATTTGCTGCAGCGCCGGTGTTTTTGTAAACATCGTATCTCCGATATGAACCATCCTTAAAGTTAGTGTCCACTTTTACTTCGGACCTCTTGGCACACTCTTTCTGAATTGTGTTACATTTTTCATCGGAAATATAATTTGGTATAAGACAAACGCCATATTTTTTCATGGTTTTCGTAATTTTATCTGTATTAACAATAGAGTTAATTGTTACTTTATCTATTAGATTTTGATTATGATTAGACATAAAAATGTAAAAAATTAATTTATTATATTACAGACTTTAGATATATAAAATTGAAACCTATTAGTAAATCATATTAATTTTTAATGAAATATTGGAGGTATATATATTTTTCTTGATTAAGTAAATTATTTCGGAAATGGCATATTATCAAAACCAACCATTATTCTTTTTAATCTAAACAAATCATCATTATTATCATTTACACCGCTGATTGCAGAGGGTGAACAAACAATCCCTTTAGCTTTTAGGTGTTTTATTACACTAGAGTCAAAATGATCTTTTTGCCCTTCAGGGTAAGAAAAATGAATAACTTTTTCTCCTAATTCTTTACTAAGTTTGTGTATGGAGAGAGATATCTGTTTTTTCATTTCTTTAGGGCTAAGATAACTCAGTATCTCGTGATTAATTGTATGTGCACCAAATTTAATAAGTTTACTTTTATTCATTTTTCTTATGTCAGACCAATTTAATATTTCATAATTTTTTGAGAAGCTGACATTTGGTTCAATTTTAAGTTTTTCTTTTAGAGAAGTTATAACGTCATCTTTTTTTTCTTTTGAAAGTGTTTTGCAAATTTTTTTAATAGTAAAGAGTGCTTTTGCTTTATTGTTTATATTGTTGAGATTAAAAGTATAATTACTTTTATTAATATTAATTGTAAATTTCTTTTTTTTACTATTATTTATACAACATTCTATCTGATCAACCCAAAATAAATTCTTGCTATTAATCATTCCTGTCGAAATATAAAATATTGCTGGTATTTTATATTTTTGTAGTATTGGAAATGCATTGGTAAAATTATTTTTAAAACCATCATCAAAAGTAACTACAAAATATTCTCCAGTTTTTTTTTTCTTTTTTGAGTATAGATTGACAACCTCATCTATGGATAAAACTGAACAATACTTATTCAAATACCTCATTTGTTTTTCAAATATTTGAATATCTAAATGTTTTTTAGAGATATTTTCTATTCCTTTAGATTTTACTGAGGTTACTCCATGATAAAGTAATATTTTTAATTTAAATTTTTCATCCATTATTTACAGTTATTTCTAATGTAATTTTTAAATATTTTCTCACAGTTCTTTTTTCCTGGTAAGTCCATACTTGAGTAATACTTGCCATATTTTTCTTGTTTTGATTTAACTACCTTATGTAAAATAAGATCATTAATAAATTTTAATGTTCCTTCTACTGCCAATTCAGTAGTTTTTGCTCTCAATTTATAGATTTGGTCATCTTTTCTTAAGGTAAGTCTTTTTTGATAAACGATATCTCCAGTATCTAAATTCTTATCTATATAATGAATTGTTGTTCCAATACTTTCAAAATCATAATTTTTAATAGCCCATAATTCACTATCTAATCCACGATATTTAGATGCAAGGCCTCTATGAATATTAATAATTTTATTGTTATAATCTCTAATAATCTCTTCGTTTATTTTTCCACAGCCAAAAACAATTACAACATCGTATTTGAAATTTAAAGCGATCTCACTAACTTCTTTTGAATTAATTGATTTAACATTTATAATTTTAATTTTTCTGTCAATTTCGTTAGGAACTTTGCTAAAGAAATATGATTTCTCAAATTTATCTTGTTCTGCTTGATATGGATTGGATGTATTATATTCTTTTTCTAGTCTTCTTTTCTCATATACTACTAAATTAATAGGATAAATATTGTTTATTTTGTTAATAAAGTAAGTGTGATGATAATCTTCAGTAGAAAAAATTATTATATTCATCTATTTATTTTTTTTAGATCGTCTCTGTATTTTACTATAGACGCTAAATCTTCAGGATTTGCACTTAGATTATGATCTGGACCATACATATCTTTATCAAGTGTGAAATGCTTTTCAATAATTTCTGCTCCATTTGAAAGAGCATATATAGCTGCACTTGTTCCAATTGAATGATCACTGAAACCACTATATTCTTTAAAATTTACTTTATTTAAATCTAAATCATTTAAAGCAGTTGGATATTTTGAAATACAATACAAATAATCTATTTTATTTTTTGAATTAAGATTTGGAAACTTTTCTTCCTTCCAAAAACCTAATGAAATTATTAGTGGTTTTTTTAAAAATAAAAGTGAATTAATTAGATCTTCATCATAAATTGATCGAGAAGCAATTTTATACCTTTTGACATTTAATTGCTCTAACCAATCAATATATCGTGAGTGAAATACAGATGACATAAATTCAATTTGATGACGTTGACATTCTTCATAAAGAAGATTCACGTTATCTCTAGATAGCTCAGTTTTTTTATTATAATCTATCCATGGGTTATTTTTCGTACCAAAAGTTTCTTCTGCATCAAAAATCTGAAATTTGGCAACATCGGCACCACTTTCTTTGGCAGCAAAAATCAGCTCCTTTGCAAGAACCATATCACCATTATGATTTTGGCCAATCTCAGCAATTATTTCCATTTTAATCTTTCTTTTAACCAAAGTTCTAAAACTATTAAAGAAAATATTATAGGACTATTAAGTGTGTTTTTATCACTTGCAAGTAATTTAATATAATTAATACAATCTTTTTTTATTATATTTTCATTATAAAGACATGAGTCTGAGGAAAAACATTCATCGATTAGATAAGACCAATCATTTCTAAACCAATCGTCCAAAGGAACATTAAAACCATGCTTAGGTCGATTGATAATCTCTTTTGGAAGATCATCTTTAAAAGCTTGCTTTAAAATCCATTTAAGGGTTTTATTTCTATAAAAGTGGCTAAACTCTAATTGCTCAGCCAAATTTATGACTGATGGAGAAGCAAAAGGAACTCTTCCTTCAACAGATGCTGCCATGGTCATTCTATCTAATTTTTGTAACATTTCATTACTTAAATAAAAATCTCTGTCTTGTGAAATAAAAGTTTTTCCACTCCATTTTGTATTAGAATTAAACTTTTGAAAATGTCTAAGTGAGCTATGAGATTCGCTTATAATATCTTTACTAAAAATATTTTTCTTTTGACTTTCTGAAGCATAATAATGCCATGCCCATGCTTGTTTATGTGAATTGTAATTCTGAATAATTGATGCTCTTTCTTCATTAGAATATTCGTAATTATGAAAAAAAATTTCTGAGTCATTTTCATTATTATTTTTATTTTCAACTATTTGATTTATATAAGGGTACCAAGAGTAACCACCAAAGCACTCATCTGCACAATCTCCCGAAAGTAAGACTTTAATTCCATCTTTATTAGCATATTTTGCTATAGCCATAATTCCTAAACCAGAGGGTATCCCCATTGGCTGATCAGCAAATGCAATATAGTCTTGTAAATTTCTCAAAAAATCAGATGACTTTACTCTAATTGTTCTATGGTCTGAATTTATAAATTTAGCAAATTGAACTGCTTGGGATGATTCATCCGCCTTACCATGCTGAAGGTCAGAAGTATTCTCAAAACCTATCGTATATGTTTTTAGCTTATTAATTTTTTTTGAAGCAATATACGAAACTATAGAACTATCCAAGCCACCACTTAAAAAAGAGCCAATTGGTACATCTGAAAGTAATCTTAAGTTAACTGAACTTTCAACTGTTTCTTTCGTTATTTGAATCAACTCTTTATCATTCAATCCAGAATAATCATTTTTGTATTTGTAATTGAATTTTTTAAAAACTGCCCTATTACAATCAAAAATAACATAATGACTTTTAGGCAATGACTTTATCTTTTTAAATATTGTTTGAGGTTGCGGTATCCATGTAAAAGTTGGTATGTCCCATATTCCTGAAAAATCGAGAGAAACATCAATTCCTGGAAATTTACAGATTGATTTTAAAGTAGAGCCAAAGACCAATTCATTGCTCTTTGATAAATAATAATATAATGGCTTTTCTCCAGCTGTATCTCTAGCAAGAATAAGTCTTCTTTCATTTGTATCCCAGATTGCGATTGCAAACATTCCATCAAGCATTGAAAATAGTTCTGTTTTATATTCATCGTATAGATGACATATTACTTCTCCATCAGATCTTGTATTAAATTGATAACCTTTTGCTTCTAATAAATTTCGTAAAAAATTATAGTTGTAAATTTCACCATTATAAAATAATACAACACTTTTACTTTGATTAAATAATGGCTGGTCACCATTTTCAACATCATTGATACTCAACCTCCTCATTGCACCAGCAAATTCTCTATCATAGTAATAGCCTGATGAATCTGGACCACGATTTATCATTACTTCATTCATGCTTACTAGTATATTTTTACTAATTGGTTTATTTACCAGATAACCTGTTATTCCACACATATTGAATCAATGATTTTTTATAAATTCCTCAAAGGATATATTTTTCATTCCTGGAACTTTTGATGCATATTTTGTAGGTTGGTAAATATTGATAAATTTTATTGATGAATGCTTGGCTATCATTTCGTAATCTGAAAATTGATTTCTTTCTCTCATAAACTTACCTTTTAATCCCCAGACATCATACACTAATCTATTTATAATATTAGGATGTGTTTTATCACTTTCATTCATTGTGAAAATATTTTCATAAAGATGTTTTAAAAAAGATAGAATGCCCCATCTTTGTCCTTTCGGAAAACCATATGAAAATACTAATCGATTTGCATTAAAAAATTTATTATATTGTTTCATTGATTTAAAAATGTATTCAGCTGAATACTCCATGGCTCCAAGCATTGACATATCTTTTCCTATGAAGCAAACCTGTTTAAAACCAAGAAAGTTGAGAACAGGAACAATGCCTATAGCAGCAGAATTAAGCGAGTTAGTTCCATTAAGAATTACTTCATTATTTATTATTTCAGGATTTAAATATTTTTTGTAATCAACAGTATTATCATCGGTAAAATATACATTCTGATTTATATCAAAATTTAATATTTGGTTTTTAAATCCCAACTGTTCAAATCCATCACTTTCTAATGCTCTTTTGTAAGCAATTATTGGCAAGTTTGGATATTTTTGTAATAAATCGTTCGGAGAGTTGCGCAATATTACTTTTTTTTTGATTTTAAACCTTTTATGAGGAAAGTTTATTCTCCAAATTTCTGCATATTTTGCGAAGTTTTCAACGAAATCTCTCCATTCATCTTTAAATTGGTCTTTTAAAGATAAAGTGAGGTCATAATTATTTGCTATTGCTTGAAGAAATGTATATTGCAAAGTATTAGTTCTTAATTTTTCTGGATATGTAGCAAATAAAAAATCAGGTTTTAAATTAAATTCATGGAATTTTCTTGTTAAAGTCTTTGGTTCAATAAATATTACATCTGATCTTTTTTTTAAAAGTGATAAATCTAAATTATTCTTTAGTATAGATGGACCGCCCATAATAATAGTGGCTTTTTTCCCTTCGTATTTTTTGTAAAGATCCGCAAGCATCTACTTTTCTGCTTCAACAATGACAGTTTCAAAGTCAAAAAAATTGACCTTATCGTGAATCCCTTTTTTGGAGTGATTTTCTTTATGCATTTCCAAATTTTTAAGATTATGATCGGTACTTCTACCACTATCGTGTTGACTTATTTTAACAAATCCAGAATTTACAAGCTGATTCTTCAATGTTGCAAAATTATATAAATATTTATGGCCCCATGAATGCATTTCTAAATTCAGAATATGCATAGCAGCATTCTCATCATTAGGATATCGACTAAAAAGATCGTTCATATAAAAATTAATTATTTCTAAGTTTTCTTTTTTTTTATTTTCATATATCAAAGATAAATATTTATCTAAATCTGGTGTAGCAATTCTAATCTTGCCTTTGGGTTTGATGATTCTAAAACATTCATCAAGCATATACCTTGCCTGAAAAAAATTTATGTGCTCTATCATGTGTTCACAATAAATGTAGTCAAATATGTTATCATCAAATGGAAATTCATCTGTTGCATCTAGATATATTACAGAATTTGACTGTGGAGAAATATCAGTAGGTAACCATCCATCTTTTGAGGCATGAGAACATCCTATGTGTAGCTTCTTAACTTTTCTATTATTCAAATACTTTCTAATTTTTTTACTTCTACCAAAAGCCATAAACTTTTTTTGACAATAGTTAAAAAATAAAGAAACTTTGAAATAAGAATATTGAAATAATTTTTTTATAAATTTTTTCATATTTTACAAATTTATGGATACAATTTTGATATATTTGCTAAGTATTGTTTATTAGTATTATTCTTTACAATTTTAATAAAATTTCCGTTTGGTTTAACAGAAATTTCACTTTTATAATACTTATTTAAATAATGACACATTCGTTCATTATTATCTTCTCTTTGAAGAGAAATATAGTTCTTTCTAGGTCTGTGGATAGCATCTGTGAACCATTTATTGAACCCTAAATAAGATGGCATTATTCCCCAAAGTGGTTCTAGTCCTGTTGCACTAAATGGTACATCAATTTTATTGTAAATATCCTCTTCATTTAATTTTGAGGATAATTCACTTAAATATTTATTTGAAAGTCCATGTTGACACATACATCCAAAAAAAAATGGTGATGTTTCATAATGAAAATTATTGTCTTTAAATTTAATATTCCCAGAAACTACCTCTGATAAGTTATACAAATTTAAATCTCCGTCATTATTAATAAATATTTTGGGCTTAAAAATATTTAAAAATTTAAAATCAATTATTATTC
>MDSW01029003.1_pt1 | contig 10113 bp, 15 predicted proteins | sample 811171 | NCBI WGS metagenome assembly MDSW01 (sample SAMN05326641, study PRJNA326480) | marine metagenome | isolation source: seawater | place: Atlantic Ocean: North West | collected 2012 | reverse complement strand
TGAAGATCAGCGTGCTAAACAAAGAGCCAAGAATGCAAAACGAAGAAGAAAAGGTAAAGAATTGGAAACAGCGATTGAACGTGACATAAGACAAAGAAAAGAAGCATTTAGAATTGATGAACGAGTAAGACTTAGGTTTGCTATACAATCAGCAATTGATGAAAAAAGATGTACAAGACGTACTGTAAAAGGTATGAAAATAGATGAGGCAAAGGAATTATTGAAGAGTGGCAAACTCAACAGACCAAACGCTAAAGTTCACTGAAGGTTGGATGCCTGATGAACAGGTAGAACTTATCTGTGCGTCGTATAATAAAGTAAAACATTTAAAAGGTTCAACAGTTGAACTAGGTTGTTGGCAAGGTAAATCAACCATAGGTATTGCTAATCATATTTATCCTGAAAAGGTAATATGTGTAGACCACTGGAGAGGTAATGAAATTGAAGGTGATGTTAGTGTAAGAATTGCTAAAGAAAGAAATATATATTTAGAGTTTCAAAAGAATATGAAGATAGGTACAAAAGGTAATTTTACGGTTTTTAAAAAAGACTGTTTTGACTTTCTAGAAAATTATATGGGCAAGATAAAATTTTTACATGTTGATGCAGATCACCACTATGATTCAGTTAAGCGTACCCTTGAATTAGCTATACCTAAAATGGTAGAAGGCGGAATTATATGTGGTGATGATTTCAACTCAAAACAAGATGATGTAGCAAAAGCTTTGCTTGAGCAGTTTAAAAATAAACCATTCGGGCATATATATAATTTCTGGTGGGCAGTTATTTCAAAAGAGGATAAATGGAAGTTCATGAAAATATAATAAAGCATTACAAGTCTTTATCAAAGACTGAATTAGTATTCTATTTAATTATACGCAGGTACATAAGTGTGAACACTGCATTAGATTTAAATAGGGTTCAAAACCTTATGTTGAAGCTCTCTGATCTCGAGATGGGCAGACAAATAGTCAACATGGCTGACAATCAGATAATAAAGTATGATTCTAGCTCAATAACTGACGTTTTTACAGGTGAAAAGTGTAAATTATTACCTTTAATGAAGCAATCAGAGAGTGGGGGCGACGAACATTATATATACTATTTAGTAAATACTTATAATAAAGGTTATAAAGTAAATACTCCTAATAGTCTAGCGAAAACTAAAGTGACTGTTAAGTATAAGCGGGCGCTCGATAAGCTGACTGCAATTCATGTTAAGAAAGCTCAATTAGATTTAGTAAATTATTTTGCTGATAAACTGGTTGCCAAGCATGGTATTGGACGCACACCAGATTGGCGTAGGCAACAATGGGCCATTGCTGGTCGATTGTTGAAGGAAGGTAAATTATCATTACCCGAATGGAAAGAAGCTATTGATTATTTTTTAGCGCAGGAATTTTGGGATGATAAACTTAATTCTTTAAAACAGATTGAAGCTAACCTGCACCAGTTTGTCATGAAGCGTAAAAAGAGAACAACGGTTAAGAAACAAGTTGATATTATAAAATGATGGAGTAAAGATGGATTATGATTTTGATTTCCCGTATAACGACAATGTAAACTATAGTACATATTATTATTTTGAAAGAGCATTTACCAAAGATGAGATTACCCAGATCCACCAGTTGGCGGATCAGGTCAATTTTGAAAAAGCAACTACTGCAAGTAATGAAGCTGAAGATGCGGAACTTGAACAAGTAAGAAAAAGTAGAATTAAGTGGCTCCCGAAAAATGAAGCAAGTCACTGGCTATATACTAAAATTGGAAATATGGCTATTGAAGCTAATGAAGCTTTATACAAATTTGACTTGACAACTATGAGAGAGAACTTACAATATACTGTTTACCCTGCTGATGCTGGTCATTATGATTGGCACATGGATAACGCTGGGGGTGGAATTATGACACAACGTAAATTAAGTTGTACCATTGAACTGAGTGAACATGGTCAGGATTATGAAGGTGGTAAACTACAAGCTAATGTTGGTAATGGTATTATTGAAATGCCGCAAGGGGCAGGTACTGTTGTATTCTTTCCCTCTTTTATGTTACACAGGGTTACACCGGTAACAGAAGGTGAACGTAAGTCATTAGTATTATGGATAGGAGGAGATCATTACAAATAAAAATTATTTGAAACTCTGGGGTTTCAAGGAGGTCGATTATGAACAATCATTCAACGATTTACAACTTAGCAAAGGCGTTGTGGATTATCTTAACCAGTATATTGAAAGTTTTCCTAATACTGGCGGGCTTTGTTTTATGGGAAATCCAAAGATTATTACCAAAACAATGGCTAGAACGTGTAAAGAAATCTATGACAAAGGTTTATTTAAAAATAGAGTCTGTTTGCTCGATGTGCCTAGCCACCTCATTGGAATTAATTCAATGGATTTTGGAGATCGCTCAAGGGAAGAAGCAAAAATAAATGAGAACCTGGTAAATTCAGATTTATTTATTTTACAAGAGTTAGGGTTTACTAAATGGAATGAAGCGCAAAGAACTAGACTTTATTCGTTAATATATAAAAGATATTCAAACCACTTACCTATGTTTATAACGGTAAATGGTACACCAGAAACATTAGAAGAAAGCATCGGAAGCTCAAACTTTTTTAGGGTTGCTGATGCATGTAAATTCATACAACTATAAGAGGTTTACTATGGCTGGAGAAAGAATGGGCTTAAAAGCTTTAATTGAACATTATGAAATGTTATTAGAGAAAGGCATTATTAAACAGGGCGGGCCGGCTCATGAAAGATTGAATGAATTAAGAGATAAGTTAAAAAAGAAAAGATTGAATACATATTATGGCAGATCGCTTACCGCAAAACATAGAAGCTGAAAACGTTGTCTTAGGATTGATGATCTTAAGTAGAAGTTGTTTAGCCAAAGGAATGGCTGACTTAACTACTGAGCATTTTCATAAGAAAGACAATGGGTTGATATTTAATGGTATGAAAGCGTTGTTTGAAAAAGGTAAAGATGTAAGTATTGTATCTTTAACTGAACAACTCAAAAGTACTAATACTTTATCTGCAGTTGGGGGCGGTTTAAGATTAGCTGAATTAGCTGAAAGCTCTATATCTGATACTGAGTTTGAAACATATACAGCAATACTTGAAGATAAGAAAGTTAAACGTCAATTAATTATTGTAGCGCACGAAATACAAACTAAAGGTTACGATGATGTAATGGACCAAGATTCATTTCTTAAATATTCAATGGATGCTTTATGGAAAGCTACACCTTACTATTCAAGTTCAATTCGAGTTGTTAGTTCGGGTGATATGTCTGAAGTACGTAGGGAAGATTTTATAACTCGTAAAAATAGAAGAATTATAAACTTTGGTTGGGAAAATCTTGATGAATTAATTGTTAATGGGTTAAGCCCTGGTGATATAAGTATTATGGCTGCTAGACCTGGATTAGGTAAATCATCGGTTAAAACCAATATGATGTATAACTTACTTGAACGAGGTTTAGGGGTTGTAAACTTTGGTATTGAACAAGGTTTTTCAACAGAACAAGATAGGCTTGAATCTATAATGACCAAGATTCCTTTATCAGAAATATTGCGCTCATGGTCTTGGGAAAACAATGATTATAGGCTCAAGCTTATCCAAGAAGCTAATAAGAAAATTGATGAACAATATAACTATCATATTATACCAAGCCGTTCAGTATCGGTTGCTGATGTAAGAAGTGTACTATATCAAATTACTCAAAGACAAAAAGTTGATGTTGTCTTCTTTGACTTGTTTGATAAATTGATGGATGTTAATGTTGCTGCTAACAAAGCTCAAACTGTTGGGGTAAAGTTAGGGGAAATATCAAGAATGGCTGAAGAATTTGATTGTCATATCTGTTGTCTTGTTCAAATCAACAGAGGCGTTGAAGGCCGTTCAGATAAACGACCAAAGATTAGTGATTTAAAAGATTCGGGTAATTATGAAGAAGCAGCCCGATTAGTAATGCTTCTTTACAGGGAAAAATATTACTTTCAAGATTCAATGAATGATGAGATGGAAATCATCGTTGCTAAGCAATCAAACGGACCGACTGGGACGGCAACAATGGTTTTTGATGAAAGTACCCTTGAAATAACACCAAGTGACGGGGGGCTAGAGAATTTTTAATGATTACAACTATCAAATCAAATAACACAAATGAACTTTATTTGAATACAGTAAAAGCTGTAAGAGATAAAGGTGAATTACTTGCAAAGACACGTGACCTTATGGGTGTCCAGTTGATACTAACTGACCCTACTCGAAATCTTTTATATTATCCAAAAAATTGGCGATGGTGCTTTCAAGAATTATTTGATAGAATGTCTGGAGTATTTGGTATAGAAGAACATTATCAAAACCCTGGCCTTGCTTACGAATATAGACCGGCTTGGAAAAGAAAGCTTGCTAAAGAAGAGGGTAAATTTCATTATGCTTATGGAGAATGTTATAGAACACAGGTACCGGCAACAATAAAATTATTGAAAAAAGAAAAAACAACGCGGGAAGCTATTATCAATATGTGGAATGATGAATATCTTTTAAACGTTCCAAGCTATAATAGAAGACCTTGTACACTTACACACCATTTTCTAAGGAGAGATGATAAACTACATTTATTTACTAACATGAGGACTAATGATATAATAAATCTACTACCTTATGATATCTTTCACCATACATTTTTACAGATTTATATTGCCCAACAATTAGGACTTGAGGTTGGAGAATATCACCACTTTGCTTCACACATGTACTATCCAAAACGTAGGGAATTACCTGAAAGAAACTTTCTAGAAAAATTTATTAACAAGTTGGAAAATGTTAATGAAATGCAATACGAGATTGCACAGACACCTTATGGTAATAATCTACATGAGGCTATGCAACAAAATTATGATATGTATGGCGGTGACATATCAACATTAACTAATATTGACTCTCCTGTTATACAAGAGATGGTCAAGTTGATCTTACGAATACCAACAGAAAATAAAGAGTTTAACAGTCTAAGATAAGTTTTAGTAGAAAAAGTATTGACTATCTGCAAATAAAAATATTATATTTGATTTATCAATTATACACAAATATTCAAATGGGAGGTCAAATGACAAATCAACAAGCTCAGGTCTTGGTAAAACAATTCCTGAAAACTGGTTCTTGTGATGTCTTTGATGAACTTTGGTCTTCAACAGTTATGATGGTAAATCCGTACAAATATTTTGACCCAAGCGGGGCAAGAGATGAAGAAGACTTTGAACAAGTTACCCGTATCGGTTTATACCAAGCTATTGATACTTGGGAAGAGGGTAAAGGTTCATCAATACTTACTTGGATTAGAATGAGAATGCATCAAGCATTAATTAAAGAGGTAAGAAAAATGGTTAGGGAAAGTAGATTAGGTACAAAGATAAGCTTAGACCAATCTATCTACCTTGAAAATGATTCTAAAACTAGTGTTGAACAATTAATATATAAATCATTAAATGAAACAGAAGGCTATAATCGTCAATTCAATGAAGATCTATACTGGCAAATATATGCTGATGTTGAACAAAAGATTTGTAGAAATAGAGCTTTGGCTAAGGTCTTTTATTTTAAAATGGCTTTTCCAAATGCAACAAGGGAAACAATTAGTAAAACGTTTGGATTAAGTAAGCCTTGTATCAGTACATATTTTTCAACTATTAAAACTTGTATTGATTTGGCACAAAAGAAATATGCAGTTTAATTTAGGAAATAGTTATACAGTAGTTACTAATGCTACACCCGAAGATGAAGCATTACTTCATAAATGGTGTAATCAAGAGTATGAATATTACGGGCTAGACTTTTCACAAAAGCCACCCCGTCGTATGAAGATGGTAAGTAATTTACCCTACTTCAAATACAATAAGTTTCCTGCAGGTTGGACAGGTAAGTTTCTTCAAAGGTTACGGAAAGATCCGGCCAGAGCGGCTAATTCCGAGTACGTAACCTTTAAAGATATTAGGAATAAGTCTAATAATAATCCAATTCCAATGAGATTGACGCCAGGCTATAATGTTCCTGAACTACGTGATTATCAAGATAGAGCATTGAAAGCAGCTATCAAATCAAGTAGAGGAATTATTCATCATGCAACAGGTGCTGGTAAAACAGTTGTGACTGCTGCAATATTAGCTGAATTGGGATTACCTTCTTTAATTATTGTACCTACGCTTAATCTACTTATACAAACTGCTGAAGATTTAAAAGGCTTTTTGGGTGAAGACTTTGTAGGTGAAATTGGAGAAGGAGTATTTAATCCAAAGATGTTTACAGTAGCTACTGTTCAATCATTGTGGTCAAAGATTAAACGTAATGATGAAGATTTAAGTAATCTATTTAAAGCAATTGATGTACTATGTATTGATGAGGCTCACCATATCAATGTTGCGGGCAAGAATAAAATACAGAATACCTATTTCAAAATTGCTATGATGTTAGATTGTTATTATAAATTTGGTTTAACTGCTACACCCGGTGATCCTGATTCACTTGAACGAGAATTATTAGAGGGCGCAACAGGTAGAGTTATTGACCATGTTAGCAGCAGTGAATTAATTAAAAGGGGTTTATTAACAAGACCAGAAATACAAATGTATAAGATTCACCCCCCACAAAGATATTCAGATTGGCAAGCTGCTTATAAACAAAATATATTAAGAAATGCTAGAAGGAATGCTCAAATTGTACGCTTAGCTGAACAATATGCAGCACAGGATAAATCAGTATTGATTACAGTAACTCGAGTTGAAGAACACGGGGGATTGTTAAATGATATGATACCACAGGCTACCTTTATGTCTGGTAAAACACCGGCTGATGAACGTAAACAAATACTTGAAGACTTTGGTAATAAAAAGATAAAAGTTTTAATTAGTACAGTTGTTAATGAGGGAGTTAACATTCCATCAATGGATGTTATCATCATGGCTGGCGGGGGCAAGTCTAATAAACAAACAGTCCAAAGGGTCGGTAGGGCTTTACGTAAATCAGAAGGTAAAAGTAAAGCAATGATTATAGATTTTTATGATGCTGACAATGGTATGCTTGAACGCCACTCAAAAGCAAGATTAAAGACTTACAAGAAAGAAAGTGAATTTGAAATTAAACCAATAATTGAGATAGACTAATGGGACTAAGTAGAGATAAAATAACAGGCGCTTATACAATGGATATTAATTATAAAAGGAAAGATTGGGGCGCAGACTTCTATATACCTGAACCAAATATTCAAAATTCTTCATTGACTTTTGATAAACTAAAATCATTTGGTTTTAAAATTTGTGCTCCCTATAGTTTTATCTATGATCCCTATGAACCATCAAAAATATTAAATGCAAACAATGCACCCAGCGCTGAAGAACAAAATGCGCAGGAATATGCTGAAGGTTATCAATTTGATTTAGGTCTAGAAATTGAATTACCTCCGGGTACTGCATTCTTGGTATTATCGCTTGATGAAGATAGCTTTGAAAGTTATGTATTGGACAATGGGGAACCTAATAAGTTTTTTCCAATTACTCTATATTGTAAAAAAGCTAAACCCGCTGGTACAGTAAAAGAATATAAAGAGGGTACACCTTTGTTATGGGTTTTACCAATTCCAGATATGGCTTATAGTTATCAATACAGAAATAAAGGCGGTAAGGTTGGGTAGAAATAGAAGAAAATGGGGCGGTTTAAAAGCTAAATACCGCAGAAGATTTAAAGCTGAATTAAAGCAAAAAGAGGCAAGAGAACAATATGCAAACAGAAAAAAGAAAAAACGAAAATAGTTTATATAAACAGTTATCTATTTATGTGCCGAAGCACCAAAGAAACTTTGTTCAAATTTGTGAAGAGTTTGTAAAGGCAAAGTACCCAGGTGAAAGTTTATCGGCTTTTATACTTGATTGTGTAAGGGATAAAATCAATTCACTATCAAGAGAAGATAAAAAATTATTTGAAGAGCAAGCTTATAAACTTGCCAAAAAAGATAAACCAACTACAAGTGATTTTGTAGATAAATTCATTAAAAACATGTAAGGAGGTACACGTGGGAATGAATACATTAGAAAAAGCTGATATTAGAAATATAATCGAAATGCCAGATCTTTCAGCGCAGGAGGTTTGTGAGGTTATCAAGAAAGAGTTAAATATTGAAATCTCACCTACACTATCAAAAGAAGAAATGGTTGATGAAGTTTATAATGCTTATCAATTAGCTTTACAAGAAATTGAAAACAAGAAAGAAGAAGCAAAAGTAGAACAATCTAAAAGATCTACAAATACAGCTTTTAAAACAACTGTTAAAGAGTTTATTTTGAACTTGATAAAAGAAAATAAACATACTAAAAAAGATATTATTGACATAACAAATACTGAACGTGGCTATGCTGCTAAAGGGGCTACTTGTAAAACAAGAGTTTCAAGGGTTGTTAGGGAACTAATAAAACAAGGCAAGCTAAAAGTTGCTGCAGACGGTATTTACAAATATGAGGAGTAAAAGATGATCTTGATTCTGGAAGGTGTTGATTGTGCAGGTAAAACTTGGATGGCTGAAAGATTACTTAAGCAAATACCAAACGCTTATTTAATTAAACATGGTAATCGCCCTGTTGAAAATACACCAGCAGCGCAGTTCCAATTATATCAAAACTACAAAGCAATGCTAGATACGTATGAGTTTGCTATCAATAAATCGGGCGGGACACTTATCTTTGATAGGTTTTATATGTCTGAATTAGTTTATGGCCCAGTTACTCGAGGCTATAATCTACTTAGTGAACAGTATGAAACTGAATTAAGAAATCGTATCAAAAGCTTCAATCATTTATATATTGAAATAACAGCTACGAAAGATGATATTATTCAACGTATGAAAACAAGAGGTGAATACTATTTAAAAGTTGAGCACCTTGATAAGATCATGGAAGAATATGCAGAATTCTATGATGCAACCAGTTTAACAAGAGCCAGAATTAAATCTGGTGAAAGCAGTATTGATTTCTTAATCAATGAAAGGATAAACAATGGGTAGAAGAAAGAAAGCTTTTTATGACCTTAATGATAAAGTAAATAAAGCTATTTACAACAAGGGTTATAGGGCAGGTAAGAAAGCGGCTGAAAAACCTATCAAAGGGTTTTGGCAAAGATTAAAATTTGTATTGAAAGGTGAATAATGTTAGAATTTAAAAAATTACACCCTGATGCTATTGTTCCTCAAAGGGCACATGACTCAGATGCTGGTATGGATGTTTATACTATTGAAGATATACGTATTCCAGCAAGGAGTGATGTATTAACCGGTTTGGGATTAGCTTGTAAATTTCCAAAAGGTCATGCGCTCTTAGTATACAATAAATCTGGGCGGGCAACTAAATTAAAATTAGATAAAGGTGCTGAAGTAATTGATGCAGGCTATAGAGGTGAAATACACGTTCACTTGTTTAATCATTCTGATAATAATGTTGTAATTAGAAAAGGTGAAAAGCTTGCACAAATGATTCTGGTTCCAATCTGGTCAGGTCAACCTGTTGAAGTTGATGAACTTGATGAAACCGAAAGAGGCGATGGTGGCTTTGGAAGCTCAGGCGTAAAATAAATGTTTGTCCAAGTTACAGGCAAAAATATGTCTGAACTATGGTTCAATCTTTTAGTACACACGGCTACTGGTAATCAACATTCTTATTATTACCCGACTATGTTTTCCCGACGTGTTTATGGTTATACGGAAGGAATCCATTTTGATGATTCTATTATTGAAAAAGATTTTTATAAATATTCAGGTTATAATAAAGATATAAAACTTGATACACTTAGAAACAGTTATTTTGGTCCTAAGGTTGAAAAGCAATATGATTTATTAGTATCTCATATTCGTCAATTACAACCAAGGCAAGCTAGAGGCTTAATTAGTTTTTCAGAGCCAGCTTTTAATAGGACTGATAGACTTAAATGTTTAGATAGTTTATATATACAAAAGTCAACAATGACTGAATATGAAGCTTTGATTGTATTTAGAAATACAGAAATATGGCCAAAGACTTATATGGATTTTGAATTTTTAAACGAAATGCTGGAGGGGTTTGTG
>MDSW01173252.1_pt1 | contig 10114 bp, 14 predicted proteins | sample 811171 | NCBI WGS metagenome assembly MDSW01 (sample SAMN05326641, study PRJNA326480) | marine metagenome | isolation source: seawater | place: Atlantic Ocean: North West | collected 2012 | reverse complement strand
AATCGTTGTAGGGTATTTTTCAAGAAATGTCATCGCAACTATTTCATCTGGATTAATTTCTTATTGGATAATTTTATTTTTTTTATTATAATCAGTCTTTGTTAAAAAGGGGTGTCGAAAGACTGAGATTAAACCCTTAAAACCTGTCCGGTAATTCAGAAAGGGAGACGAATGGATAAAGTGTATAATATAAGTCAATCTACATCGCTAACCATAGTTATTATTATTAGTTTAATATTTACTTTAGTTGGTATAATTCATTCAAAAAAATATCAAGGTATTAATAATTATTTAACAGCCAATAGAAGTATTGGCTTTTTTTCATTGAGTACAAGCTTAGTTGCGTCGGCTCTAGGTGCATGGATTTTATTTGGACCAGCTTCCGCGGCAACTTGGGGCGGAATTGGCTCGGTATTAGGCTATGCTTTAGGAACAGCTTTTCCAATGATTTTTTTAATTTTTTTAGGAAAAAAAATAAGAAATGAATTTCCAAAAGGATCAACATTAATTGAATTTTTAAGAAAAAAATTTGGCAAAAGTTTATTTAAATTAATTTTGTTAATGACGGTATTTTATTTGTTTATATTTCTATGTGCAGAAGTAACAGCAGTTGCTATGTTAATTAATTATATTTCTGGAGCTGAATTTTGGGTTACTTCTTTAATAATTTTAGTAACAACTTTAATTTATACTCTTTACGGTGGACTAAGAGCTTCTATTTTTACTGATATTATTCAAATGTTTATTATTTTATTTTTACTTATAATTTCTTTTTCATATTTGACATCATTTACAGGTAATCAGTTTTCTTTTTCATTTATTCAAGAAAAGAGTCCTCATCTGTTAAGTAGCAGCTATATACCAAATTATACGGCTGGATTAACTTTTTTTATTGCTGTAGCTGCAACAAATCTTTTTCATCAAGGAAATTGGCAAAGAGTTTATGCAGCAAAAAATGATTATGTGCTTAAGAAAAGTTTGATTTTTGCATTCATAATAATTATTCCTATAGTATTATTTATGGGCTTTAGCGGATTAGTGGCTGTATCTGTGGACCCTTCTATTAAACCTGACTTAGGTTTTTTTTTCTTATTATTAAAAGATCAAACAGAATTTTTATCAATAGTTATCATTATTTTAGGATTATCGTTAACCATAAGTACAGTTGATACATTGATCAATGCCATATCAAGTTTAATTGTAGTAGACGGTAAGGCAACTTTTAATTTTAGAAAAAAATTTAATTATTTAAAGTTTTCTAGATATTTAATAATAGCTCTTTCCATTATTGTTTTTATTGTTTCCTCTAAAGGGTTTAGTATTTTATACTTGTTTTTATTAGCAGATTTGTTTTGTTGTGCTTTTGTGCTTACAGTTTTTTATAGTTTTTATAATAAAAAATTAAATGAAAAAACCGCTTATATATCAATAATTATTGGTTTGATTAGCGGATTTCTCTTATTCCCAGCTCCAGATTTTTCAAAAAGCTTATTGGTTGGAATTCTGATGCCACTGGAATTATTTCCTTTGTTTGTTTCACAATCACTGTTATTTATGTCATTTTTAGTTGCTACATTTATTCCTATTGCTATTTGGAAGTTGAGATAATTTTAAAAACTTATAAAGTGTTAATTTATTATTATGTTAAATAGTATTTTACCGTTTCTTATTCTTATTTTGGTGGTTGTGTTTATCCATGAATACGGCCACTATTATTTTGCCAAAAAATATGGAGTCGGTGTCACTGATTTTTCTATTGGATTTGGCAAAGAAATGTTCGGTTGGCATGATAAATCTGGCACTAGATGGAAAATTTGTTGGATACCCCTGGGAGGATATGTTAAATTTTTTGGTGATAGAAACGTTTTTAGTCAAGCAGATCAAGAAAAGATATTAAATAAGTATGATAAAAAAGACCAAGATAAATTATTTGTTCTTAAGCCGTTATATCAAAGAGCATTAATAGTAGTGGCCGGACCTTTGGCTAATTTTTTGTTAGCTATTGTCATATTTTTTTCTATTTTTACTTTTGTAGGCAAAGACTTTACCCCTGCTGTTATTAATGAAGTCCAAAAAGATAGCCCAGCAATGAATGGTGGGTTAAAAAATAACGATAGAATCATTTCTATTGATGGAAATACGGTTAAAAGTATTTTGGAAGTTTCTAAATATATTTCAATGTCTACTGATGAATTTATAAATTTTAAAGTTTTACGATCTGATCAAGAGTTAATTTTTAAGGTGAAGCCTAATATGGTGATAAGCAAGGATAATCTTGGTAATACAGTTAATAAAAGAATGGTAGGTATAAAACTTGGGGCATATAACGATGAAATTAATCATGTTCGTTTGGGACCCACTAAAGCATTATATTATTCAATTAATGAGGTATGGTTTGTAACTACAGCATCTTTAAAATATTTAGGTAGTATTATTGTTGGTTCTGGTGATAGTTCTCAACTAGGAGGGCCAATTAGAATAGCTAAAGTTTCCGGACAAGTTGCTCAATTTGGAATTTTGCCTTTTTTAAATATGATGGCTTATATATCAATAAGTTTAGGACTAATTAATTTATTTCCCATACCTTTGCTTGATGGAGGGCATTTAATGTTTTATGGATTTGAAAAAATTTTAGGAAAGCCCTTGAGCCAAAGAACACAGGAAGGTTTTTTTCGAATCGGAATGTTTTTGTTGCTATTCTTGATGTTTTTTGCCACTTTTAACGACTTAAAAGACTTAGGTCTGTTTTAATTTTATATTTAATCTCGTCCTTCAAAAACCTTTAAAATCAACACTTATTTGAAAAAATACTATATATTGTATTATCATCATTTTTAAACACAAAAAAAAAGCTTGATTTATAGGGTTTTATGTAAACTATAGTAAAAAAACCTTTAAAACCGGAGCTAAAAATGAACAAAAAACAACTAATAGCTAAATTAGCTGGTTCTTTAAATCAGAGCAAAGCTGATGCTGAAAGAACTTTTGATACCATTACAAACACTATTTTGGATGCTTTAAAAGGTGATGACTCAGTCAAAATAGCTGGTTTTGGTACTTATAAAGTAGCTAAAAGAAAAGCTAGAATTGGAAGAAACCCAAGAACAGGTGAACAAATCCAAATTGCAGCATCTCAAAAAGTAAAATTTTTACCTGCAAAAGCACTTAAAGAAGTATTTAACAAATAACTAGTTTATTAAGTATTATCTCTAACAGCCTTTTTCAAATGAAAAGGCTGTTAGTGTATAAAATAATACCTATTTATTGATTTAGTATCATAGGACTTCTGAAAATACAGTTTTATTGTAGTGATTTTAAATAATTTAATACTTCGTTTGCATGGTCTTTAACTTTAACATTGTTCCAAGTTTTAATAATAGTTCTATTTTTATTTAATAAAAAAGTAGTTCTTATTATACCCATGAATTCTCTACCCATAAATTTTTTTTTACCCCAAACTTTATAAGATTTAATCATTTTTTTTTCTTCGTCTGACAGAAGATCAAATTTAATTTTATATTTTGTTTTAAATTTTTTATGACTTAAAACATTATCTTTTGAGATTCCATATATTTCACATTTTAGTTTTTTAAAATTTTTAAGTAATTTGTTAAAATCATTAGTTTCAATCGTACAACCAGGTGTATCATCTTTAGGGTAAAAATATAAAACTATATATTTGCTTTTTATAGATTTTAAATCAATAATATTTTCATTGCTATTTTTTAACTTAAAATTTGGAGCTTTAATTTTTTTAATTAATTTCATTTTCTTCCCATATTTTTTTCCATTTAAAGTTGGGTGATAAACCAAAAATTGAATTTATATTTGTACAATGCATAGCTAATGATGGAATTGGGCTTAAACAATATTCTTTTTGATAAATTTCATGTAGTGGTTTTTCAAAAGGATAATGTTCAAATTTACACCAGTTTTCGAGCTTTTGCCAATATTTCTCAATAATATATTTACTTGTTAAAAATGTACATAGACTTTCATTAATACTTCTCCAATGTTTATTATTACCTAAAAAAATTTGTGAGTTTTCCATTTTTGTATATAAATATGGATAGTCAGTGGGACAGAGTATCAGTTCTTTTTCTAGTAGACTGGATAGTTTTTCATAAGTTAAAATCATTTCTTTTATCGCATCTTTTGAATGAATATAATCATCTTCTACAAAATAAATTAAATCTTTACACTCTTTTGATAACAGTAAAGATTGATTTATATTCGCCATATTTGATTTTTGGTTGATTGTAACTTTTTCATTTTTTTCATTAACTGGATTTATTTTATTTATAAAATTTTCTAAATTTAATATGTTTATTTGATTTTTAAAAAATTGTTTAGATAAGATCATTCTCATTTTATCTATTACTTCTTTACTTGAGTTATGATCTATAATTATGAAATTTAAATCTATATTTTTAAAAAGATCTTTAGCGTGCATTATTGATTTGATTAATGAATTTAGAGTTCTTAAAGTATATTCAGACTTATCTTTTTCAAAAATTCTTTTTTTAGATTGAGTTAACATTTGTACACTTGTACAAGTTCTTAAAATAATAGTTAACGCTTCGACTTTTCTTGTTATATCAATATTACCCATTGGGATGCTTAGAGATCTTTTTCCAGGAATTGATAAATCTTCATCTAAACTTTGTTCAGTTATTGGTAGATAGAAGTTATTTTGGTCTATTACTTCATAATTTAGAAACCTGCATATTTTTATGAATATTTTCTTAAATATTGATTTTTTATTTACTTTGTTGATTTCTTTCATATTTTATTGTCTTATTATCCTATTATGAGCATTAAATCATCACAAACTCTTGTTAGCGAAGCATTAAAAGTAGTTAAAACAATTTCACCAAATGAAGCTTTGAAACTATTAAACGATAATAAATGTAATTTGATTGATATTAGAGATATAAGAGAACTACAAAAAGAAGGGAGAATTGAAAATTCAAAACATATGCCAAGAGGCATGTTAGAATTTTGGCTAGACTCCAACAGCCCATATTCAAAAGACATAGATAAAGATAAAGAGATAGTTTTATTCTGTGCTGGCGGTTTAAGATCTGCTTTAGCAGCTAAGTCTCTTAAAGAAATGGGATTTGAAAAAGTTGCACATATTGATGGAGGCTTTGCTTCGATGAAGGCGAGTGGTTTTAATATAGTTTAAAATTTATTATATTCATCCAGAGCATATTCTAATCTATCCTGTCCCCAAAAAATTTTTTTATTTACAACAAATGTAGGAGCGCCAAATATATCTTTATCAAATGCATCCTGGGTAAGTATTTTAAGTCTATCTTTTATTTTTTGATCTTTAATTTTTTTATAAAATTCGCTTTTTTTTATCTTACAATTTTTAAGAATACTTGAGATTATTTTTTCATCATTAAGATTTAATCCATCTTTCCAGTAAGCATCAAATATATTATCAATATAAATATTTTTTACATTTGCGCCAACTGAAAGATATCCTCTCATCAAATTAACAGAGTTGATGGGAAAAAAAGGATTAAATATAAATTTAATATTAAATTTTTTTGCTACCATTTTACAATCTTTAATCATAAATTTAGCTTTTGATTTTATAAAAGCAGGAGCAGTTATATGTTGCAAATTATGGAGTCCACCAAGTAGTATAGGTTTATAAATAAATTTAATTTTTTTGTTAATTTCTATTTCTCTTATTTTTTTATGTGCCAAATATGAGTAGGGACTTATAAAATCAAAATAAAAATCAATAGGGTTATTCATATAAACTAATTTTTTTGCTAAAAAAAATTTTGAATATCCAGTAAATAACAATACCCAACGGTCCAATAAAATAAGTTATCACTAAAGGAATTAAGGTTAAAAATTTAGGCATTAAATATTTTTGACTATCTTTAGTTATCCATCCAGCACTAAATAAATTAATTGATAAGAAGTGTATCCAAAAAACAATAAGATAATTTTTATTACCCAGTAGAGATCTAAGTTCATCTAAACCTAAGTATAAATTAAATATATCAAAAAAGTTAAATTCATTTTTAAGTATTTCAAATACTAAGAAAATGTATACTGAACTTAAAATAATTAATGGAAAAATTGACGATACAAATATTTTACAAACTTTAGAGCTTGGAAAAAAAATTAATATAATCCAAAATGGTAACACACCTATATTAAGCCATAAATAAAGCATATCAATATTAAAGTAAGTATAAATTTGATCGATCATTAAAAAGTATATTATATTAAATCATTGTATGATTCATATAAAAAACAAAAAAAAAACACTTGAAATTACCATTGAAGAAATGCGTAATTTTTCTTTTGCTTACGTTAAAAAATATGCCCCTTCTAAGCAACAACTTAAAACTTATCTGTTAAAAAAATATTTGAAATCTTCAACTTCTGCTGTAAAAAAAAAAGATATTTATGATTTAATTGAATTAGTTACTAAAGATTTAGAAACTAATAAATTTATAAGCGATAAATTTTATTCTGAGAGTAAAGCAAAAAGTCTTGTTCAAAGGGGCAGTTCAATAAATAAAATAAAAAATTATTTGATCTCTAAGGGTATTAAAGATCAGCTTATAAAAGAAACAATCAATAAAATTACTATCAATAATGAAGATCAAGATTTTTTTTCAGCTATAAAAATTTGTAAAAAAAAAAGAATCGGACCTTCAAGAGATGAAGATAATCGAATTTTATTTTATAAAAAAGATATCTCTATTTTAGCAAGATCGGGCTTTGATTTTGAAACTTCCAAAAAAGTTATGGATTTGAATAAAGAAGATTTTTTGAGAATAATAAATTTATTATAATTATTTATTAGATTCATTTTTTTTTAGGTAATATTCTAATTTCTTTTTAATATAATTTCTTACAAATACAAAAACTAGTAAACCAAAAATTGAAACTGAAACTATAATAATTAATATTATTCTTAATTGCTCATCCATTTATATTGACCTACCTTTAAGTATTAAGCTTGGATTTTTAAAATCTTTTTTTCCATAAAGAATTTCTTTGTTATTAAAGTCACATACTGTTCCCCCTGCGTGTTCAAGAATAGCGTGTCCAGCAGCTATATCCCATTCGTGAGCTCTAGGTTCAGCTACATATAAATCATATTCGGCAGCTGCTATAACACAAAACTTATATGAACTTTTCATTTTTTGAAATCTGTTAACATTAAATTTTTTATGTATTTCTAAAATTTGAGGTTTTAATTTATCAGAGTAACTTACCGCAACTATTTCACTTAAATTTTCTTTTTTTATAGATTTAAGATTCACTTCTTTTCTGTCAATTTTTTCATAACTATCACCATAACCGTAAGAATAGAAAATTCTATTTTTTCCAGGTGCATTTATAATTCCTATAGCTGGTTTTTTATCAATAATTAAAGCGGCATTAAGTGTAAACTCATCTCTGTTATTTAAATAATCAAAAGTTCCATCAATTGGATCTATTAACCAAAAATTTTTTAAATTTTTGCTATTTTTATTATCTTTTGTTTCTTCAGAAATAATTGGAATTTCAGGAGTTAAACTTAAAATTTTTCTGGTTAAAATTTTGTTTACTTCAATATCACCATTAGTGACTGGGGTTTTGTCTTCTTTTATTTCTTTTTTGAGTCCTTTTTTTCTTAGATCTAGGGAAACCAAACCCGCGTGCGCAAAAGTTTCTAATAAACTATGAGTAATTTCTTTTTTTTGGTTTTTTTCCATTATAACTAAATTTTCTCTAACTTAATATTATTTGCATTAATAACTTTTTTTCCAACATGTTCAAAATTTACTGTTACTTTATAACTTATTATTGACTGCACCTGTCCAATTCCCCATTCTTTTCTTTCTGGATTAATAACTTTATCACCAGGTTGAAATTCTATTATCATTTAATTTACTTATATTAAATTTATCGTAAAATAACATTAATTATGAAAAAAATTAATTCGCTCGGTTTTAATAAAGATCCTAAAGACACTTTAGTGGTTGTCGCTATGTCTGGAGGCGTTGATTCATCAACAGTAGCTGGCATAATGAAAAATGAAGGATATAATGTAATAGGCATAACCTTAAAATTATATGATGACACAAATACCTCTAAAGTAAGACAATGCTGTGCCGGTCAAGATATCCTAGATGCAAAAAGAGTAGCTGAAAAACTAAAAATTGAACATAGAATTTTATATTATCAAAATAAATTCAGAGAGGGAGTAATAGATAATTTTGTCCAATCATATCTTAATGGTGAAACACCAGTCCCATGTATACAATGTAATAAAACTGTTAAATTTACAGATTTATTTGAAGAAGCTAAGAAATTAAAGGCAGATGCATTAGTTACCGGCCATTATGTAAAAAGTATATCAACAAATTATGAGACAGATATGTATAGAGCTATTGATGATGACAGAGATCAAAGTTATTTTTTATTTAACACTACTAAAGAACAATTAAATTATTTAAGATTTCCACTGGGTAAATTGAAAAAGAGCGAGACAAGAAAAATAGCAAATGAACTTGAATTAAATGTAGCCGATAAGCCTGACAGCCAAGATATTTGCTTTGTACCAAATGGAGACTATGCTTCAGTTATTGAAAAAATAAAACCTAATTCGTTAAAAAAAGGAAATATAAAAAATTTAAAAGGTAAAGTAATTGGCGTTCATGATGGAATAATTAATTATACCATTGGTCAAAGAAAGGGAATAGGAGTATCAAATAATGAGCCCTTGTATGTTATTGAGATAAATTCATCAAAAAATGAAATTATAGTGGGACCAAGAAAAAATTTAATTAAAAAAAAGATAAAACTTAAGGACTTAAATATATTAGTAAATGATGATGAGTTAAAAAATGATATTTTTGTTAAAGTTAGATCAACAGGAAAGTTAATTAAAGCTAAGGTTGAATTAAATAATAATATTGCGAATGTTAATTTATTAGAAGATGAGTACGGAATTTCACCAGGTCAAGCTTGTGTTTTTTACTCAAAAAATAGATATGGATTTAAGGTTTTAGGAGGGGGATGGATAAAAAAATAATTATCCCCATAGTTCACAAGTTTTATAAATAAAAAAAAAAAACAACTAAAAAGTGATGGATAGTTTTTTATACTTAAGATAAATTAAAATTAACTTAAGAGGCAACTCTTAACTGGCCATCTAAGGAAAAACCTAGGGGTTCAAGCTTAGGGGGCAGAAAGTCTTGCAGAGTAGCGCTAAAATTGTAAGGCGGTCATGGCTTGGCGGTAGCGCATACAACGACGGGCCAAATCTTTCATCACATACTCGAAAGAGTATGTGATTGGGGTTTTTGAGTTTTCCACATTAATGATGTCAATATATAAAAACTTATTACACCTAAAAAATAATTCCATTCTAAAGCATGTTTTAATATTTTGTAGTCATCGCTCGCAAGAAATGGAATTGTTATTATGGCAACAATAACTAAACAAGCAACCAGAATCATCTTTAATTTTAATACTGTTAAATTTATTAAATTTTTTAAATTTGATTTAAGAGAATATAAAATTAAGACCAAATAAGTTTGAGCTACAATTTCAAAAATAATAAATGTAAGTAATATTACTCTTCTAAATAATTTATAAAAATCGTTGTCAAATTTAATTCCTAAAAAAATTGAGTGTAAAACAAGAGCTATTGCAGAACCTATTCCAAAAAAAATAATAAATTTAATATATTTATGATCTTTGGTTAGACTCAAAATGATTTTTTTATTATTTAACCAATAAATAATTAATAAAACAGAAGTTAAGAACATTGCTGGTTTAAAAATAAGATAATTAGGAAAAACTCTAGTTACTCTACTTATAGAGGCAGCTCCATCAATATAAGGTATCAGCCATGGTCTCCAGTTTTCACTTATAGCATCACCTATAGCAAAAACTTCACCATAAGGAAAAATTTGTGATAGAATTAAACAGGTATTAATTGAAACAAATGGAATTAAGAAAATAAAAATACTGATTATTTTAACTTTATTAATCTTATCCATTAATTAAGCTAACTATTTTTTTTTATTTTTTTTTCTAGCTCTTCTCTTTTTAGAGCCCATTTTTCTACGGCCTCTGTGTT